>ERZ808028.141-NODE-141-length-73933-cov-7.396068_pt1 | contig 73933 bp, 62 predicted proteins | sample MGYA00380184_ERZ808028 | MGnify/ENA primary metagenome ERZ808028 (study PRJEB31490, sample SAMN06133397) | mouse gut metagenome | isolation source: J8_1 | host: mice | place: China: Chengdu | collected 2015-05 ... | reverse complement strand
GGAAACTTTATCATGAGTATTTGGAGTAATTTAGGACTTGTTTATGCGTTACTTGGCGCAGCAGTAGCAGTATTTCTCGCAGGAGCAGGCTCAGCAATCGGAGTAGGTGTCGCAGGTCAGGCAGCGGCAGGAGTTGTAACAGAGGACCCAAGCAAATTCGCAAAGGTTCTGATTATGCAGCTTCTTCCAGGTACACAGGGTATCTATGGTCTGCTGGTTGGATTCATTACATTGTCTAAGGTAGGACTTCTTGGCGGCGGCGCTGCTGCATTATCTCCTGAGACGGGACTTCTGATTCTTGCAGCTTGTATGCCAATCGGTATCGTAGGTCTGATTTCAGGTAAGTATCAGGGAATGACATCCGCTGCATCTATCGGTATCGTAGCTAAGAAACCAGATCAGTTCGGTAAAGCTATGCTGTTTCCGGCGATGGTTGAGACATACGCGATCCTTGCACTTCTGATCTCTATCCTGGCTGTAAATGCAGTACAGATTTAATTATTATAATAGGAAGATAGAATTACAGAAATGAAATAAGAAAAGGAGAGCTTAAAGCTATGGCTGGATTAGATAAGATGAAAAGTCAGATCCTGAATGAAGCGAGGGCATCCGCTGACGCAAAGACAGCGAAGGCTAATGCCGAGGCAGAAGATATTCTAAGTACAGCGAAGGCCGAGGCAGAGCAGAGACGAAGCAGCATCTCCCAGAAATCAGCAGCAGAAGTGGCTAATTATAAGGAACGTGTTGTATCTTCTATTGACCTGCAGCACAGAACGAAGATTCTTGGAGCAAAGCAGGAGCTGATCGCCACGGTTCTTGATAAGGCGTATGAGACGGTTACCAACCTGGACGATAAGGAATATTTCGAGCTGATCCTTAAGCTGGTGGGCAAGTATGCATTGCCTCAGGAGGGAGAGATCTTCTTTGGGGCGGCTGATCTTAAGAGGATGCCGACAGGATTTGAGCAGGATGCCCAGGAGAAGGCAGTGGCAAACGGCGGCAGTCTCAAGGTATCCAGAAATGGAAAGAATATTGAGAATGGTTTCGTCCTTGTATATGGCGGTGTTGAAGAAAACTGCACATTGAGGGCAATATTTGATGCAAAGAGAGATGAATTGTCAGATAAGGTTCATCGCATGTTATTTTCGTAGGAGGCGCTGATGAGTGAACAATATACCTACGCGGTTGCGCGCATACGTGCTTTAGAGGTGTCTCTGTTCTCGAATGCTGTTATAGACCAGTTGATTGCGTGCCAGGACTACGGACAGTGTCTTCAGTTTTTGGAGGAGAAGGGCTGGGGTGACAGCGAGACATCGGGAAATGCGGAGGCAATACTGACAAGGGAAGAGGAAAAGATCTGGGAGGTTGTAAAGGAGTTATCCATTGATATGGAAAATTTTGCAGTCCTTTCTTATCCAAAGCTTTTCCATAACCTGAAAGCCGCAATCAAGGAAGTGTGCACCAGTGAAAATGGACGCCATATCTTCTATGATGATGTAGAGATTTCCGGAAAAGAGATGGTAGAGATCATCGAGGAAAAGAACTTCGGGAAGCTTCCTGCTAGTATGCAGCATGCGGCGGAAGAAGCGTACGAGGCGCTTCTTCATACCAGGGATGGGCAGTTGTGCGATGTGATCATCGATAAGGCAGCGCTTGATGCGGTCTATGCGGCCGGAAAAGCAGCAAAAGCGCCGATTATCCGCGATTATGCGGAGTCCACGGTAGCAGTTGCCAACATCAAGATTGCCGTTCGTTCACAGAAAACCGCGAAATCAATAGAATTCATGAAACGGGCGATGGCTGAATGCAGCAGTATCAGCGTGGATCAGTTATCCAAGGCGGCGCTTAGCGGTCAGGATGCGATCAGGGAGTATCTGAACGGAACCGCTTATGCGGAAGGGGCAGAGGCCCTTGCCGATTCTCCGTCAGCATTTGAGCGTTGGTGCGACAACCGCATTATCCAGACAATCAGTCCGCAGAAATATAATGCATTTACCATAGGGCCAGTGGTGGCATATGTAATTGCAAGACAGAATGAGATTAAAACGGTACGAATCATACTTTCCGGCAAATTAAATGATTTGCCTGATGATTCAATCCGAGAAAGGGTAAGGGAGATGTATGTATAGGATTGCAGTATTGGGCGACTATGACAGTATCTATGGCTTCGCGACGCTGGGTCTTGACACATTCCCAGTAAGTACCCGTGAAGAAGCGGCAGAGAAGCTTTCACGGCTTGCCTCCGGTAAATATGGAGTGATCTATATTACGGAGAAATGGGCTGCAGAGCTGAAACATGAGATTTCAAGATATCAGGAGCAGATTACTCCGGCGATTATCCAGATTCCAGGTATTGCAGGCAATACCGGCGCTGGAGTGGCAGGAGTCAAGAAGTCGGTGGAGATTGCCGTTGGCTCGGATATCGTATTTTCACAACAGTAAACTAAGAAAGAGGTGATTCGTTCCAATGAGTAGTACAGGTACGATTAAAAAAGTAGCAGGACCGCTTGTCATCGCATCCGGTATGCGTGATGCGAACATGTCTGACGTTGTACGTGTCAGCGAGCGGCGTCTGATTGGAGAGATCATCGAGATGCATGGAGATGAGGCATCCATCCAGGTATACGAGGAGACATCAGGTCTTGGACCTGGCGAGCCGGTAGAATCTACGGGCGCGCCTATGTCCGTTGAACTGGGACCTGGCCTTATCACAAGTATTTATGACGGAATTCAGCGTCCTCTTGATGATATTATGAAGATTTCAGGAAATAACCTTCAGCGTGGTGTTGAGGTTGCTTCCTTGAAAAGAGATAAAAAATGGGCATTTGTTCCGGTGGCAAAAGTCGGAGACGAAGTGGAAGCCGGTGACGTACTGGGTACAGTACAGGAGACTCAGGTAGTAGAGCAGAAGATTATGGTTCCCTACGGAGTAACCGGTAAGGTAAAAGAGATTAAGTCCGGAGAATTCACAGTCGAGGAGGTTGTAGCTGTAGTTGCCACAAAGGATGGCGACAAAGAGCTTACCATGATGCAGAGATGGCCGGTTCGTAAAGGACGTCCCTATGTAAAGAAGCTTCCTCTGGATGCACCATTGGTTACTGGACAGAGAGTTGTAGATATGTTCTTCCCAATCGCAAAGGGTGGTGTTGCAGCCGTTCCGGGGCCATTCGGAAGTGGTAAGACAGTTATCCAGCATCAGCTTGCGAAGTGGGCTGAGGCTGACATTGTAGTATATATTGGCTGCGGCGAGCGTGGAAATGAGATGACGGACGTTTTGAACGAGTTCCCTGAGCTGAAAGACCCGAAGACGGGCCGTTCCCTGATGGAGAGAACTGTTCTGATTGCAAATACATCCGATATGCCTTTCGCAGCTCGTGAGGCATCTATCTATACAGGTATCACGATTGCAGAGTATTTCCGTGACATGGGATATTCCGTAGCGTTAATGGCTGACTCCACGTCACGTTGGGCAGAGGCTCTCCGTGAGATGTCCGGACGTCTGGAGGAGATGCCTGGTGAGGAAGGTTATCCTGCATACCTTGGTTCACGTCTTGCTGAGTTCTACGAGAGAGCCGGACGTGTAGTATCCCTTGGTAAAGATGCAAGAGAAGGCGCGCTGTCTGTAATCGGCGCCGTATCCCCTCCGGGTGGTGATACCTCTGAGCCTGTATCCCAGGCAACCCTTCGTATCGTTAAGGTCTTCTGGGGTCTGGATGCTGCACTGGCGTACAAGAGACATTTCCCAGCAATCAACTGGCTGACCAGCTACTCTCTGTATTTGGATAATATGCAGGGATGGTTCAACGGAACGGTATCTGAGGATTGGATGGAAGGACGCCAGAAGATGATGAGCCTTCTGACAGAAGAAGCGGCATTGGAAGAAATCGTACAGATGGTAGGTATGGACGCGCTGTCACCTGGAGATCGTCTGAAGATGGAAGCTGCCCGCTCTATCCGTGAGGACTTCCTGCATCAGAACTCTTTCCATGAGGTAGATACCTATACACCTCTTAGGAAGCAGTATCTGATGATGAAGCTGGTTCTTGCATTCTACGAGCAGGCGACAGAGGCTCTTTCAAAAGGCGCATCCATGAAGGTTCTCCTTGGAATGGACGTTAGAGAGCGTATCGGCCGTTATAAATATACGACGGCAGAGAATATCGAGGCAGAATACGAGAAGATTATGAATGAATTAAGCGCAGAGGTTGCAGGTGCGTTTGGGAAGGAGGACTTCTAATTATGCCAAAAGAGTATAGAACCATACAGGAAGTTGCCGGACCGCTTATGATGGTAAAGGGCGTAGAAGGCGTCGCATTCGACGAGCTTGGAGAGATTGAGCTTGCCAGCGGCGAGAAGCGTCGTTGTAAGGTACTGGAAGTAGATGGAAGTGAAGTTGTCGTACAGCTCTATGAGAATGCTGCTGGTATCAACTTAAGTAACAGTAAAGTACGTTTCCTTGGACGAAGCATGGAGTTGGGCGTATCTGGCGATATGCTTGGGCGTGTATTCGACGGACTTGGACGTCCGATTGACGACGGACCGGAGATTTTGCCTGAGGAGAGACGGGATATTAACGGTCTGCCTATGAATCCGGCGGCTCGTGTATACCCTGAGGAGTTTATCCAGACAGGTGTTTCTGCTATTGATGGACTGAATACTTTGGTACGTGGACAGAAGCTGCCTATTTTCTCCTGTTCAGGTCTGCCGCACTCACAGCTTGCGGCTCAGATTGCAAGGCAGGCGAAGGTTCGCGGAACAGACGAGAATTTCGCCGTTGTATTCGCTGCCATGGGTATTACCTTCGAGGAGTCCAACTACTTTATCGAGTCCTTTAAGGAGACAGGCGCTATTGACAGAACTGTTCTGTTCATCAATCTGGCGAATGACCCGGCGGTAGAGCGTATCTCTACTCCTCGTATGGCGCTGACCGCAGCAGAGTACCTTGCTTTCGAGAAGGATATGCATGTACTGGTTATCCTGACTGATATTACAAACTATGCGGACGCTCTCCGTGAGATTTCCGCTGCTAAGAAAGAGGTGCCTGGCCGTCGTGGATATCCTGGATATATGTACACCGACCTTGCAACCATGTATGAGAGAGCCGGACGTCAGAGAGGAAAGAACGGTAGTATCACCATGATTCCGATTCTGACCATGCCAGAGGATGATAAGACACATCCAATTCCTGACCTTACAGGCTACATCACAGAGGGACAGGTAATCTTAAGCCGTGAGCTGTATCGTAAGGGCTTACAGCCGCCAATCGACGTACTGCCTTCACTTTCACGTCTGAAAGATAAAGGTATCGGCGAGGGCAAGACAAGGGCAGACCATGCCAATACTATGAACCAGTTGTTTGCAGCTTACTCTCGTGGTAAGGATGCGAAAGAGCTTATGACCATCCTTGGTGAAGCGGCTCTGACGGAGATTGACCTTAAGTATGCGGAATTCGCTGAAGCGTTTGAGAAAGAGTATGTATCTCAGGGATATACCAATGACAGGTCTATTGAAGAAACTCTGACGATTGGCTGGAAGCTTTTGTCCATGCTGCCAAGGGCAGAGCTGAAACGTATCGACGACAAGTTCTTAGATGAGTATTATGGTAAGCAGTAAGCCATGCGCATCTGTGTAAAAACAGACATGTATGCTTGCATACAAATGGCTGTTTTTATGCAGATGCATAGGGCAAGGCCCGCAGCGAGAAGAAGCGAAGCAAAATCGAGCTGCAAAGGTTTTTAGCTGCAAATATAAGGAGGCATATAAATGGCATCTAAACAGATAACTCCTACCCGTATGGAGTTGACGAAGACCAAGAGGAAGCTCGTCACAGCCAGAAGGGGCCACAAACTCCTGAAGGATAAACGTGATGAGTTGATGCGTCAATTCCTGGATCTGGTTAAGGAGAACATGGCGCTTCGCCAGAAAGTAGAAGCCGGAATCCTCTCTGCGAATAAGAACTTTGTCATTGCCAAAGCCGGTATGGACGAGGCGACACTGAATACAGCACTTATGACACCGAAGCAGGAAGTCAATCTTGAGGTGGGACAGAAAAACGTCATGAGCGTTAATATTCCTGTCTTTGAGACAAAGACAAGGACTGCGGATGCGAACGATATTTATTCTTATGGTTTCGCATTTACATCCAGTGATTTGGATGGTGCCGTAAAATCTCTGGCAGATATCCTGCCGGATATGCTGAAACTTGCGGAGACAGAGAAAGCGTGTCAGCTTATGGCGGCTGAGATTGAGAAGACCAGACGCCGTGTAAATGCGTTAGAGCACGTAACAATTCCGGATGCTCAGGCAACAATCAAGTATATCACAATGAAGTTGGATGAGAATGAGAGAAGCTCACAGATTCGTCTGATGAAAGTGAAAGATATGATGCTGGAGGAAGCGCATCATTATAGTGAGAAAGAATAGTCTGAAATGCTCTGGTCCTGTATGGGATCAGGGCATTTTCTGTTCTATTTATAACGTGATTAATACTGTATCTTTTGTACTTTTATTATTTTATCATACCTTGCTGGACGAAGTCTGCCCACCCGAAGGGTATGCTTTACGGTGTGCCCTTGGGTATACATTAATGGACGAAGTCCACCAGCCTAAAGGGCATGAATTACGGTGTGCCCTTGGGTATACTTTGTTCTTCAAGGGGCGATTAGCTTAAGACCTTTCTGACGATATCTTCTGTAATATTGTATTTGCTTACGATTTCGGCGGGAGAAATGCCATTCTGGGATAGTTTCAGCACTGTTTTGGTAAGTTCGATTCCCTGGTCAAGACCTTTCTTTTCACCAATAATTATACCCTTTTTTTCACCGGCGATTTTGCCACGTTCCTCCAAACGCTTTAATTCGTCGGCAAATAGTTCTTCTAAAACTGGCAGCATAGTTTGATCCTCCTTTAATAGATGTTCATTTGCACGTAGGATTAGAGTGACGACTGCTTGATAATAAGGAGAGCTCCTCTTTATCTCATAGTGTTCTAATAAATCTCGGACTTCTCCCTTGGGTTTCAGATTATTCCGGAGATGTGACAGCCAGTAGTTTTGTTCGGGGGATAATCTGCTTGTAACTAATAACTGCATTTTGAAAAATGTTCCTTCTAAATAATAGATACCAGATTCTTTCTCTGTGACGATTATATCCTTGGCTGTCGTCAGATGTTTTAACATTTTTCTCGGATAATGATAGCATACGTATGTAATGGTTATTTCATCCGGATTAATCTCATACTCCCTTTCTGTATCGGACTGAAAGAAGCAGGCATATCCGTAAGCCTTATAAAAATGATTGAGACTTAGAGAAACGCCAGGAGGCTTATATTCTATAATGTTATAGGTTCGGAATATCTGTCCGATATTTTTTCGGAGCTGTATATCAGGATTCTTCTTAATGATGAGAATATCCATCCGCATAGGTTGTCTGCTAAGTGGAAATTCATCATGAAAATAAAGGTGTTCCAGTTCATCCTCAAATTCAATGTGCAGTACGGCGCTAAATGCAGGGTGCCACTGTAAGCTCCCATCCTGCGTATTCATAGACTGTCTGTTCCTCCTTTCAGTATAATATAAGAGACATTATTGTTGCAATAAAAAACAGGTAAAATGTCAGAAAATTGACACATAAGGAATTATCCAAGGATAATCTATACTTAGATATATTTCTGGATTTCTAAAAGGTATGCCTGACGAAACAGGCAAAGATATTAAATTAACTATACAAAAAGAACCATTTAAAATCAATCTTTTTCCTTCGACAAGAATTGACAAAATGTAGTTATAAAAGCTAGTAGAGGCTTAAAATAGCACATATCTCCATTTTACGCATATGATAGAATATATACTTATCTTAGGAGTGGAGATTCCATGGACAATCGATTACCTTTTTATATGACACATCCAATGCCGTTACTGTATGATGATGAAAGAGTTATGAGAAGGGACTTAGACTACATGAAAAGCATTTACCCCAATGCCGCAAAACGTCTGCTTCCATACGTGGAGGAAGAATGTGACCGTATGGAATATGATGGAAGCATGATGTATGATGAATATCCAGATCAGCTTCAACTTCGGATGATGTGCAGGAGAATCTATGACCGTATGGCAGAAGAAGAAGGAGAGACAGGAGACTGGTTGATGGAGTTGATACAGGTAATGACTTACCATGAGCTGTGCCAGAGAAGATGCGAGTATAGGAACTGTAGGAGAAGATTTTACTAAATTATCTTCTGGGCATTTGCTGAAAATATACAAGGGGTGGACGAAATGAAGAAGATATGTTAGAATATTGACCGTGTATATGAAGATACATTAGAAAAGGGAGGACGGCGGATGGATAATCTTATATTCATTGGCATGCCTGCGGTTGGAAAAAGTACAGTAGGGGTTATTGTAGCAAAACAACTGGGATATGGTTTTATAGATACAGACCTGTTAATACAAGAGGAAGAAGGCAAATTATTAAAAGATATCATTAAAGAAAGAGGCATTGAGGGGTTTCTGGATGTGGAGGACCGTGTGAACGCGAAGATAGCCGCGAGAAGGACGGTAATCTCGCCGGGAGGAAGCGTGGTCTATTGTGAAAATGCCATGAAACATTACAAAGAGATTGGGAAAGTAGTATATTTACAGGCTTCCTTTGAAACAATAAATAAGAGATTAAGCGATGCCAAAAACAGAGGCGTTGTGTTAAAGCCGAATCAGACTCTGCGAGCTCTTTATGACGAGAGAGTCCGGCTATTTGAAAAATATGCAGATATTACCATCTGTGAAGACGGGCAGTCTCTGGAGGATACGGTGGATTCTGTTCTTGGCTCTGTAGCCATTTCGTTATAAATATTACGAATAAGTTACATGTTTATTAAAAAATATTTTACAAATCCGAAATCTGTGGTATAATAAGCACGCAGGCTATATGTACTTAAGGATAAATCAGAGAGAAAAACCAGAGTTTTCCGAGTTTAATATATGTAAGAATACGGATAATAAAGTATAGATGAAAGATGAGAGTAATAAATTTTAGACATTGAGGTGCAGCACATGGAACAATATATCATAAAAGGAGGCCATCCCCTTGTAGGAGAAGTGGAGATTGGGGGAGCAAAGAATGCCGCACTTGCGATTCTTGCCGCGTCAATTATGACAGATGATACGGTGTTAGTTGATAATCTTCCGGATGTGAATGATATCAATGTATTATTGGATGCAATTACAGGAATCGGTGCGAGTGTCCGCAGGGTTGACCGTCATACGGTGAAGATCAACGGGAAGAATATTAACAGTGTTGACATAGAGTACGATTATATTAAGAAGATACGTGCGTCATATTACCTGCTGGGCGCACTCCTTGGTAAGTATAAACATGCGGAGGTGGCCCTTCCGGGTGGATGCAATATCGGAAGCAGACCGATTGACCAGCATCTCAAGGGCTTTCGCGCCCTGGGTGCGGATGTAGAGATTGAACACGGGAAGATTATTGCGGAAGCAGACCGCCTGGTGGGAAAACATATTTATTTTGACGTAGTCAGTGTCGGTGCCACAATCAATGTCATGATGGCGGCGACCATGGCGGAAGGTCTAACGATTATGGAGAATGTGGCGAAGGAGCCCCATGTAGTTGACGTTGCGAACTTCCTGAACAGTATGGGGGCTAATATTCGAGGCGCGGGAACAGATGTGATTAAAATACGGGGCGTTCAGCATTTGCATCGTACAGAATATTCTGTAATTCCGGATCAGATTGAGGCAGGGACATTTATGTTTGCGGCGGCGGCGACCAGAGGGGACGTCACGGTCTTGAATGTGATTCCGAAGCATCTGGAGGCGACGATTGCGAAGCTTCTGGAGATTGGGTGCGAGGTGGAGGAGTTTGACGACGCAGTACGTGTGGTTTCCAAGGGAGATCTGACCAGTACACATGTTAAAACACTTCCATATCCAGGATTTCCGACGGATATGCAGCCTCAGATCGGAGTTACTTTGGCTCTGTGCAGAGGGACAAGTACGATTACAGAGAGTATTTTTGAGAATCGTTTTAAATATTTGGATGAGCTGGCAAGAATGGGAGCGTGTATTAAAGTAGAGGGTAACTCTGCAACGATTGAAGGGATTAAGCGCTTCTCCGGAGCCAGAGTGAGTGCACCAGATCTTCGGGCGGGCGCGGCTCTTTGTATTGCCGGTCTTGCAACAGATGGGATTACGATTGTAGATGATATTGTGTATATCCAGAGGGGATATGAGAGATTTGATGAGAAGCTTCGGGGAATTGGAGCGATTATTGAGAAGGTTGGCTCAGAGAAAGAGGCTCAGAAATTTCGATTAAAAATAGGATAGAGACAGAGAAGAAAACGATACATTTTGAGAGAGGTGTATCGTTTTTTGATTGCTTTCTGATATAAAGAAAGATAAAATAAAGGATGTGATAAGCGGTTAGTGAGTTTGAAGATTTGGGGAAAAGGAGTGGAGAAATGAAGCTTGTTAAGTCTGTAATATGGATATTGGCGGCCACAGCTTTATGCATGGGCTGTGGTAAAGAGAATGTGGTCAAGTCTGTTGAGGATAAGAAAGAAGTTCAAAAGGAAGCAAAGCAGGAGGAAGAAGTGGCTTGGGAAGACGGAGATAAGGAGGAGGCACAGAACGGCGAGGGCGATGTGTTGGGGGAAAAGGACGAGGCGGAAGGGCAGTTGGAGGGGGAAATAACTTCCGAAGGCGAGGCAGCCGAAGAAGAACAGGAAAAGGATAAAAACGGATATCTGATTGCCATTGATGCGGGACACCAGATTCGGGGGAACAGCGGGCAAGAACCAATCGGTCCAGGTGCGGCAGAGACCAAGCCTAAGGTTGCAGGAGGAACCAGCGGTGTTGCAACAGGGCTTCCTGAGTATGAGCTGACTTTACAGGTTTCGTTGAAATTGCGTGATGAGCTTATAAAAAGGGGATATGAAGTTCTGATGATTCGTGAGACGAATGAGGTGGATATCTCCAATGCAGAACGGGCGCAGATAGCCAATAATGCAGGGGCGGATGCATTTGTCCGTATTCATGCCAACGGGGCAGAGGACGGAAGCGCAAATGGGATGATGACTATCTGTCAGACGTCAGGAAATCCGTATAACGGGGGAATTTACGCCCAGAGCAGGGCCTTAGCGGACTGTGTGTTAAATTGTACGGTTGCGGCCACAGGGGCGCGCTATGAGCGTGTGTGGGAGACAGATACCATGAGTGGGATTAACTGGGCGCAGATTCCGACCACGATTCTGGAGATGGGGTATATGACGAATCCTCAGGAGGATCAGTTGATGGCGTCGGAGGAGTATCAGGTTAAGCTTGTGTCGGGGATTGCGGATGGGATTGAGCAGTATTTGATGTGGTGATAAATATATGATGAAGGATAAAGGCAGTTGTCACAGTTTTTGGTGGTAGCTGTCTTTTATGTTTTAAATTATTTATTGCAAATGAATACGATATAACGTATAATAAAAACGTTAATAAAAACTAAATGTGAGATTAAAAAAGGAGTGTGTCACGAATGAAAAGGAGATTAGCAGCCGCATTTTTAGCAATGGCGTTCGTATTTTCGGGCAGTACAATGGCATGGGCGGCTGAGGGGGAAGAAAATGCTGCGGCGGATACATTAGATAATGTATCCAGAGGAGACGACAATGTACTGCCGGAACCTATTGTGCCGGTAGAAACAACGCAGAAGGGTACTGTACCTGCCGCAGCTACTGAGAGTAAAAAGACACAAAATGGTGAGGGTGTTACAGAAGAAGCAGACACAGATGAGAATACGATTAATGAGGGAGAGAAAGCGGTAGATTCAGAGACGGTTTCAGGAACGCTTAACAGTGGGGGAACATGGGCGTTGAAGGATGGAGTGCTGACCATTTCTGGTGATGGGGCAATAAGCTGGGGTTATGGAGAAGGATGGTATAATAAAGATATAATGAAGATCATTGTTGGAGAAGGAGTAACAGAGATAGGCCCCTATGCGTTTACGGGATGTTCAGGAATGACAGAGATTTCATTGCCAGAGGGTATAACAGAGATAGGGGAGCATGCTTTTTTTGGATGTTCAGGAATGACAGAGATTTCATTGCCAGAGGGTATAACAGAGATAGGTCCCTATGCGTTTGAGAATTGTACAAGTTTAACAGAAATTTCTATTCCAAGGCAAGTAAAACGCATAAGCGCATATTCATTCTGCTCCTGCGAAGCACTTACAAGTGTGGATATTCCCGATGGCGTGGGAGCGATTGAATATGGAGCATTTAAAAAATGTAAAAGCCTGTCGGAAATAACGATTCCCAAAAGTGTAAATGAATTAGGTCACGGTGTATTTGCGGAGTGTAAGGGTATTGATAAGGTTACCTTTGAGGGGGATGCGCCTTATTTTACGTATGATCCCCTTGTAAAAGAAGCACCTTTCCATAATGTAAGAGCATCCGCATATCGTCCGGAAGGGAACAAAACCTGGACAAACGAGATTATGCGTTCAATGGGAACAGGTCTTGTGTGGGTGTCAGAGAAAACCACACCCCTTAAAATTGTACCGGAAGCAACCGACTTTACTTACGTAATTGGCAGTTCCGGCGGCGTGACTATCAAATGTACCGGAGAATTGAAGGATTTTGTAAACGTATATATGGATGGTGTGGAAGTAGATAAGAGTAATTATACATTACGTGAAGGTTCTACAATCTTAACCTTCGCAACAAAATACCTGGATACCCTTTCCGTTGGAAAACATACTGTTACACTAAATTATACATACGGTTCGATTGATACGGAATTGACTGTGCTTGCGTCCGGAGACGGAAACAGCGGGACAGCAGGAACAACCGGCGCAGTAGGAACATCTAGCACTGGAAATACAATCGGCGCATCCAATCTTACGAAGGGTTCGTCTCCGAAGACAGGCGATGAGGCCTCCTTTTTGCTGTGGGTATTAGCGGCAATGTGTTCTTTGGGCATAGGCGCGGCAGTCCTTAGAAGAAAACGTTCTATTTAATGGAATAGGATATGCCATTTGAGCTGTCGCTGTTGGAGAAGGTCTGACAGCGGCAGATTTTATTGTTGCAAATCAATACGATATAACGTATAATAAAAACGTTAATAAAAACTAAAATGGATATAAAAAAGGAGTGTGTCACGAATGAAAAGGAGATTGGCGGCCGCATTTTTAGCAATGACGCTTGTACTTTCGGGCAGTACATTGGCATGGGCGGCTGAGGGGGAAGAAGATACTTCGTCAGATGTTTTAGAGAATGTGTCAGGGGGAGAGGGCGATGTAGTAGCAGATTCTGTAAAGTCCGTGTTACCTGGTGTTGAAGTAGAGGGGATTGAGGATGACAACACAGAGAATAGTGAGGCTGTTTCAGAAGAAACGGATACAGTTGAGAAGACGCTTAAAGAGGGTGAGAAACCGGCAGATTCGGGAACGATTTCAGGGACGCTTGATAATGGAATAACATGGGAATTGACGGATGGAGTGCTGACCATTTCAGGGAATGGAGCAATAACTAACGTTGGATGGAATAATAAAGATATAAGAAAGGTCATTGTTGGAGAAGGAGTAACAGAGATAGGGGCCTTTATATTTTACGATTGCGAAGGACTTACAAGCGTGGATATTTCCGATAGCGTGACAAAGATAGGAGACAGCGCGTTTCAAGGTTGTATAAGTTTAAAAGAGATTGCTATACCAAGCGGAGTGACAGAGATAGGGGATGGTGCATTTTACGGGTGCTTAGGACTTATAAGAGTGGATATTCCTAATAGCGTGACAAAGATAGGAGACAGCGCGTTTCAAGAGTGTATGAGTTTAAAAGAGATTGTTATACCGAGTGGGGTAACAGAGATAGGGTCATCTCTGTTTTTCGCATGTAACGGACTTACAAGAGTGGATATTCCCGATCGTGTGACAAAGATAGGAGAAAGTGCATTTAATAGTTGTGTGAGTTTAAAAGAGATTGTTATACCGAACGGAGTAACAGAGATAGAAGACTATGCATTTAGTGGTTGTATGAGTTTAAAAAAGATTGCTATACCAAGCGGAGTGACAAGTATAGGTCTATATGTATTTCATAAGTGCTTTGAACTCACAAGTGTGGATATTCCCAATAGCGTAACAAAGATTGAATATAGAGCATTTGCAGACTGCACAAGTTTGGCGGAAATAACCCTTCCTAAAAGTGTAAAGAGTATCGGTCACAGTGCATTTGCAGAGTGTAAAGGTCTTAATAAGGTTACTTTTGAAGGGAATGCGCCTGAGATTATAAAAGACAGCTACAAAGGAGATCCTTTCCATAATGTAAGAGCATCCGCATATTGTCCGGAAGGGAACAAAACCTGGACAAACGAGATTATGCGCTCAATGGGAACAGGTCTTGTGTGGGTGTCAGAAAAAACCACACCCCTTAAAATTGTACCGGAAGCAACCGACTTTACTTACGTAATTGGCAGTTCCGGCGGTGTGACTATCAAATGTACCGGAGAATTGAAGGATTTTGTAAATGTCTATATGGATGGCGTGGAAGTAGATCAGAGTAATTATACATTACGCGAAGGGTCTACAATCTTAACATTCGCAACAAAGTACTTGGATACCCTTTCCGTTGGAAAACATACTGTCACACTAAATTATACATACGGTTCGATTGATACGGAATTGACTGTACTTGCGCCCGGAGAGGGAAACGGCGGGGCAGCAGGAACAACCGGCGCAGCGGGAACATCTGGCGCTGGAAATACGTCAGGCGCGTCCAGTCTTACGAAAGGTTCGTCTCCAAAGACGGGCGACGAGACATCCCTTTTGATGTGGGTATTAGCGGCAATGTGTTCTTTAGGCGCTAGCGCGGCAGTCATTAGAAAAAAACGTTCTGCTTAATTGAATAGGATATGCCATTTGAGCTGTCGCTGTTGGAGAATGTCTGACAGCGGCAGATTTTATTTAAGAAAGGAAGGTTGATATGGCAAAAGACAAACAGAACCTTTTATACTATTTTCTGGCTTCAACGCTGATTCTGGCAGGTGTGGGAGGCGGCGGTTATTTTTGTTGTGTATCCATTTTAATGTCAGTCATGTTGATGTCAGTCATTGTTTATATATTGGAAAAATCTGGCTCATTTTTTATTGCCTATGACATAAATCTGGCGGCTGTGGCGAGTTTGGCGGCAGGATACTTCCTGACCAGCCTTTGGGCAGTTGATTCATGGATGGCGCTCACAGGCGGTATCAAATTTCTGCCGGTTTTTTTATTTTTCTTCCTCATATGTCAGTCGTTGGAGAGCAGAGAAAAGCTGATTCGCCTGCTTCCCCTATTGGGAAGCCTTATGACATTGTTTTCTTTTGTAATGATGCAGTTTACTGTATTCCAAATGTATGTGTCTGTTGCAGGAAGGCTGGCGGGGTTTTTCCAATATCCGAATACCTATGCAATATTTATGTTAGTCTGTATGGTTACGGCGGTTTATATGCTTGATTTGAAAAAGATAGATTGGATGTGTGCTGTTCATATATTTGCCGCTTTAGCGGGAATTTATCTGAGCGGCAGCCGTACAGTTTTAGTTTTGGCGGTATTTGCCATCCTTCTGATATTGGGATCAAGAAGGGAGCTTTTAAAATACGGAATAATTGGTTTAGGACTAATCATTGCGCTGGCGGTAATTTTGGCGCTTTGCGGGTATGGAGCAGGCGTATTTTCAAGATTTGTTTCCATGGCAGAGAATTCCAGTACCTTTTGGGGAAGACTTTTGTATGCCAGAGACGCGCTGAAAATGATTGTAAAATATCCTTTGGGAATGGGGTATTATGGCTACTATTTTGTTCAGCAGGAATGGCAGACAGGCGTTTATTCCGTGGTGAACGTTCATAACGAATTAATACAGCTCATACTGGACATTGGAATAGCGCCTGCATTCTTGATGTATGGAGCCATCCTGCGCTCTGTACTGTCCAAAACGATTTCCGAGAGAAATCGGCTGATCTTGCTGCTTATTCTGCTGCACAGTCTGTTTGACTATGATTTTCAGTTTATAGTCATGTATTTTGTGCTGTTACTTTTCTTAGAACTTAGAAATGTTCAGAAGGTTCGGATATCCGTCTTATCAAAGGCGACGGCAGTAGCGGCGCTGCTTGGAGCTGTCTGGGCATTCGCGTCTGTCGGCTTGTCAGATTACTTCTATATAAAAGGCAATCCCCAAAAAGCCGTTCAGTCATATGATGGAAATACCATGGCGAAGATTGAGCTGTTGAAGGAATCCGGAAGTGCAGAGGAAATGGCTGAACTTGCAGATTCCATTCTGGAAGTCAACCGCCATGTGTCTGTCGCATACAGCGCAAAGGCGCGGGCTGCGTTTTCAGAAGGGGATGTGGAAGCCTTTATCAAGTATAAGCTTATTGCAATTCAAATGGCGCCCTATCAATATGAGGAGTATACAGATTATCTGGATTCACTGGTATATTGTACGAAGCTTTATCTCCAGGCAGATGATATGGAAAGCGCAGAATTCTGTGTAGAGCAGGCGGAGAAGATTCCTAAGATGCTAGAGGAAGTAGGAGAAAGAACCAGCAGTCTGGGATGGAGGATTAAGGACAGGCCAAAGGCTGCATTGTCCCAGAAGGACTTAGAAAGGATTGAGGAGATGAGAAGCCGCATTGAGAATGAGTAAGGATGGAGAAAAGAAAATGAAGACGCGTGAGAAAGACAGGTGGAAAAAAGGAAAATGAACATAAAACGAATGGCAGGCATAACAGGAGTGGTTCTGGCCTGTGGAATTCTTGCGGCGGTTGGACGCTCGCTGAGTAAAGAGAAGAAATGTCAAGTTCTTGACGAGGAGGGAACCATAATCGCAGAAATTATATATCAAGATCAAGCGGTTCATTATGACTGCAAGGAAGGATATGAAGCTTATGCTGATCTTGCATACAGAGAAGCGGCTGCAATCATGAAGGAACGGGAAGATGTGGAACTGTCCGAGGCATATGGGAAGCTGGCAGAAGAAGAAATGCGTATTCGGACATCTTTTCGGACAGATACGGCGGAAGGATTATTGCAGGCATGTAAGGAAGATAAGGATTCGGTATTTGGCGGGCAGGCAATGGAAAAGGCCGCTGCTGTCAGTGATACAAATGGGCATTTATTGGCATGTTACAGCCAATCCATGGCGGAGCCGTTTCGCAATTACGTTATGTATCCTACCTATGCAGGTTCTACCATAAAACCCGTTAGCGTTTATGGACCGGCAATAGAGGACCATAAAATCTGTTGGTCGTCTCTGTATCTGGATAATGCCTATTATCAGATTACAGGCGAGGACAAAGAGAAAACGGACTGGCCGGTAAATTCGTATCCATATTCCAATACCCTGTGGACGGTTCAGGAAGCATTGCAGAAATCGAATAATGCAATTGCCGTCAAGGTATTGAAGGATTATGGTGTGGAAAAGTCTTGTAAGTTTCTTCAAAATGAGTTTGAAATCGGTACAGAGGAAGAACAGAAAAGGATTCTTGAGAAGGGGGAGGACAGCGTACTTTCCAATCTTGCATTGGGATACCTGGAGGAAGGAGTTACCATGCAGGAAATGATGGGGGCATATCAGACATTCGCCAACGGAGGTCTTTACACGAAAATACATACGGTTACGGACATGGAGACAGGCGCAGGTGAAAGTTATTATCACGAAGAATCAGAAGCAAGGCAGGTGTTTGGGGCGGACACAGCTTATATTATGAATCGAATGTTGAAAACAGTTGTTGAGGAAGGCGGAACAGGAAGATCTGCAGCAGTGGAAGGGCTGGATATATGCGGGAAAACAGGAACCAGTGATGATTTTAAGGATAATTGGTTTATCGGCATGACGCCGGAATATGTCTGTGCCGTATGGTATGAGTTTCGGGGCGGGATGGCAGGAAACGAGTCGGCGTCAGTATTCCGAAAGATTATGGAGAATCTGAAGCATGATAAGGAGGCTGCGTATCCGGCGTCGGAAAATGTGGAGAAAGGGGGCTATTGTCTGAAAACAGGACTTTTGGCAAATGAATATTGTAAAGAACAAAAACAGGGATATTATAGAAAGAATAATAATTTGAATAAATGTGAATGTAATATTGCAAGATGATGTTTAATAACGTATAATAAATACGATAATACGAAATGTATCAAGTGTAAAGGAGGAAGATATGGTTACAAAATTTGAGAAGCGGGCGGTTGCCTGGCTGCTTACTGCCATGATGTGTCTGTCTGTAATATTTTCCGGCAGCACAGTTGCGTATGCGGAGGATAACGGTCCTGTGGAGACGGCAAAAGGCGAGGCTGTAAAAAAAAATACGGACGCAGAAGGCGGCGAGATCCAGACAGGAACAGAGGATGAGACGAAAATTTCCGATGCAGAGCCGCCGGAAGTGACAGAAGGAAGTCAAGAGAAGAAGGAAGATGATGAGGAAAAGACAGAGACAGAAAAAGATGCAAAAGCCGTAGAACAAGCGGAGGGTACTTTCGGGGATTACGAGTATCAGGTTTTGGACGGCGGTACTGTAGAAATCACCAAATACAGCGGAGCAGGAGGCCAAGTAGAAATTCCGGATACAATAGACGGCAAAAGTATAAGCAGTATTGGCCAGTCTGCATTTGGCAGCAATCAAGATGTGACCCAGGTGGAGCTTCCCGCTACGGTTACGGAGCTGCAGTATATGTCGTTTTATAAATGTAACAATCTGGAAAAAGTAATTATTCCGGCTGACAGCCAGTTAAAAAAGATTGGCGGCAGCGCCTTTTTTGGATGTGCTCTTACAGAGATAGATTGTTCGTCTGTACAGGAAATAGGAAACAGCGCTTTTAGAGGATGTGACGAATTAACATCTGTGACCTTGGGAGATAAGCTGACTTCTTTGGAAGGATGGGCGTTTGAAAGAACAGGTCTTCTAACGATTCAGATACCGCAGAGCCTTTCTGTCATTGAGAGCGGGGTGTTCAGAAACTGCGGGAATTTAAAAGAAGTGATATTGCCTGACAGTACCGTCAGCATTGGCGACTATGCTTTTGAATATTGCAGGAGCCTGAAAGGAATCACGTTACCAAGCAGTCTTGTAAGTATCGGAGAGGGAGCTTTTTACTTCAGCGGTCTTGAAAAAATTGAGATACCGGAGTCGGTCACGAGCATTGGAGATTACGGATTCTGGGGCTGCCAGAATCTAAGTTCTGTGACAGTTGGAAATAAACTGGCATATATATCGGATTTTGCATTTGGATATTGTAATCTGACGGCGGTGACCTTTGGAGATAATATTAAAAAAATCGGTGAGAGCGCCTATGCTTTAAATGTGAATTTAAGTGAGATCGATATCCCTAAAAACATAACAGAAATGGAATATGGCGCCTTTAGAAACTGTACTGCGCTGAGTAAAGTGAATATTCCCGATACTCTTGATAAGATAGGCGGATTTGCATTGTATGAAACAGCATGGTACAACAGCCAGGCGGACGGTATTGTATACGCCGGAAACGTACTCTACGACTATAAAGGAGATATGCCCTCTGATACAGTGATAGAAGCGAAAAACGGAACTCTTGGAATCGCTGGATATGCATTTTACGGCGATAAGAATCTAAAGGAAATCAAAATACCGGAAACAGTAACCAATATCGGAGACTTTGCCTTCCACGACTGTGTGTCCATGACTTCCATCGTGATTCCGGACAGCGTGACAGAAATCGGGGAAAAAGCGTTAGGCTATAAGACAAAGGAAGCGGCGCAGGCAGTAAGAAATGCCCGTGTGGCAGGCGATAGTAGTGAAAAGATGTCAGATTTTACGATTTACGGAGCGTCAGGTTCTGCAGCGCAGACTTATGCCAGGGAGAACAGCTTTTCATTTGTTGCGCAGGAAACAGACAATCCTGCGCCAGAGGGACTTAGAATCGTGCCGGAGGTAACGGACAATACATACATCATCGGCAGCGGCGATGGAGTAACGATTACCTGTACAGGAGATTTGAAGGATTTCGTTAATGTAATGATGGACGGCCAAGTAGTGGATAAAAGTAATTATACGCTGAGAGAAGGTTCAACCATTCTGACCTTTACCACAAAATATCTGGATACGCTTTCTGTGGGAAAGCATAGAGTCACGCTGAATTATACCTATGCTTCTGTTGATACAGAGCTGACCGTATTGGCGAAAGGCTCAAACACAGGAACAAATGGTACAGCAGGAAGCAACACGACAGGAAAAGGGACTGCTAACGGAACAGCGAATGGAACAAATGGTTCAAAGGCTTTGGTTTCTCCAAAGACAGGAGATCAGGCGTCCATCATATTGTGGGTACTGGCGGCTATGTTTGCGGCAGGTATTGGAGTAACGGTCATTTTAAGAAAGCGTTCTGCACAATAAAAAAATATTAGAAAAACTGTCGTTGTAAAAGAGCGTTAGTTCTTTACAACGGCAGTTTTAATTTAGAAGAAAAGATTGCGAAATTTGAAATAATATCGTATAATATTAACGATAATAAATAGAAATAAGCAGAAAAGGATTTGATATAAACTATGAGCTGGCTGACAAATGAAGTCTTATTTTACGGAGGAATCGTTATTGCCGCATGTTCAGTGATAGCAGGAGCCATATATTTTACGGTTTCTCACATCAAATGGATTCACATGAATGTGCAAATGGACGAAGAATACGGAAAAAGAGAAAAATAGCAGGAGACAGGTAATATGTCACAGATGGATTCAACATACAAGATTATAAGAAAACTTGGTTCAGGAAGCGGAGGCAATGTCTACCTTGCCGAGCATCTCCGGCTAAATAAAAAGGTGGTATTAAAGGCATACAAAAGCAGGATTACTGCCAGTCAGGAGTTGGTGCGCCGAGAGGTTGATATCCTGAAGGAATTAAGCCATCCCCACATTCCAAGAGTCTATGATTTTTTCATAGAAGATGGAAATATTTATACTGCTATGGATTTTATAGAGGGGGAGAGTCTTGATAAAGCATTAAAAAGAGGAGAAGTATTTTCCCAGGCACAGATTATCCGATGGGCGATTCAGCTTTTAGATGCGCTTGCTTATTTACATACTCCCATACACGGCGAGCCGCCCAAAGGATATGTTCACAGCGATATCAAGCCGGCGAATCTTATGCGAACTCCCAATGGTGATATTTGTCTGATTGATTTTAATATTTCCGGAGCATTAGGAGAAAAAAACGTGATTGGCTTCAGCGCCGGATATGCATCCCCAGAGCATTATGGACAAGATTTTTCTTCGGCGTATGCAGGAGATGACCTGACACAGACCATGCCTGCAGAAGAAGAAACTGATTTGACGCAGACTATGCTTTCAGAAGAAGAAACTGACCTGACGCAGACCATGCTTTCAGAAGGAGGTTTGACAGCGACTGAGGATACCGAGGCATTGACGATGGCAGGAGAATTCGATGGGAGTTTATCAGGTGCTCCATCAGGCACGCCCGGATATTATCATTCTGTGGGTATATCCGAAAGGCGGATCATAACTCCGGATGTCCGTTCAGATATCTATAGCGTTGGTGCAACATTATACCATCTGCTCAGCGGGAAACGTCCAAAGAAAAATGCAACAGAAGTTGAACGGCTGTCCGAAGAACACTTTAACCCTCAGATTGTGAGAATCATCTCAAAGGCGATGAATCCCAACCGTGACCTGCGTTATCAGGCAGCCCAGGAAATGAAACGGGATTTCCTGAATCTTCGGGAAAATGACCCGCGTATTCGTCGGTGGAAAAGACGGCGACGTGCAGCCGCGATTCTGTTTCCCACGTTTTTTGTAATAGGCGGGCTTTTGGCTTTTACAGGATTAAAGCGAATACAGATGATGGAGAACTGGCTGAAACGTACAGAATATTCACAGGCGGCGTTAGAAAGAGGAGATGTGGAGGAAGCGTTGGAGGACGCCCTCCAAGTAATATCTGAATCCTCGGAGCAATGGCTGCCACAGTATGTCCCTGGGATACAGAAGGTTCTCACAGAGTCATTAGGGGTATACGATCTGTCAGACAGTTATAAAATATATAGAACCATAGAACTGCCTTCCTCCCCAATCTATATGGAGATATCTCCGACTGGAAAAACAGGAGCCGCGTTATGCGGACAGACAGTCGTAGTCTTTGATACAGAAAATACAGAGATACTTGCAGAACTTCCCACGGATTCCTCACCCATATCACAGATAAAATACTTGAATAACGATACTTTGATATATGCGGGGAATAGCGGTATGACAGCCTATGATATCAAGGCGGGCCGCGATTTGTGGAAGGGAGATAAGGCCACGGCGATAAGTGTTTCCGCAGACGGGAAATGTGTTGCCGGAATTTTCGACGGAGATCCGTCTGCCACAGTATATGACGCTGAGACGGGAGAGGTGAAGCAGAGAATTGATTTTGGAGGGAGATGCCAGAATATTGGTATCAAAGACAATCTTTTTGCCCTGAATCACGATGGAGCTTTGCTGGGTGTAAGCTTTGAGGACGGTTCACTTCAGATATTTAGTCTGAAAGGGCCTGAGAATGACCTGGTTATCTACGGGAAAGATTCTGGGTACACACACTTTGAGGGTGGATTTTCAGAAAAATATTTTGCATTTCTGGCAGCAGGCAAGGAGAAATCCGTGTTTGCTGTAATTGATACTGAGAAAGGGGAAGAAGCAGGAGGATTCCGTTCGGAAAATGCCTTTGGCTTACAGGCAGATGGAAGCGGCGTCTATGTTCAGTCAGAAAATATTTTGGTAAAAATTAATCCAGTTACAGGAGAGCAGATTCCAGTAGTGACTATGGGTGAAGATATTCTGCGTTTTGTCGTAAGTGGGGAGGATACGGTTGTAACATCAGATAAGGAGATAACTTTTTTTGATAAAAATGCCCGTCAGACCTCCTGTTACAAGAAAGAATATCAAAGCGATTTAGTGTGTATGGCTAATGGAACAGCAGTAATTGGAAGCATGGACAGACCCATACTTCGTATCATGCAGTATGAAGAAAATCCAAAAGCAGAGAGGTTTACTTATGACCCAGAGTATGACCACAGGGAGGCTAGAGTAAGTTCGGATGGTGAGACGGTTATGTTGTTTTCTTACCAGAATTTCCGTATCTATGACCGCGAGGGAACGGTGCTCAAGGAGGTAATGCTCCCAGATTCCAAGCATGTTCTGGATCAGCAATTTATCAGAGAGGATGGAATGTCTTATTTGGAAGTCACATATGATAATGGTAAGGCAGACATCTATTCGGCTAAGGATGGCGCTTTGCTTCGGGAGGAATCCGCAGAAATGTCGGCAGAGAATTTGGATGAGGAGTTCCTGGTGGATAATTTGCGGATTGAGTCGCCTCTGCATGGAACGCCGACGGTATATGATGTGAAAACGGGAAAGGAACTTGCCCGTTTAAAAAAAGACACCTATCTTACCTATGTGGAAAAAGCAGGGGATTATATCGTAGCACAGTATATCACGGCGGACGGATATCGGTCAGGCCAACTGCTTAATAAGAAATGTGAAGTGCTGGCAGAGCTGCCCCATCTGTGCGACGTAATAGGAGATAAGTTAATTTTTGATTATCCGTCAGGAAGTGTACGGGAATCGGGGATTTATAATGTGGATGAGCTGATTCGTATGGCAAATGAGTTTCGTTAGAGAATAACCAGGCAGGACAGCACGTTTTTGAGGCTGTCGCCGCCTGGCTTTACAGAAACTAAGAATCAAAAACATGGGAGTCCTTAGCATTTAGAGTTTATATCAGTTTCAGAAAATGCAGTAACGCTTCATATTGCTGCGGACTCAGCTTTGCGGCGTGATGCAGCAGTTGCCGCTGCTGCTCACTAATAAGAATCACATTATCACCATCTTCGAGGAAAAATTGAGATAATGTGATTCCAAACGCATCGCATATTTTCATGAGAGAAGGAATAGTGGGAAGCATATGTTTACGGTACCATGAAGAAATTGTTGACTGTGTCAGTCCGGATTTTTCAGCCAATTGATATTCTGTCCAATTGCGTTCCATGCGGAACTGAGTAATTTTATCTAATATATCCATAGTTAGCCATCACCTCCAGAAATGAATATATATATTTGAATTATACGGGAATTAATATTGCAACTTACTACGATAAAGCGTATAATAATAACGATGATAACTGAGAGAGGGGAAATCTAATGAGAATCAAAGCAGCAATTTTAGCTTCTAATATAGAGTTTATGAGCCGTCTCTCCAAAATATTCCAACAAAAATATCCGGAAAAGATTGAGTTGGCAATGTTTACAAATGAAGATACCCTGTATCAGAATTTGAAAACGGCGCATATGGATGTGATTTTATTTGACCAAAGTATAAAAATTAAGAAGGAGATGATACCTGACAAAGTGATTGCCGGATATCTAAGCGACATATCGGATGTGGAAGAAATCGAAGGATTGCCGGCTGTCTGTAAGTACCAGAGAGTTGAAGCAATCTATAAGAGGATTGCCGGATTATATGCAGAGGGAACGTCGGACGTAAAACTGAAAAAGAGCGAGGGAGACATTAAGACTGTATTGTTTACATCTGTACAGGGAGGCAGCGGAACCTCCACGGTAGCGGCGGCATATGCGTTAAGGAGGGCGGAGGAAAAAAATAGGGTTTTCTATCTGAACCTTGAGAAATTCGGGGACTGTGGACTTTATTTCAGCGGAGAAGGGAAATTGAGTTTTTCGGACATAATCTTTGCATTGAAAAGCAGAAAAGGCAATCTTTTGATGAAAATAGAGAGTGTGGCAGAATGTGACCCGTCGGGAGTGGAGTTTTTCCATTCATGCAGAAATGCATACGATATGTTTGAATTAACAGACGAGGAGATAAGGCTTCTGATACAGGGAATTTCACAGACTGGCAAATATAAAGAATTAGTGATTGATATTTCCGGCGAGTTGACAGAGCGGATGGTTATGCTGATGAAGGATTATGCACAGAAGATTATCTATGTGGCGGACGGAGGCGATACAGCTACCGGAAACGGAAAATTTGAACGCTTCTGCGAAGCTGCCCGTGTGTTAGAGCAGAGACAGGGAGGGGATATTCTTGGTAAAACCCGCCTTCTTTATAATCGATACAGTGCAAAGCTTAGCGAGCCGATTAAGACATCCGCAGTCTTGGTTCTGGGCGGGATAAATCGGTTTCAGGGAGTAGACGGGAAAGGGTTGGTCAGGGAAGTTGCAGGAACGGAGCTTCTAGGGACAATCTGATGTTTAAGCGAAATGTCAGGGGAAGGAAATGACAGAGGAGAAAAAATTACAAGTCATAAAAAAAATAAAAAAGGACATTTTTGAGAAATATAATCTGAATACCATGGATGACGATGGGCTGGATGAATTAATTGTCCGTCTGACGATGGAGGCGATTCATGACGAATACATGACCATTGCAGAACGGGCAGATATCAGAAAGAGTGTCTTCAATTCGATCCGCGGTTTGGGGCCTCTGGATTCCATTATAGAAGATGAGAAGATTACAGAGATTATGATTAACGGGCCAAAGAATATATTTGTGGAAAAAGCAGGAGAACTGTCAAAGATTGAGCAGACCTTCGAGGATGAGGAACAGTTGGAAAATATTATCCAGAAAATAGTCGGTCAGGCGGGACGGGAAGTGAACCAGGCGAATCCGATTGTGGATACAAGGCTGCCGAACGGTTCCCGTGTCAATGTGGTTCTTCCGCCGATTGCTCTTAATGGCGCTACGGTCACCATCCGTAAATTTTCAAAAGATCCGATGACCATTGAACAGTTATTAAAATATGGCTCTATAACAAAGGAGGTCGCCCATGTGCTGGGACTGCTCGTGAAGGCAAAGTATAATATCTTCATTTCCGGCGGTACAGGTTCCGGAAAGACCACGTTTTTGAATGCGGTTTCTCATTTTATCCCCCGCGACGAACGTGTGATTACCATCGAAGACTCTGCGGAACTTCAGATAGAGGGGATTGATAACCTGGTCAGAATGGAAACGAGAAACGCCAACACATCAGGAAGCGGCGCGGTTACCATCCGCGAACTTATCAAATCCTCTCTTAGAATGAGGCCGGAGAGGATTATCGTAGGCGAGGTGCGGGGCGGCGAGGCGTTGGACATGCTTCAGGCTATGAATACAGGACATGACGGCTCCCTAAGTACCGGCCATGCCAACAGTACAAAGGATATGTTAAGCCGTCTGGAAACCATGGTACTGCAAGGCGCCGAAGGGTTTCCGTTAGAAGCCATCCGTCAGCAGATTGCCTCCGCGGTGGATATTATCATCCATCTGTCGCGTCTTCGGGATAAGACCAGGAAGACCATGGAGATTAGTGAGATTACAGGATATAAGGAGGGGAAGATTCAGGTGAATTCCATTTACCGGTTTGTGGAAGATGAACATTCTACTCTGGAAAAAGTGTCTGGCAGGCTGGTGCGGACAGAGAATCCTTTTAAAAATGATAACAAATTGAGATTAGCAGGTATAAATGAGGTTATATAGTTATGGGGCGGAAGAAAAAACAGGCGGAAGAATATGTAGAACTGCGCGGTTTAATGGGAAACGGGAAAGATTACCATGTCTATCATATGACAAAGACGGACGTTCTGATTGCATGGGCGCTTGGATTTGCCGTGGGATTTGTTGTGCTGTTTGCTTTTTTTAACAGTACGATTGTGGCGTTTGCCGGAGGAATGATAGGCGCGAGACTAATGCCAAAGCATTATTGCGAGTATAAGAAAAAGAAGCAGCTTGGTGAACTGCGTTCACAGTTTAGGGATTTACTTGAATCGCTGACGTCTGCATATTCCGCGGGAAAGAACACAGTAGGAGCATTTGAGGAGTCGGTAAATGATATGGTTTCTATCTATGGGGAGGATGCGGATATTGTCCATGAGGTAGAGATAATATGTACCGGTTTAAAGAACAACATTACAATAGAAAAACTTCTTCTGGATTTTGCAGATCGGAGTATGTTGGAGGATGTTATGAGTTTTGCAAATGTGTTCGAGAGCTGCAGCCGAGGTGGAAGTGATATGAAACAGATTGTGTCAGATACCAGAGAGATTATCAATGACAAGATTGAGGTGGAGATGGAGATTGAGACAATGATATCTGGTTCTAAGAACGAGTTGAATATTATGATGGTGATGCCGGTAATCGTGGTGTTGATGCTTAGAGGAATGGGGAGTGGAATGGCGGGAGCTAATACGGTTTCAGCGGTTATGGTCAAGATTGTCTGTATAGGGATATTTGGGCTGGCATATGCAATGGGAAGAAAGATTATGGATATTAAGATATAAGGCAGGTGGGATATGGAGATAGGCAGAATAGTAATATTGGTTCTTGCAACGGTTTTGGTCTTTGTATGGATGGTTCTGGCAGTAAAATATGAGAGCGTGTTTCAGCCCCTGGTACAGACCATTGATAAAAATCAGTATAAATATCCGGAATTGTTCTGTATTGGACTGGCGTTGATGAAGATTTTGAAGATTGACAGTAAAAGTAAGAAGGCGAGGAAACGAATTAAGGAAATTGCACAGGTTCAGGGAAAGATGTATGCGGAGTATTATTTCTACGTAATGAATGGCGCGAAGTGGACGTACGGTTTTACGGTATTGGTATTCCTGGTATTAATCGGCGCATTGGGGAATTCTCCTATGGCGGCGTTTCTAGGGGTAGTTCTTGCGGGCCTGGTAATGTGGTATGTGGAAGAACTGCTGAATGACAAGCTTAATGCACGTCGGGATGAATTATTGGCGGATCTGCCCCAGATGCTTTCTAAGCTGACGCTGCTCGTCAATGCCGGAATGACTACACTCAATGCATGGAAGAAGGTAGCGGAAACAAGCGAACGGGTACTTTACAGGGAGATGAGGGAGGTGGTAGCAGAGACGCAGAATGGGAAAGATGAGCTTGAAGCGTATATGAATTTTGCCGACAGGTGTTCAATTAAGGAAGTCCGGAGATTTACTTCTACAATCATTCAGAACAAACTGAGAGGAAATCGGGAGGAGGCATATTTTTTGAAAGAGCTGTCGGATGAGATGTGGGAAGAAAAGAAGCACCTGGTAAGACGAAAGGGCGAGGCTGCAAAATCAAAGCTTTTGATTCCTACGACCATGATTTTTATCGGGATTCTGATTATGGTTATGGTGCCTGCATTTATGGGAATGAATCTGTAAGCAGATGGGAGATCAGTTGACTTTAAAGAAAAAAGGAGAAGATACGATGAGAGAAAAATTAGAGGATGCATATTTGGCATGGGAAATGAATGTAGCAGACAGGATGGGAAGCGCATACTGTACATGGAAGAACCGGTTTATAGAGAAGTTTGTGGAGGACGAAGAAGGGGACTCCAATATGGTGGCTGTGGTTGTGTTGATTGTGATTGTAATCATAATAGGTGGAGTATTTCAGGAGCAGTTACGAACAGCGGTCGAATCGGTGTTTGCAAAACTGACCAATTTTATTAATACAGCGCCTTAAATTAAAAAAATGAAAAAAATAAAAAATGAAAACGGCGCCATCATGGTTGAAGCGTCCATCTATATGCCGCTTGTACTCTGTACCGTGATGGCGTTATTATATCTTGCATTATTCAATATGCAGGAATATTTGCTAATGTATGAGGCTCAGAGAGCAGCGGCGGTTGTCTCCCGTGAAGAAGCGTATCTGGGATACGAAAAGTTCGGTATGGGCAGCGATAATGAGATTGATTTTTCTTGGGGAGAAGATAACATTCCGTCTGCGGACACGGTTAATTCTTATTATAAAGCCTATCATAGTAATTTAAAAAGCTTATACAGAGGGATTGGCAGGCTTTTTTCAGACGGCCCAAGATTAGATTATGAGTCCAGATTCTCGGATGGGGTGAGGGAATCAACGATGATTGTGCTTGGAAATATCAGCAGTCCCAAGATAGAAGTGGACAGAGGCTTCCTTGGAACAGATATTGAGGTAACGATTACACATTCCCTTCCAGTGCCGGGGGTCCTTAAGTATCTTGGATATGATAAGGGAACGACTATTCGCGTCGCTGCTTACAATTATTCGGTAAATCCAAGTGAATTTGTCAGAAGCGTAGACTTGGCGGCTGATTTTGTCTCTTTTATCATGAAGAAATTCGGACTTGCTGACAATTACGATAAATTTTTGGAAAAAACAAATAAAGTGCTTGATATGATACTTTAGCGGGAGGAAGTGCATTGACATTTTTTTATAAGAACAGAGGGACAATATCTGTATTTTTAACCATTATACTTGTTCCTGTGCTGATTTTCGGGGGAATGACCACAGACGCGGCGCGTATCAGCATGTCGAAGGTGGTAATCTCCGATGCCGGAGAGATGGCGATGAATGCAGGTCTTGCACAGTATAACGAGGAACTTCATGATGAATATGGATTGTTGGTTATGAAGCAGTCGCCGGAAAGTATGAAGGATGAGCTTAAAAAGTATTTTGACGGATCGCTCAACGGCACAGGACTTGACGGAACGGACGGCTATAAGAAGATTCTGGATTTATTAACAGAAAATTTTAAAACCATTAATGTCCAAGGCTCTGAAATCTATCGGACAGAAGTAGAGAAGCAGCAGATTCTTGAGTACATGAAGTACAGAGCGCCTGTATGTCTGACTGAATTGGTGGTAGATAAATTAAAAGAACTCAAAAACACAAAAAAAATGGCAGAAGCTATGAAAAAGCAGATGGAATTCAGTAAAGCCATGGAGGACTGCCAGGATAAGTTTCAAAAAGCAAAAGAAGCGTTAGATACGTTAGATGGGGTAATCAATAGTCTTGAATCCCAGAAAATAGAAAAAGAATTGGCACAGACAGAGGAGGATTATAAGTATATTGCCGCGCTGGCGTTACTGTTGAGGGAAGGAGCGCTTAAATATGATGAAAGGCTTTCGCAGTCGGAGACAGGCAATATGAAAGCTTCGGCAGAGGTGTTCCTTTTGAATGTAAAGTATGTAGATTTGGCTAATCCTCTGGATGAAGGGACTTATAACGCCTATCTTACCTGTATGCAGTACAAGAATACGATTGATGATATGGGTGGAATCGGGAAATTGCTGGAAAGTAATAATCAGGCAGACCAAGGGGAAGATACGGATAACACAGGAACAGCTTCGGGAAGCCTTGAGAAATTAAAAACCGATTATGAGAGGGAGCTGCAAAGAATCAAGGATTATCCAAGCTTGCTTCTTACTCATGCCAATGCTTGTATAGACTCGCATTATCAGGCGTTGAATGTATATTGGAAAAGCGCGAAGGGCGCCGAACAAGCGGCAAAGACAGCATACGACAGATTAAAGGATGTAAAGAAGGAATTAGAAAAAGCGAAAACGAAATTTGCAGAATGGGATGGGGCAAACCGTGAATTAAAAAATGCCGGAAGTAATACAGAGAGTATGGACGCAGAGGTAGAGAAATACAGGAAATTTTTTGACGATGGAAATGGGGCAGCCGATTCTAGCCAGTTAGAGAGCCTGATGGAAGATGTGCGGACAAATCAGGAGTATTTTAAGAAATTAAAGGGCGTGCTTGAAGAAGAAAAATTCTGTGACAAATCTATCGCCACAACATCTGCCCCAGAGCAAAGCGAATGTTATAAGAGGGCTGCAGGCACATGTCTTTCGGGAATGAAAACAAGCGGTTATGAAACGTTTTATGCGATAAAAAAGATATGGTCAGAGAAGTATATTGTAAAATACGAGCATGCAGATATAAACAGCGCGGGGAGTTCCAAATCAATCAGCGAGCATCCTTTTTACAAAAGGCTTCAGGAATACTGCAAAGAATCGAATTCCGGAGACTCAAAGGAAAAGCAGGAGGCAAACAGCCGTTTAGAGCAAAGTAAGACAGCCGGCGAAGATGCGAAAAAGGCGGACGAATATCCGGATTTTAGCTGGAGTACCGTAAACGTGCGGCCCTCCTCCCAGGTGGGAAATCCAGCTTCCCAGGCCAATGACAAAGCGGCGGATTTAGACGCGGCAGGAGACGTAGGTAATTCTTCAGCCAGACGTAATTCAATAGATAAATTCGGAGAATCTATTGATGCCGCCACATCTTTTCTGGATAAAGTAGATGAAATTGTGACAGAAGGCTTAGAGAATCTATATATTGCCGAATATGCCATGCAGATGTTCTCTTATTATACGGTAAATAAGGAGGACGGACAAGAAAGGGCACAGGAAGACATTATCGGAATCAGCGGCTATAAGCTGTCCAATCATGCCGCCTATCAGGCGGAGGGCGAGTATATTCTGTGGGGGAAGGATACGTCTAAGGAAAACATAAAAAATACAGTTATGATGATTTTTGGAATCCGGCTGCTTTTTAATTCTTTTTTCGCTTTTACAGATACGACGATTGGAAATATAGCGGGCAGCGCAGCGAGTATTATTACCAGTGCGGCTCCCTATCTGGAGCCGATTGTGAAGGTTGTGATTTTACTTGGTTTTGCAGGGGTAGAGACCGCGGACGATATCAACAAGATAAAGCAAGGATATGGCGTTGCCGTTGTGAAAAATAAAAATACGTGGGCTACCCTTCCCCATGGAGGCAGCAGTACGGATAAAGGGCTAACGTTAGATTATTCTGAGTATTTGAGAGTTTTCCTCAATATATCCATACTTACAGGGAATAAAGCCGGTATCCTTGGAAGAATTGCAGATTGTATCCAGGCCAATCAGCCGGATACCAATCTGCTTGAAGGGTATACCATGATTGCGGTGCAGGCGAAGGTCAGCTCCAGGACAACGTTCATGCGAAAAATATCAGACTGGGGAGAGAACGGTACATGGGGATTTCCTGACGACGCCTATACGATTTCTTATCAGAGTATACTGGGCTATTAACCTGCATATCTGCTTGCGAAACATATAAAATATGAGGTATATAGAAAAATGACAGAAGATGGCTACAAAGATAAAGGCTCCTTAACTGTAGAAGCGCTGCTGTTTCTGATTCCGTTTATCATGGCATTCTGCACGTTGATTAATGCGGCAAGGTTCGTACAGGCAGAAATGTTAATCCACCACGCAGTAACTCAGACTGCCAAACAGATATCCACATACAGTTACGTGCTGACAAAAGCAGAGATTAGCGACAGAATCCAGGAAACCAACAGGAAAAGTGAGGAGCTTAAGGTAACGGTAGAGAAGGCGACAAGCTCGGTAGATGGTTTTGTAAATGAGGTCAGCAATATCAATATGGACGGGCTTGTGGACGGTGTGTTCAGCCTGGTGAAGAATAAAGGCCAGCAGATGGCAATAACAACAGGTGTCGGTATGCTGACGAGGAATAATATTAAGAATGAGCTTTCCCTTATGACGGATAATCCGGACGAATTTCTAAAAAATATTGGTATTATAGACGGATTATCCGGACTAAAGTTCTCTCATACAAAGTGTCTTGATCATACGGAGGGAAAAGGAACAGTTAAGATTGTGGTTAATTATACTATGAAAAACATCCTTTTTCCGGAGTTTGATTTTGGACAACATGAATTCTGCCAGTGTGCTTATACGCTGATATGGTAAGGGGATGTGAGATATGGAGAAGGGAAAGGCATGGTTTATCGAGCAATGGGAAAATAAGCGGTTTAAGGTAGGTACGCTCTTTATTCTGGCGGCAGGCGTTGGTCTAACGGTAGAATGGTTTGCCTTTTCCTATAGCGTCTGGAAGATATTGCGTTATCTAATCCTGTTTGCCGCGCTGTTTCTCATTGCATGGATTGACCATGACAGTAAGCGCATCCCAAACAAGATATTGAAGGCGCTGATGGTAATAAGAGGAATCCTGTTTATTCCGGAATGGCTGACGTATCCGGGGCTTGGGACTGCCATGCTGCTTTCCATCGGAATGGGGGCGCTGCTTGGCGGAGGCATGTTTCTGCTGGCTCATTTTATTTCCAAAGGCGGCGTAGGGATGGGAGATGTAAAGCTTTTTGCGGTAATCGGGTGCTATGTGGGAAGCGGCAGTATCATGTCAGTCGCTTTTCTGTCAGCGTTGTCCGGCGCGGTCTACAGTATTTCGATGCTGCTGCTCAAGAAAATAAAACTGAAGGAGGAGATACCGTTTGCCCCGTTTATATTTGTCGGAACAATGCTGACAATGGTGCTCGGTATGTAGCGTACAGATGAAGAAATATATCATACTTATGTTTGCGGTTTTATTGGGGCTGTCATGGTATACGGCGATTTCAGATATGGTGAACCGCCCTAAAAATGCGAAAGCACATATTCAAAAGGCTGCCGAGCTGGAAGAAAAGGAAATCTATGTTGACGCAGTAACAGAGTATGAGCAGGCATTGGAATATGATCCTGATAATATAGATACCCGTATAAAGCTGGCAAAGGCATATCTAAACAGCGGAAACAGTAACAAGTTTACCTCCATCTGTGAAAAAACTGCAGAAGCTTATCCGGAGTATGCAGAGGCGTTGAATATTCTGATAGAGTATTATCTGGAAAATGGTTATGAAGAACAGGCTGTAAAATATCTGGAAGCGTTTGTGAAGAATCATCCAGAGCATAAAAAAGCGAAGGAATGGTTTGCAAACTTAAAAGGAAGCTATACAGAATTATATTGCCATTATGAAGAAATGGGAGATATTGTCAATGGTTCCATGGTGGTTATGAAGGACGGACTCTACGGGCTTGTGGATGCCAGGGGACAGGAAATGATTGCATGCGAGTATAAGGAAATATATCCATTCTCGGAGGATGGCTTTGCCTTGGCAAGAAAAGAAGATGGCGCCTATATTTATATAGACAAGGCTGGACAGACGCGAAAGGCGCCGGATGGAGCCTTTCGTGAGCTTGGAATGATTAGTTCTGACCGTGCTGTGGCATGTAAAGAGGGAAAATATGGTTACCTTGACGAGAATATGGAGCCGACGGGTAAATTTTCATGGGACGCGCTGACCGGAATGGAGGGAAGCACAGGTTTTGGAAAGAAGGATGAAAAATGGATTCTGGTAAATCAGGATGGAAAAGCTAAGGGTGAGAAAAAATACAATGATATAATTGTAGATGAAAACGGATTTTGTGCAAGCCAGAAGTGTATCTTTGTAAAGGAAAAGAAGGAATACTATCTGATGAATCCCAAGGAGAAAAAGAAAGGCAGGCAGACGTTTGACGATGCAAAAGCATTTACCGAGAATGGGTATGCGGCCGTCTGCCGTGACGGAAAATGGGGATTTGTAGATACGGAAGGGAAACTGGTCATTGATTGCGCCTACGAGGACGCCGAATCGTTTTGTAATGGTTTTGCGGCGATATATATAGACGGAAAGTGGGGATATATTGACACAGAAGGGAATGTGATTATAACGCCGCGGTTTGAAACAGCAACGCATTTTACAAAAGAGGGAACAGCGGCAGTAAAGATTGACGAGGGCGGAAATGAAGTGTGGAAGCTGATTCAGCTGGATTTGAAAAGGTAGGGAGGAATCGGAGGAAAATGTGTTCATTTACATATGAAGAACAGGGGAATAAGAGATACCTGGTATATGAAAAGAAGCCTGATGACAGTATGGACATTTTGACATTGGAAATGATGTCCAATAACAGAATAGACGGGCTTGTTCCCGTAAGCCATACGCAGATTGACGACTGTTTTTATATGAAGTATGATATTACAGGGCTTCAAAGTCTTCGGGAATACTTTCAGATACCGGTAAACCGAAAGAAATTTTTTTCTATTCTGGAATCAATCCTTAGTGCGGTTATGATGGCAGAGGAGTATATGCTGACGTTGACGTCTTATGTATTGAATCTTGACTATATGTACGTGGATTCGGCTGCATTTAAGGTCTTTATGGTGGTACTGCCGATTGTGCGAAGTGAACTTTCTCTTGAAATGTTTTTGAAGCAGCTTCTGATTGATGTGAAGTACGACCAGACAGAGGATTGCAGTTACGTTGCAATGTTTTCTAATTTGTTGGGTAATCTAAAGCCATTTTCGGCAAGCGCGTTGAAAGAGCAGATTACCATGCAGTCATTTTCGGCGAAATCTGGGCAGAAGCCAGTTTTGGAATCACAGCGGCGTGAGAAAAACATTTTGCCTAAAGTGCAGGTTCAAGAAAAGCCTAAGACGGATATCAAGGAACGGGGCAGCTCATTAGACGCGGATAAGCAGCGTTGTTTTGATATTCTGTTTTCAAATGAGGAAACTCCGAAGAAGGAGAAAAAAGGATTGTTTTTTAAAAAGGACAAATCTGATAAAAGCGGTAAGACGGAAAAAAAGAGCTTTTGGAAAAAAAGGAAAGAAGATGCAGGAAAAATACCAGAGATGGAGGCAATATTGGGCGGGTTTCAGATACCTGGGAGGAATCAGCCGGTTTGCGGGCAGGATGAAATTTACTCAGAAGGCGGTGGAGCCAATCATAAGGCAGACAAGTTTCCAAAGCAAGATGTGTCAATTCCGGTTCAGAAGGTTGGGATGAATCGAGTTCCGGTAGAGATGCAATACGTGGAAGAAGCAACATATTTTGAAGCCGAAGATGAGGAAGCAACGGTTTTGATGGAAGACTATTCTATGCCGGAATTAATCTTGATTCGCAGGAGTACGAACGAGAGTTTTAGGATTGAGGGAACGGTGGTAAGAGTCGGAAGAAGCCATACTGCCACGGAAATACTAATCGAAGGAAATAAACGTGTAGGGAGAGTTCACGCTATCTTGCATGTGCAGGACGGGGAAGTCTATATTGAGGATAATCATTCTAAAAACTGTACTTTCGTGAACGGAGTTCAGATTATGCCACAGGACCGTCCCTGTCGGCTGGAGCCAGGTTCTAAGATTCGGCTGGGAGATGAAGAACTGGAGTTTCAGATACGGGAATAATGGAAGGAACTAGGATGAGATATTTATCAGCTTATTATACGGATAAAGGAAAAAGAAAAGGCGTCAATCAGGATTCTCTGCTGGTCAGCAAGGCGAAGAAGCGGGGGCGGGAGGTTGTTCTTGCGGTAATCTGTGATGGAATGGGAGGCTTGGAAAGGGGCGAAGCGGCAAGTTTTGAGGTGGTTTGCTCATTTGCCGCATGGCTTCGGGAAAGCTTTTCGGCATTGGCAGAGGAGGAAGAATTTGAAGATGAGTTGTATGATTCCTGGGAAATGCTTTTTCAGAGTGTACACCAGAAAATAAAAAAGTATGGAAAAGATCATGGGATACGAATTGGGACTACGGCAACGGTAATGCTTTTATGGCAGGAACGTCTTTATATCGCGCATGTAGGAGATTGCCGTATTTATGAGATAGAAAAGCAGATTAGGCAGTTGACGAAAGATCAAGTTAAAGGCTCTCTGGGGAGAGATGAAGATACTGCTTCGCATATTTTAATGCAGGGGGTAGGGGCGTCAAAGACAGTCAGACCGGTTTATCACAGCAAAGATGTGAAAGAAAATGCAGTTTATCTGCTGTGTACGGACGGCTTTCGGCATAAAATCAGTATACAGGAATTGGAGAAGGAGTTTGCGCCGAAAGAATTAGTAGATGAAAAGGCTATGGTGAGACAGGGGGAAAAGATTGCGAAAGAGGTGATTAAGAGGGGGGAGAGGGATAATATATCTGTGATTCTCTTGCGTACGATTCCGTCGCCGGCAGATTGTTTGGCTGGGGAGGATAGCTGTGAGGGAGAATATTCCATAGATAAAGAGGCGATTGTGTCGGACATGGCGTCGATTGCCCTGCATCAAAATGCCCAAAAACCGTAAAGGCGTGTTGCAGCCTTCATTGGTTTTGGGCATTTTGAGCAGGATAATTAAGCAGTTTCTCCACTCTTAACGACACAGCTTTTTCGATAAAACGCCATCCCAAATCGGACAATACTACGATATCCAGCCCTTTCCACCCTGCGTGCATACTGCCGCTTCTCAATCTGCTTTAATGCCTCGTCACATTCCGCCTCAAGCCGGTCCTCACATCTGGCAATCTTGGCCTCAATAACCGCAGCCCGTCGGTTGCTGCGGTCCTTAATTAAAAGATCCGCCCTGCCAAGCCCGTTTTCATAATTAGATTCTACCACATATTCCGTTCCTGAAAACAATCCAGTCAGAAATGCATGATAAAAGCTTTCCGAATAGTCATGATAGCTGATTGTATCGAACAGCAGATCGGATAACTGCTGGCTTAAATCCGCTGTATCCGCATTCCACAGGCTTTGCCACAGTTTCCCATAATCACAGGATGCCGACTGATTGCAAAACCATCGGTCAATACTGTTTTTAAATATCTCCTTAACCTCAGCGTTAGGAATCTTCAATGCAAGCTGTCCTTTGCCAAAGGTATCCGAAGACTCCAATTCTTCCGGCGATACTTTTGTCAGATATCCGGTCAGATAGAGCAGACTCCAGACATTATCCTCGGAGGATTTCATCACATCGTAAGTCAGATTTTCTGTGATTGTCTCCTTAATGTATCCGCCTGCCATGAGAATTTCCATTTTTTCCTTGACCGTACTCTTATCACGAGAAAGAAATGTGCCGATAATAGCATTATCACTGGTGTGTTCCCAGAAGCTTTCAGGCTCGGTGATATGATTGGTTCTGACCTTATTCACATAATTCAGCACATCCCATGGACAATAGATATCAAAGTTACCGAAGCGGTATCCGTCGTACCACATTTTTACCCGTTCAGCATGTTCTGTGCAGCCAGTATCCTCCAGAATCTTTTGCACTTCTGTTTCGGTAAATCCAAAATATTCGTTTAGCCGAGTGTCGGAAATGGTATCTGATAAAAAATTGTTGGTGCCTGTAAAGATACTTTCCTTGGCAATCCGAAGGCAGCCTGTGAGTACGGCAAATTTTAATGACGGATTGTCCTTAAACGCCTGCAGAAGCCCTTTCATCATGTCCAGCATCTGAGGATAGTAATTCTTCTCACTGGCTTTTGCTAAGGGAACGTCATATTCGTCAATCAGAAGGATTACAGGTTTTCCATTATGAGTTTCCAACATTTTTGAGAGTTCCAGAAGACTGTTTTTGATATCATTTTGTGAAGCAGTTTTAGAGGCAATGTGGTCAAAGTATATCTTATCATAGGAATTGATTTTTCCACTATCCATAAGATAAAGGTGGTTTCGGTAAAGTTGAGAGATAACCGATGCAAGTTGCGCATAAGCCTCTGCAAATGACAATCCGTCAACAGATTTAAATGACACAAAGACCGTTGGATATTGATTTATCCACTGTTCACAAAGTTCATGATTATTGGATATTTCAAGCCCCTCAAAGAACCTCTTAGTATTTTTCCGGATATCGAAGAAGGATTCAAGCATGGACATTGCAAGCGTCTTTCCGAAGCGGCGGGGACGGGTAATTAAAGTAACCTGTGTTCCATGTGTTTTTACTAATTCTTCAATCAGGCCGGTTTTATCGATGTAGTAATAGTCGTTTTCCCGGATATCTTCAAATCCGGATCTGCCTATAGGGAGATTTATATATTTCATATACCATACTCCTTTTCTCACTATATTACTGAATGAAGCCGGTGCGCCTGCAGGACATGCAGGTATTTATATGAATTTTACCATAGATAGAGTGTATTTACAAGGCAAGGGTAATAAGCGGGAAGCCGGCCTAAAATAAAATTTTCACCTTCATATTGACAACCGCCCCCAAATAGGTTATAGTCATATATGAAAACACACAATTTAATCATGAAGACTTTCTCTTATTCAGAGCAGTGGAGATACAAAGGATCTGTGAAGCTGCGGCAACCCCCTAGATGGGAAGGTGCCAACCTGAGCGAGCAATCGAACAATAAGAGGATTGGTTTATGAGATATAAAACAGTCCGCTTAATGCGGGCTGTTTTTTATATACCATACAGGCAGTAAGAATATCTTATGGGTCCGGTCGAAGAGAAAGTACGCCATCATGAAGGAAAGAAAAGGAGTGGAACATAATGGAAAGACATTTATTCACATCAGAATCAGTAACAGAGGGACATCCGGATAAGATGTGCGACGCAATCTCAGACGCAATCTTAGACGCATTGATGGAGCAGGATCCCATGAGCCGTGTAGCCTGTGAGACGAGCACCACCACAGGAATTGTCCTTGTCATGGGAGAGATTACAACGAAGGCATACGTAGACATTCAGAAGATTGTAAGGGATACCATCAAGGAGATTGGCTATGTGCGCGGTAAGTATGGATTTGACGCAGAGACCTGCGGCGTTCTCACAGCCATTGACGAGCAGTCAGGCGATATCGCAATGGGCGTTGATAAGGCTTTGGAGGCGAAGAACAACCAGATGTCAGAGGAAGAGATTGCGGCCATCGGCGCTGGCGACCAGGGTATGATGTTTGGTTATGCTTCTGATGAGACGCCTGAGCTTATGCCTTATCCGATTGCATTAGCCCATAAGCTGTCCAGGAAGCTTGCTGAGGTGAGAAAAGACGGCACGCTTACATATTTAAGACCAGACGGAAAGTCTCAGGTAACCGTTGAGTATAGCGAGGAGGGAATTCCGGTACGTCTGGATGCAGTAGTATTATCTACACAGCATGATCCAGATGTTACACAGGAGCAGATTCATCAGGATATTAAGAAATATGTCTTTGACGCAGTCATTCCGGCAGATATGGTAGATGATGAGACGAAGTTCTTCATCAATCCTACCGGACGCTTCGTTATCGGCGGACCTCACGGAGACAGCGGGCTTACGGGACGTAAGATTATCGTAGACACCTACGGAGGAATGGCGCGTCACGGCGGCGGTGCATTTTCTGGAAAGGACTGCACCAAGGTAGACCGTTCGGCAGCGTATGCGGCCCGTTATGTTGCCAAGAATATTGTGGCAGCAGGTCTTGCGAAGAAGTGTGAGATTCAGTTGTCCTATGCAATCGGCGTTGCTCACCCGACTTCAATTATGGTAGATACCTTCGGAACCGGTAAGCTCAGTAACGAGAAGCTGGTTGACTTGATTCGTGAGAACTTCGACCTTCGGCCGGCAGGGATTATAAAGATGCTTGACCTGAGAAGACCGATTTACAAGCAGACAGCGGCATATGGACACTTTGGACGTACAGACTTAGATTTGCCCTGGGAGAAGACAGATAAGGTTGATATTTTGAAGAAATATCTGTAAAGGCGTCTGCATTGTGGCAGGACTTTACCTTAATGTTGTCAGATTATTTATAAAAATTTTATAAAAATTTATGGACGCTTTGCTGTGAAGCGTCCTTTTTCATGCTATACTTTATATCACGGAGGCATGAAGATGAAGTTAAAGACGAGGTTGATTATAGCTTTTTTGACGGTTATTTTAATTCCGATTCTATTGACGGCTACAATGGCCTGTCTGTTTGGAAAATACCAGATGAGCGCCATAGAGAAGACATACGAGATTACTGGAATGACCACGGAGAATCTGTCGAATTCCGTTACGGTGCTGTCAAGGCTTACAGAGAAGTTTTATCATGAGCTTAGCCAGATGGTGGAGGATAATCCGGCGAAGATGGAGGACGCCACGTTTCTGGAGGGATTTAACCAGAAGCTTACCAAGAAGAAGGCATATCTGTTGGTCCGCAAGGGAAGTATGCTAATCTATGTGGGTACAGACATGGAGGAGGCAGAGTCGGTGATTGCCGGACTTCCGGGGTACGGGGATTCAGAGATGGAGCCTGAGAATGGTCTGTATCTTGGCGGTGATGCCCAGGCGCTTGTTAAGCAGGTGGATTTCCTATATCCGGATGAGAAAAAGGGCAGCGCGTTTGTTGTCATGAATGTACGGGGCGTGATTCCGGAGGTAGAGCGATTATATATGGAAATGTTAATTGGAATCATAGTTGTGCTGATTCTGACGGCGGCTGTATTAATTCTCTGGATTTATCGGGGGGTGATGGGGCCCCTTGGTAAGATGCAGATTGCGGCCCAGAAGATTAAGGAGGGCAATCTGGATTTTGAACTTCAGGCCGAGGCGGAGGATGAGCTGGGAGAGCTTTGTCACAGTCTTGAGGATATGCGGCAGCGGCTCCAGGATAATGCGGAGGAGAAGATAAGATTTGACAAGGAGAATAAAGAGCTAATCAGTAACATTTCCCATGACCTTAAGACCCCTGTTACGGCAATCAAAGGCTATGCAGAAGGAATTATGGACGGAGTAGCAGACACGCCGGAGAAGATGGAGCGTTATATCCGGACGATTTATAACAAGGCCAGTGAGATGGATACGCTGATAAATGAGCTGACGCTGTATACCAAGATTGACACCAACCGGATTCCATATAACTTTAATACGCTGTCTGTGGATGCGTATTTTGCAGACTGTGCAGAGGATTTGTCGCTGGAATTGGAGTCCAGAGGCGTGGAGTTTGGCTATTTTAATTATGTGGATGCGGACGTGAAGATTATTGCGGATGCAGAGCAGGTTAAGCGTGTGGTTCATAATATTGTAAATAATTCTATGAAATATATGGATAAGCCTAAGGGAAAGATTAACCTGAGGGTGAAGGATGTGGGAGATTTTGTGCAGATTGAACTGGAGGATAACGGCAGAGGAATTGCGGCGAAGGATCTGCCCAATATATTTGACCGTTTTTACCGCACAGACGCTTCCAGGAATTCCTCTAAAGGGGGGAGCGGTATTGGGCTTTCCATAGTGAAGAAGATTATAGAAGAACATGGCGGTAAGATTTGGGCCACAAGCAGAGAAGAAACAGGAACAACGATGTATTTTGTTCTTAGAAAATATCAGGAGGTACCGATGTATGAGTAAGATATTGATTGTGGAAGATGAAGAAGCCATTGCGGATTTGGAGAAGGATTATCTGGAATTAAGCGGTTTCCAGGTAGAGGTTGCCAATGATGGGGAGAGCGGGCTTCAAAAGGCTTTAAAAGAGGATTATGACATGTTCATTCTGGATTTAATGCTGCCAGGCGTTGACGGGTTTGACATCTGCCGTCAGGTCAGGGATGTGAAGAATACGCCAATCATCATGGTTTCGGCAAAGAAGGACGACATAGATAAGATTCGGGGGCTTGGTCTGGGAGCCGATGATTATATGACGAAGCCCTTCAGCCCCAGCGAGCTGGTGGCAAGGGTGAAGGCGCATTTGGCGAGATATGACCGCCTGACCGGAAGCGCTGTGGAGGCCAATAAGGTCATTGAGATTCGGGGGCTTAAGATTGATACCACGGCGAGACGTGTGTGGATTAACGGGGAGGAGAAGACGTTTACCACGAAGGAATTCGACCTTCTGACCTTTCTTGCAAGCCATCCCAACCATGTGTATACGAAGGAGGAGCTGTTCCGTGAGATATGGGATATGGAGTCCATAGGGGATATTGCGACTGTGACGGTGCATATTAAGAAGATACGCGAGAAGGTAGAGCTGGATACCTCCAATCCTCAATATATTGAGACGATATGGGGGGTTGGATACAGGTTTAAGGTGTAATTAAATAAAGCGGTGTAGAACAGCTTAGCCATTCTACACCGCTTTTTAATTGAAATTATTCGATTTCGCTAAACATTATGTAGGAAGGGTCATTCTCTTTCAACTTACCGCGGCCATTGTTGTAGTCGTCTGTATAAGAAGGATTATTAAGAATGAATGAGTTGTCGCCTGCCACGATACGCTTAACAATTACCCATTTGCCATCCCGCTTCTCCCATTTGTCGATGTCGCGGCAGCGGGCCTCTACGGTGAAGGTCGGTTTCTTTGCTTTGTTGCGGTATTTGCAGGCTGCATACATATACGTCTCACTGGCAGCTTTTGTACCATCCTCATTAAGCTTTATCAAGATGTTGGTCATCATGTGATGGGTAGAAAGCATCTGTTTTGTATGCATCTTCAGCATCATATCAATGAAGCCTCTGCCAGTACCCTTGTAGGTGGGGCCATAGTCCACTTCAGAATCTTCAGCGAATATAGTATATCCCAGTTCAAAATCTATCCTGTCCAACGCGCGACAGTAGGTAAATATTTGATCCCGTATTTTATCCTTCTCAACTAAGATTTCTAAGTCGGTCATACTTTTCACCTTCTCAATTTTACAATATTATTTCTTGGGTGTATATTCCAGACCAAGACGTTTTGCCTGTCTCTCTGGATCCCAGAAGAAGCCCCACTCAACAAACAGTTTTCTCTTTGCTGTTTCAGCAGGAGTCCATGTAGCAAGCTCTTTGTTCTTGTAAAGCTTATCGATTTCTTCATCGGTATAACCGAAGCTCTGAAGTACTTCGCGGTTATGCTCACCGAAGCAAGGAGCAGAAGCTACGATCTGGGACGGATTCTTCTTGAAGATGTTGGTTACGCCAATACCCTTCATCTTACCGAAGCACTGATCCTCCCACTCAACCAGGTTCTCACGAGCCTCGTACTGTGGATCCTTCTCAATATCAGCAGGACCATAAGCTCTCTGGCAAGGAACACCGGCTTTGCCGAAGATTTCCTCAAGCTCGTCACAGGTATGAGAAGCGCAGAACTCTTCACACAGCTTCTCTGCTTTTTGTCCGCGTGGGTCGAAGAGCGGGAAGCCTGTACAATCCTTCGGGATGTCTGGATCTACGCCTGGCTTGCCCATGCCGATAACCGGGAAACCACGGGTAACAGGTCCCTGACCTGTAATAGCAACGAACATAGAACCGCCGTCCTTGGTGTCGTAGAATGAGAAGCAGGCAGCCTGGTCGCTCTTGTTGCCTGTACGATACGGAACTGGCTCGCCCTGTTTTGGATAGCCATTGTTGAACCACTTAGCCGGATAGTTGTCAAGCAGCCGGAACATGGTGTCATACTGTGCAACGTCACAGGAATCGCCTTCGCCGGTACGCAGAGCGTGAATATAACCGGACAGGGCAACCATACAAGTATTGTATGCTGTTATAAAGTCTGACAGGTATGGATTAACCTTCAGCGGGCTGGAGGTAGGCTTCTCGCCGTTCAGATACATATATCCGCCCATTGCCTGTCCAGAAACATCGTAGGATGGTTTATCCTTGGAAGGACCAAACTGACCGTAACCAGATACGTGTACAATCATAAGGGCTTTATTGCGCTCCCAGCATGACTCGTCTGTGATGCCGCGCTTCTTGTAGGAGCCAGGCTTTCCGGCCTCAATCCAGATATCTGCCCACTCGATACACTTATAGAAAATCTTCTTTCCCGCAGGTTTTGCAGTATTAATCGTAATGGAATACTCATTACGATGATTCTGTGACCATGAGAGAGTACCGCGGGTCTGGCAGGCAATCGTAGGAGCCTCTGCCTGAAGCACCTTTGCGCCCATCTCAGCCATAAGGCAGCCAGCGAACGGTCCGGCAATGTTGGTGCCTGTGATGAATACTTTTACGCCCTGAAGAACGCCAAATTCTGGATATTCATCAAATTTCTGAGTTAATTTGTTGTTAATTTCTTTCATGTTAGATTTCCTTTCTTTATATTATTTTAATTGTCACCTTCTGGATACTTAGACTGAAGCTTCTCGCCGCCGCTGATCGCACCGGATACAGCAAGGAAAAGAAGTACAGCTATAACCATATAGAAAATCCATGTAACGCCGTAACCTGCGATTCCCTGAATAATCGAGGTCAGTACAGAACCGAACGCTGCGCCAATCAGGAAGAAGAGGTTTGCAAAAGCGTAAATTCCTGCATAATCTTTTGTACCGAATACCTTGGACATCAATACTGCCGGAAGAACCTTTGGAAGGAACATAGCAATGGCAAAGAAGATTGAATATCCGAATACAAGCATGGTAGTACCGGTTACAGAGTAAGCATAAAGGCTTGCCAGTCCAACAATAACCAATACAGCCGCTCCAAGAACCGTCTTGCGGATGCCCATCTTATCCATTAAAGCGCCGCCGCCCACCATACCTACGATGGAGACAACAGAATAAACGGAAAGTACAGTTCCCTGAAGTTTTCCGCCATCCTTTGCGATGGAGGTAACAAAGTTCGGAACGTGTGTGGTAACGCCTGCAGAGAGAATTCCGATACAGATAACAACGCCAAGTACGCAGAACCATGCGCTGGACTTGGTAGCTACCTTCTTGGATACGCCAACCCATGCGTTAGACTGAGCCTGCTTGTCTGTAGCAGAAGCATCTTTATTTCCGGTACGGTATGGCTCTGTACCATATTCTGCCGGTGAACGCTTCACCAGGAAGAGTGAGGTAATTACCATAACTACGCCTACAGCGCCGGCAGAGAATAACATTGCTGTTTTCCAGCCGGTAGGACCGGAAGATATAAAACCGGAAATAATCGGCGACCAAACAGCGCCGCCAAGTCCGCCGCCTGCATAGGCGATTGACATCATGGTTGCACGCTTGTCCTCAAACCATGCGGTAACAAGCATAGAAATCGGAAGCTGTGTAAGACCGGCCAGGAATACATTTGCGACACCGAATATCAGGTAGAACTGCCAGATTGCAGTACAGAATGTGGCAACTACCCAACACAGGCATGTTCCGATGCTCATAATCAGCATCATCATTTTCATATTTTTTTTCTGGTATAATCCTGCAATTACCATGGCGCCGATTGCGCTGGCAAAGGATGCAATAAGGTTTACCAGAGACCAGCTTGTAACGCTGAATCCCAGGTTTTCACAGACTGGAGCCATGTACAGTGAAAAACAGTTGCCCATGATTCCGGTCGGTATAAATGACAGGATAAAAGCTGCAGCAAGAACCCCCCAGCCTTTGAACTTTTTACTCTCCATTTTTTTCTCCTTTCAGATATGAACTGTTATTTAAATGTTGCTCTACGAGTTTACTGCGGACAATCTTACCGTTTTCGTTGCGCGGAATTTCATCCACGAATTCAAAAGATTTCGGTATTTTGTAAGGCGGCAGATAATTAAGCGCATATTTTATCAGCGTTTTTTCCTGGATGGGCTCGCTTGCTTCTATAAAAGCATGAATGCGGTGTCCCCATTCCGGATCGGGAAGCCCGACCACGACCGCCTCAACAACCTTTTTCGATTTTTTTAAGACAGTTTCAATCTCTGCGGCAAATACGTTTTCGCCGCCGGTAACAATCATACCGCTGCGTCTGTCTGTAAAGTACAGATAGCCGTCCTCGTCTACATATCCGATATCGCCCACGCTTTTGAAGCCATTCTCATCGCTTTCGAGAGGGGGGACATTGATGTATTTTATCCTGGGGGCATCGCCGTTCCAGGACATATAGATATTGCCAATTTCTCCGGTTGGAAGCTCGTGGCCTTCCTCGTCACGGATTGAGATACTGCCGCAGGGCATTCTGCCGATACTGCCCTCGTGGGTAAGCCACTCGTCACCGCGAATATAGGTAATTCCCACACATTCCGTCATGGAGTAGATTTCGTAAACTTTTTCCGGCGAAATAATTTCAAACCATTCTCGTTTAAGGTCTGCGGAACAAACGCCGCCGGTATGACAGAGAACCTCAAGGCTGCCTAAATCCTCTGGATGGAAGTTTGGCAGTTTCACAATGCGCTGCATCAGTGTTGGAACTAACTGCACATATTCAATCTGATATCTCTTTATTAATGCAACAATTGATTTTGCGTCAAGGCAAGAAGGCATATAAAGAGTATTGCCGCAGTAAAGTCCGTTAAAGGCAACTGAATGAGGCGCGCCGTGAAAAAGTGGTCCTGCCAGTAATTGCCGCATTTCAAAACGCATTCCGGAAAGAGTGAACCATGTCTGAAGCCCTTCATCGCTTTCACCTGCAGGCATATCCTGCTGAACGACTTTTGTTTTCCCTGTCGTGCCGCCGGTGCAGTTCGCAAGATTAGGAACAGCAAGAACGTCAGGAGGCATACCTTCCGAATAATTTTTACATAGCTCTTTTAGCTCATTAGAACTTAGAGCAAAATAATTAGTAGGCTTCCAGCGGTTCGTAATCACAAGAGAAGGAGAAACACACTCACATATCTCAAGGAGGTTGCGCCGTGGAACTCTGTCTGATATGGGAACATAACATGCACCCGTTTTCCAGATGCCAAAAGCAAGAGCAATATGAGTGGGAATGTTGGGAAGAGCGACAATAACACTCTTCCCAGCCCCGATTCCCTGCTCCAGAAGATACCACGCAATACGATTGGAAAGAGTCTCAAGAGTCCGCCAGGTCATGACAGATTCTATATTTTTTGGTGAGACGTATACGATTGCGGGAGCATCCGGTTTGACTCTTGCAATATTAGCCAACTGTGCTCCGGGAGTAAAAAAACTGTTCTCACTATGATTGAAAATGTTAAAGTGTGACGTACACACGGCGTTTAGCCCTCTCATTTCTCTCCCGTTTTTTGGAGCAATTTTCTATTTATGTATATAATTAGCCTGCAACGTTAGCTGGTCTGTATCCGCCATCTACCGGCAGCGTAACACCTGTGATATAGGAAGCTGCACTGGAAGAAAGGAAAAGGATTGCATCAGCAATAACCTGCGGATCACCAATCTTGCGAAGCGGAATTCCTGCTGCAAGATTCTTCTTAGCAAACGGCGGAACAGTAGCAAGAAGCTGTGTATCAATAACTCCAGGTGCAACAGCATTAACGCGGATTCCAGCATATGCCTGCTCCCATGCCATAGACTGTGTGAAGGCAATAACGCCAGCCTTAGATACCGGATATGGGCATCCGCAGCCTGCTCCGTAGATACCTGCTACAGAAGCAGTATTTACGATACAGCCTTTGGTCTTCTTAAGCATCTTGATTGCATACTTGGTCATGTTAAATGTACCTTTGATATTGGTGTCCATTACGTAATCCCACTGGGACTGTTTCATTTTATGGATCGGAACGCTGCTGTCAACGCCTGCGTTGTTTACAAGAACGTCAAGCTGTCCCCACATCTCCTCGATCTCAGCATAAAGCTCCTGAGCTGCCTTGTAATCGGTAAGAGTGATTGCTTTGTGCTTGAATTCATAGTCAGGATTAATGGACTTTAACTCCTCAAGCTGTTTGGAAACATCCTCGCCCTCTTTTCCTAAGAAGTAAACCTTTGCGCCTGCTGCAAGAAATGACTTTACTGTAGCATATCCGATCCCTGTAGTTCCTCCGGTAACTAATACCACTTTTCCTTTAAATTCGTTTTCAAACATTTTTAAATCTCCTTTCTTTTTTGGGTTTCCGAAGCATTCCCGTTACTTCGGAAATGACATCACCGATACGTCAACTCAATGAATGGTAATATTTTAACATTTTTTTAAGAGGTTCAGTAAATGGATAACTGTTTTTTTATACAATACAGATGGACAAAAAGTAAAAATATATAGTCAAAATGACGGACAAATAAAATTATGATAAAAAAATGACTTCTGTTAATAATAATTTTTTAACAGAAGCCATGATTTATTTAGACTTTTTTTCTACTGGAGAAAAAAAATCCTTTTCCATATGGTCGGTGATAATTCCTAAAAAGTTCATCATATAGCAGAAGCAAAGTTGGATACCGTCGCTTGTGTCGCTTTTTGCTTCGCTTAAAAGTCCGTTCATCGAGTCATTGGCAATCTGCGCCGACAGACCTCTGAGATAGACGACCGGAGGTTGTGACGGGACAGAAAAATGCTCATATTTTAAGTATGGATTCGCAACCATATACATATAGGTGCCGCTGTTCATACGTGCCTCTGCAACCTCAAGTTCTTCACGTCTGGAGGGCAGCAGGCGGTAACGGTGAAACGGACCCAGATTAATCAGGGTATTTGGTCTTAGCTTGTATTCCAGTCCATTTACATCTATGGTTCCCGTACCAGACCGAACCAGAAAAAAAGTCTGGTCCCGATTATTGGTATAGGACATGGGGGTTCTGATACGGCGAAGATGTGCGGATACGTTCTCTGGCAGGACATTATTGGCAAAATAATCGTGGGCGCCGGAGAAAACGGTGCGGTTTGCGGCGTCTGTTTTTGCAAGAGAATTTTTTGGCATAGTCATCACCTGCTTTCTTGTAAATTCTAACGGTTTTTTGATTTTTTTTGAGTCGCTTTTATGCTTCGCTGCTTTCTGAACTCTCCAGGGGAAAGTCCGTTGATACCGAAAAATACCCGCGCCATAGTACGGTCTGAACCAAATCCGGATTCGATGGCAATGTCCATAATCGGAAGATTCGTTGTAGTCAAAAGGGATTCGGCATAGCGTACCCGAAACAACGACAGAATCTCCTTGTAGCTGGAATTCAGTCTGGATTTGAACTGAATCCTCAGAATGTTTTTCGAGGTGTAGAGATCCCGTGTTACGCTTTTCGAGTCGATTGGCTCGGTCATATTCTCATACAGGTAGCTGATGGCTGCAATCAGCGTCTCGCTCATAATGGTTCCACGATAAATCCGCCCGTCTTTTCCGTCGCTTAGCATCTGGTTTAGATAGGTCTGAGGCGTCATGCCTGTCATAGTTTTGAAACGGCGGAAGAAAGTAATTTCTTCATTAAAGCCGGATATGGACGATATATAGTCAAACGAAAGGCTGTCATACAAAAAGTACGTCATGGCATGAGCCAGGCGCAGCCGATTAAGGTATTGGTTAAAATTCAGCCCTGTTGCTACAAGAAGCGCGTGGTTAAGCGAAGCTTCGGTCGTGGTTGGACATACAGCCTTCACAACATCTGAAATGGTCAGGGGCGCGGTACTGTGGGCAGCAATATAAAGACTTGTCTTGCGGCTCAAAGGAAACGAGTCGAATTTGTACGTTGCCTTCTTGCCTTTGGCAAATCTATTATAAAGCAGTTCAATCTGCCGCAGAAAGGAGCTGCGGATTACGGTCGAACCGTAGGTATTCTTCTTACTCAGCTTATGGAATTGTTCAAACAGGTGTAAGATCTTTTCCACTTCTGCGCCGTCGGGGCCGATAACGGGAAGGTTATTGACAACCTCAAGCTCAGTAGTGGGGGAAATCCTGTTAAATGCATAATAATTTAAAAGCTGATAATCATAAGAACAGACCCATAGGTGAAGCTGACTGCCGAAATCTGGACAGATTGTAATCACCTGTGAGCACTGAATCCATGATACACAACCGGGTTGAACCGAAAATTCTTCTCCATTTATAGTAAAATTACCATATCCTTTTTTGACGAGTATAAAATAACTGTCGAATTCCATGACCGGAAACATCTCGCTGCTGATTACATGCTTCTGCAGCTTAAGATACTTGTCAGGGCCACAGAAAATCCCGTCTCTTGGTAACTCACATAAAGGACGGATCTTATTTTTCAAAACGATGGTACTCCTTTATTTCTTGATTTTAAAGTCGAAATATGTCACTTCATTGATATAGTAAAAGATTATCACATAAAAGTGGGGAAATCAATGAAATGTAAGAAAGTTTTCACAAATTTCATAACTCTTAGAAGTACAGTCAGACCGAAAAAGACCGCAGACATCGGGAATATCTGCGGTCTTTTTATCTGGCTGGATATTTATGGTAAAGGCTCCCATTCCTCTGGCTCCCACCCTTTTGGCGGAAGCGGATTGCGGTAATCCCCATCTGACTGGTACTGATACATGCGCATGGTCGCAATACGCCAAAAACCTTCTGAATCTTTTACAAAATCATCACAATAGATTACCCGTGTTTCAACTGTGTAACCGTCCTCTGTGTATACGTGATGATCCTCGTACTGAAATACTCCGCGCGCATGCTGGCTGTCTTTAATCCATACAAGAGGCTGGTGCCCCATATGAGACGTTACCATAGGAAGATTACTCCATTTGGCGTGCCTTGCCTGGGTCAAGGGGTCTTTTGCCGCTACCTGCCCGTTGTGAAAACAGCGGAAATCCTCTGTAAACAGCTCTAAAGCATACTCCTCCTTTTTCATATCCATCAGCCACCAGTAATAATACTTAGTCTCGATGATTTTCTGAAATTCACAGAGAAGTTCGGGTGTATACTGCTGCCTTCGGGCGTTTAAGACCACTTCCAAAATCCGGTCTCTCTCCTTCTTCTTCAAATTCCGTACCTTGAATGCCATCTTGCCGTACCTCCTGTCTTTGCTACTATAACTTATATGCAGCCTCAAAACCTTCCCACATAGCGAAGCTTGCCTGACGTGCTCTTACAGAATCACCGACTGCATATACCTCTGGGATAAATGTCTTAAGATCTTCTGAAAGAGGATCATAATTTCTGGAGCCAAGACCGAAAAGTACATAGTCAAAGCCTCGAAGCCATTCCTCGGTTCCGTCCTGGCGCAGTACCTTTACGTCATGGTCGGTTACTTCCAGAATCTTGGTATTTACATTAATATTAACGCCTCTGCTCTTTAATTTGCGGATTAAAGGCGTACGATTTGGTGCGCATACATTGGTAAGAAGCTGTGGAAGCATCTCAATTAGCGTTACCTCTACGTCGCCAATGCTGGCCTCAAATCCCTTGGTATAGGAGTTTGGACGCGCGTTCTCAAGAACAACCTCTGCTGTCTCACAGGCAACTGCGCCGCCTCCCAGTACGCAGACACGTCCTCTTGGAATTACGAATTTACCTCTCAGGAAATCATGAGCAGTACGAACTGGATATTCCTTGGTTCCCTTGATTGGCGGAACTAATGGCCTGGCTCCGGTAGCAACAATAACAGCCTCTGGCGCGAACTCCTTAACAGCCTCTACGGTTCCCTCTTTGCCAAATTCAAAGGTTACGCCTGCCTTCTTGGCGCGATAGTTCAAATGAACCATCCACTTGGTCATCTCCTGCTTACCAGGAGCTACTACGGCAAGATTCAACTGGCCGCCAATCCGCTTGTCAGCCTCCCATACCGTAACCTGATGGCCTCTCTCTGCCGCTGTGACAGCCGCCATCATTCCGGCAGGGCCGGCGCCCACTACGAGCACTTTTTTAGATTTTTCGGCTGGAACCTCCGGAAAATCATACTCTTTTCCAACTCTTGGGTTGATGTGGCATCTGCATTGCGGGAATGCCTCGCTTCTGCTGATACAGCTTCCGCCGCAGCTTCCGCAAGGGGTAATCTCGTCAAACTGGTTCGCCAGAGCCTTCTTACACAAATCCGGATCTGCAAGAAGCGGACGACCAATGGAGACACCGTCTACCAGACCACGCTCTACGATGTCTGCCGCATAGCGGATATCATTAATCTTTCCAGCCACATAAACCGGAATATTAACGACCTTTTTAATCTCGGACGCTTCATATACATTTACACCAATATGCTTATTCTGGCTTGGAATAATGTGCTCTAATCCTTCGTACTGTGTACCTCCGGAAATCTCAAGCATATCAATTCCCGCAGCCTCAAACTTCGGTGCCAGATACAGCATGTCCTCCAGGGAGTTTCCGCCGATCATACGCTCGTCGCCGGAGATACGTAAAATTAATGGGAAATCAGGGCTGACATTCCTTCTGGTCTCCTCGATGATTTCTAAGATAAATCTTGCGCGATTGTCTAAGCAGCCGCCGTACTCATCCATCCTCTTATTGCGCAGAGGTGAAAGGAAGGCGCCTGCCAGCATGTAAGCGTGGGCACAGTGAATGGAGATACCGCCGCAGCCGGCTTCCTCTGCTCTGCGTGCAGCCTGGCCAAACTGCTTCACGATTTTCTGAATTTCTTTTACAGTGATTGGACGGCTTACATGGCAGTTGGCGTTTACATTGGTGGATGGTCCTAACGGAGCAACCTTCCGGTATCCGCAGATGGATTCCGGTCCCGGATGAATAATCTGTGGGATTAATACGCTTCCCGCCTCTCTGACACGGTCTGCGAATTCCTTGAACTGTGGAACCAGACTATCCTTATCTAATGCAGTCGTATTGCCAAGATATAGATATTTGTGGTCAACAGTTACGGCGTCGATTACAACATATCCAGTGCCCCCCTCAGCACGACGGACAAAAATATCTGCCAGCTTCTTCGGAACGCTTCCGTCAGCAGCTTCATAATCCATACTCATAGGCGCCATTGCTACACGGTTTTTCAGTGTGGTTTTCCCTAATTTAAGGGGACTGAAAAGCTTTGAATCTTTCATATCTCTTATCATATAAATTCCTCCTGACCTATTGTTAAACTCATTATAAACGAATAAAAAAAGGGGCGCGTCACATTTTTTTGTCAAATAATCTACATTTCCAAAAGAAATCGTTAGAAAATCTTACTAAAAAGAAGGACAATTTGTTGAATTTTACTACCAAAATGACGATGTAAATGGAGAAAATTGGATATTAGTGACATGAAAAATTGATTTTTTGTACATTGTTTGTGCATTATAATTCACTTTTTGTTCCGACATGGCTTGGGGGTTAGTGTTAAAATTTAGACAACTTTACTATAAAGTTTACGAAAACCGATACGATTCAATATATTCCGGCAGAAAATTCCCGTTGCTGTCAGAATGTTGAAAAATTAAAAAAGAGAGGATGATTTTGCAAATGAGTTATGACGCATTGTTTTCACCTATTAAATTAAGAGGGCTTGAGTTGAAAAACCGAGTTGTTCTGCCGGGTATGGCCACAAAGATGGCGAAAGGTAAGCATGATGTAGCTGAGGATCTTCCGGGGTATCACGCAGCAATAGCGGCAGGGGGATGCGGACTGAATATTGTAGAGATTGCGTCTATCTGTCCAGAATGTCACGCAACAATCTATCTTGGACTTTATAATGAGCATCACAGAGAGCAGCTTAAGAAGATTACGAAGGCTATTCACGATAATGGCGGAAAAGCTGCTGTACAGATCTGGCACGGCGGCTTCGTTCCGGAGGAATTCTTCGACAAGACAAACAAGGTAGAGACACCGGATAATATTACAGTTGAGCGTATCCATGAGATTGTTAAGCAGTTCGGCGTATCCGCTAAGTATGCGGTAGAAGCAGGATTTGATGCGTTGGAGTTCCACAGCGCTCATACATATCTGCCTCATGAATTCATGAATGCGTCACTGAATAACCGTACAGACGAGTATGGCAATCAGAGCCTTGAGAACCGTTGCCGCTTCAGTCTGGAGGTTATCCGTGAGATGCGTGCAAACATGCCGGAGGATATGCCTCTGATTATGCGTCTGGATGCAATCGACGAGATGCTTCCAAAGAATACTACCGTTGAAGAAACAATCGAGTTCATCAACTGGGCGCAGGAGGCAGGCGTAGACGCAGTTAATCTTTCAAGAGGAAATGCCAGAAGTCTTGCAACCGTTTATGAGGTTCCGCCGTACAACCTTGAGCCAGGCTTTAATATGGAAAATATTACTGCCATCAAGAAGGGTGTGAAAATTCCGGTTATCGGTGTTGGACGTGTGAATATGCCGGCTCTTGCTGACGAGCTGATTCGTGACGGCAAGGTTGATCTGGTTGCAGTCGGAAGAGCTCAGTTGGCTGATAACCAGTGGTGTACTAAAGCAAGAGAAGGACGCGACGCTGAGATTCGTCGTTGTATCGGATGTTCAGAAGGATGCTACGATAAGGTTATTGACCCCAAGGCTACACACATTACCTGTACACGTAATCCACGGCTCTGCCTGGAATTTGAAGGAATGCCAAAGGCTGAGACTCCAAAGAACGTAATGGTAATCGGAGGAGGAATCGGCGGACTGGTTACGGCTGAGATTCTTAAGGAGCGTGGACATAACCCGACAGTTTACGAAGCAACAGAGAGCGCTGGCGGAAGATTCGTGACAGCAGGTAAGGCTCCTAAGAAGCAGGGCTTTACAGACGCTGTTCTGTGGGAGATTGAAAACTGCAAGAGAATGGGTATTGAGATTAAGACCAATACAACTGTAACACCTGAGTTAATCGCAGAAGTGAAGCCAGACCATGTAATCATTGCTACCGGTTCTGAGTATGTGAAGCCGGAGATTCCAGGAATTGACAATGCCGACGTAATTTCCGCAGAGGACGTTCTGAATGGAAAGGCAGAGGCAAAGGGCGAAGTCCTGATTCTTGGCGGCGGTCTGATTGGCTGTGAGACAGCACAGTATCTGATCGAAAAGGGCGTTAAGGATGTTCGTGTTATGGACAAGAAACGCGTAGGTAACAAATGCGGTATGCTCCGTACCATGTTCATGGATATCGAGTATCCGGGTAAGACGATCCAGAAGAGCATCCGCAGCAATGTGACAAGTATTGGAGATCATGAGATTACATATAAGTTTACAGATAAATCTAAGAAGACAAGCGAGAAGACACGTCACTTCGATACACTCGTAATTGCTATTGGAACCACATCTCGTCCGACAGAGACTCTTACAGCGAAATGTGAGGAATTAGGTATTGCTTACGACGTAATTGGCGACGCTAAGAAGGTTGGCATGGGTATTGATGCTACGGCTGACGCATACGCAGTTGGCAGAACCGTTTAATATCACAGAAAGGATTAAAGATTATGACTGTTGAAGAACGTTTGGAAGCATTAGAAAAAGAGCTGCAGCAATTAAAAGATGTACAGGCAATTAAAGAATTGAAGAGTAAATATTTATATGCTATGGACACCAAGGACTGGGAGACGTTTGCGTCTACCATGGCTCCGGATATTGAGACCTCATATTCCGATGGTAAGCTTAAATTCCACGGGCCGAAGGAGGTAACGGATTATATTTCCAGTACCATGCCTAAGACAGAGGTTACCTTACATCAGGGCCACAATCCGCAGATTTGGTTCGAGAGCGATACCGTTGCGTATGGCAAGTGGTATCTGCGCGACGAGCTGATTTTCGATAAGGGAGACCCGTATGAGGGGTTGGAGATTAAAGGCTCTGCAATCTATACAGACAAGTATGTGAAGATTGACGGACAGTGGTTCATTCAGGACACAGGATATATCCGCGTTTACGAGGAATCCTTCCAGCGCGACTCCACACACCGCGTAAGAATCAGCATGTTCCGCCCGTCTACAAAGAAAAAGAAAATTGCCAAGAGAAAAACTGTAAAAGAAGATTAATGTAAACAGCTACATATGCCGCTGTGCCTGTCTGGTATGGCGGCATATTTGCGAAACAAAATATAGATCTGATTAGGGGGCGGGAAGGATGCTGCGCAATCTTCGCAGAAAAATATACAAAAAAATACGTTTTGAGACATGGTACCGCAAGGCATATTATTATCACCGCAAACGGAATGAAATGGACGAAATTATTGAGAAATATAAGGGAGCTGAGGTGTTTGAAGACCGCAGATATCTGCGGTCCCTGCGTCGGGATATGATTCGCAGCCTTTTTAAATATGGCTCATATTACAGTGAATATTTTCTCTTTGGGTATGATGAAGAAAAGAGTCCGGAATATAGAGGCTCTTTTATCACAGAAGGAATACGGATGAGCTTCTACCCCCGCATGAACCTTAAGAAGAATACAGACCTTCTGGAAAATAAATACAGGACTTATAAGAAATTCCAGGATATGTTCAAGCGTGAGGTCATCCGCATCAAAAAGAATGAGGAGCCCACCGAGGAAAATTTAAAGAATTTAGAAGAATTCGCAGCCCGACACGAGAATTTCGTGGTGAAGCCGGTGTATGCGGCTTTTGGTACTGCTGTGAGAATCGAAAATATCGCCATGTACGATTCGGTGGAGGACGCCCATGTCCGCTACCGGAAGAACGGCGTTGTCATAGAAGAATTAATTGAACAGGGGGAGGCAATGGCGCGTATCCACCCTGGATCAGTCAATACCCTGCGGATACCTACGGTGATTATTAAAAACGCCGAGGGCGAGCCGGAGATTCAGTTGTTTCACCCGTCATTAAGAATGGGAAGAGATGGAAGTTTTGTGGATAATTTTAGCGCCGGAGGAGTCAGCGCCCTTATTGACCCGCAAACCGGTATGATATATACTGATGGTGCAGACAAAAAAGGACATAGTTTTGAGTGCCATCCGGACAGTGGAATCAGGTTTCGCGGATTCCAGATTCCGGAATGGGAAGCTGCTGTGTCCATGGTAAAGGAAGCGGCAATGATGATTCCGGATAACCATTACTGTGGTTGGGATCTGGCGTATAGCAGAGACAGGGGATGGTGTATGGTGGAGGCCAACTGTACGGCGCAGATGGGCGCCATGCAGATGGTGGAGAAAAAGGGCCGGAAGCATGAGTTGGAGGCATTGATTGCACAGATGTAGGCTTAATTTGGCAGCGCTAAGAAACAGACAGATGAAAATTAAGAGGGACATGAGATGGGGCAGCTATCGGACATAAGAAGGATGATTACCTCAAGAAAATACATACGGGAATTCGCAGAGGATTACGCAGGGAGATACGGGAAGAATCCAAGGGAGGTTTTGCAGGATATCGTTCAGGCAAAGAAGATGAATCATATTTCCTTTGGAGAGTATGAGTGGATTGGTCACTATGACCTTACGGCTGAACAGAAAAAGACCGTTTCAACGCTGTGGACTCGTATGGAATTCCGCAAAATGTTTACGGACAGACGCTATATTGGTATGCTTATGAATAAATACATTTTCTCAAAAGTATTCGCAGAGTTCTATGGACGCCGGTGCGCACAGGCATTGGAGGTTGATGGGGATTTGCTTAAAAGGCTGGGGGATAATGGCGGCCGTGTGGTCTACAAACCGAATTGCAAGGGGATGGGGAAAGGGATTCGCATCCTTCCGGTGACGACAAAGCAGGAGATTGACGAAGCCTTGGAATGTATCCGCAGCGAAGGAAACGGAATCGTGGAGGAGTACATCTGTCAGAATGAGGTCTTAAGTGAGCTGTACCCCAAGGCTGTGAGCGTGATTCGTTTTTACTCTGTGTGTTCGCCTCAGGGCGCATTTCTGTTCGCGCCTGTGCTTACGGTGGCACATCAGAATGAGATTTCTAACGGCTGTCAGGACGCGCTGACCTCCATGGTGGACATACGGACAGGGGAGGTGCTGACCCAGGCGGTGGACCAAAATGAGATGGTGGAGTATGAGACGCATCCTGTTACCGGTAAAGCGTTTCAAGGGGTGATGCTTCCTTTTTGGGAGGAAACCATTGGAATGATGCGCCGCGTAGTTCCTCTGGCAAGTAAGATTTCCAATATTGGATGGGATGTTGCGATTACGGGAGAGGGGCCGGTGCTTGTGGAGGCGAATACGATTCCGGGCTTTACTACCGCGCAGTATTCCGGATTTGGCAGGATAACGCAAGGGTATGGATATCAGCCCTTGTTTGACGCGGTACATGGGATTGGCTTTGAGGATGACGGACGGTATGAGAAGGTGGTTTTAAAGCTCTGACAAGACAGAAAGGAGGGCACGCAGGATGGCAAAGCAGATTAAGGTCTATTATACCAAACTCCACAATATGGGAGATCAGTTGAATGAGCTGATTCTTGAGAAATGTTTTGGCTATGAGGTCGTGCGCTGTTCTTTTCTGGAGGGAGAGCTGTGCGCTATTGGAAGCTGTCTGGGGATGTATACCCTGCATGGGACCTTCCCTATGCGAATCAGACAGAGAATCAATGGGATTGCCAGCCCTCATGTGTCAATCTGGGGAACCGGCTTCATCAATTACTCGGATTGTGAAGGGATATTCTTTAAGAGAGATATGGATTTCTGTGCAGTTCGGGGAGAATTGACGAGGAAAAGGGTAGAGAAAATGACAGGGAGAACACTGGATATTCCCACGTCCGACGCGGGACTTCTGGCGTCAGAGCTTTTGGAGGTTAAGCCGGAGAAATGTTACGACGTAGGGATTATCCCCCATCTCTGTGATTTGAAGGACCCCAGGGTGTCAGAGCTTATTGAAAAATATGCCGGCAAATTCATCAATGTAAAGGATGAGCCTATGAAGGTAATTGAGGAGATTGCAAGATGCAGGTGTGTTCTCTCAAGCAGCCTTCACGGACTGATTGTGGCAGACAGTCTGGGCATTCCCAATCTGCACGTAGTATTTGGCGACAGGCTTCTTGGCGACGGCTATAAATTTGACGACTATTATTCCGCCTATGGTATGACGCACACGCCCTATGATTTGCGGACGGAAAGGCTTCCAGAGCTTTCCATGGTTGAAGATAGATACAGCATCCGCAAGGAGGCGGTTGCAGAGAAAAAGAGGGCACTTAAGGAAGTGTTTCCGTTTCCAGTGACAAAGGAGTAAGAGCGATGGAACAAAAGATGATTTCAGTAGTCATTCCTACATACAACAGAAAAGAGAAGCTTCCCAAGTGCATCGAAAGCGTTCTTAGCCAAAGCTACAAGAATATAGAGGTTCTTGTGGTGGATGATGCTTCCACAGACGGTACGGAAGAACTGTTTCGTGAGTTTGGGGATTCACGTCTTCATTATCTGAGATATGAAACGAACCGAGGGGCATGTTATGCCAGAAATTATGGCGCCAAACGAGCCAAGGGAGAGCTTCTGGCATATCAGGACAGTGACGATGTGTGGCATACGGATAAACTTAAGAAGCAGTATGAATTCCTCTGTATTAGCGGGGCAGATATGTGCTTCTGTGGAATGAACCGCATGTCTGAGGGAGGAAGTCGCTTCTATTATCCGGTGCATCCCTTTCATCCGGAGAATGCACTGGAGGAATTTCTTGCCGAGAACAGAGCCAGCACTCAGACGATGCTGATGCATAAAAAGGTGTGGGAGCAGCTTCAGTTTGATGAAAATATACGCCGCTATCAGGATTGGGATTTTGGCATCCGCGCAGCCGGAAGTTTTACACTGTGCTATCTTCCGGAGGCCTTGGTGGAGTCTGAGGTAGGCTTAGACAGTATATCCACCAGGGTAAAGTCTTATCCTCATCTGCTTCATCTGCACAACAAGCATGAGAAGCTTTACCGGCAGTATCCGAACAGTGATGCGGTGATGAACAGGCGTCTGGGAAAGCGGGTCCATCAGACAGATCCGGCTCTGGCGGCGGTACATTTTAAGAAAAGCTTTGGTTTAAGCCGCAGTTTTTATGATTTTGGCTATTGGATGGCGGATAGTTTTCGGGCCATGTTTTGGAATAAAGGAAGGATGAGCGAAAGGGAGAAGGAAGCATGACAGCGTTTGTAATACTGCATTACCGCGCCATAGAGATGACCAGAACCTGTGTGGAGAGAATAAAGGCATTGGAGGGCAAAAGCCATATTGTAATCGTTGATAATGCTTCGCCCAACGGCACAGGCAGGATTTTGGAAAAGGAATATGAAAAAGAGAAGATGATTACCGTCCTATTGAACCAGGAAAACGGGGGATTTGCCAGAGGAAATAACCTTGGAATTTGCTGGGTGTGCAGTCATCTTAAGGCGGATTTTGTGGTTGTGCTCAACAATGATGTGGAGATAGTACAAAAGGATTTCGCTGTGCAAATTGGCGAGATTTTTAAAGAGCATCCCTTCGATGTTCTTGGGCCGGACATTCTCTCTGTTTTTTCGGGTATCCATCAGAGTCCGAAAAGCCTTCATGGGTGTACTCTGGAATCAGTGAGGAGAAAGTATGCGAAGGTGAAGAAAAGCAGCAATCCCATTCTGCTTTTGTTAAGCAGCGGTGAGAAGAACAGCCCCGCAATCTGGAAACGGGTACAGCGGCGGCAGAGGGCCAAGCAGAAGATTGACTCTTCGGTTTCGGCAGAAGGGGTTGTCCTTCATGGCTCATGTGTCATTTTTTCCCACCGGTATCTGGCGGCCCATCCGGAGCCGTTCTATCCTAAGACTTATATGTATTATGAGATGGAGATTCTGGAGTGGCTGTGCCGCCGTGAGGGAAATGTAATTCGCTATGACCCGTCAATCTCTGTACTGCATTACCAGTACGTGGCTTCCAAGCAGGAATATAAATCCATTGTGAAACGCTCGAAATTTGTGATAGAATGTCTCTTAGATTCCCTAAAAGCAGCAGAGGAATTGATTCTTGAAGACAGCGGGGAGGAAAAGGCGTGAAGAAAAAAAGAATCAGCAAGACAACCAAGGCGTTTTATATCGCCCTTTCTTATGTGTCGCCCCGTTTGAATACACAGCTTCTTTTTCTCAAGAAATTCGGGCGTCTGCCAAATCTTAAAAATCCGCAGACACTCAACGAAAAACTTCTGAAATTAAAATTAGAAGACTTTGGAAAAAATGAACTGGTTCGACAGTGTGCGGATAAATTTCGTGTGCGGCAGTATGTGAAAGACTGCGGACTTGGGCATTGTCTAAACGAGCTTCTGGCAGTCTATGACTCGGCAGAGCAGATTGATTGGGACAGCCTTCCTGAGAGCTTTGCCATGAAATGGAATTTTGGCTGCGGCTACAATCTCATCTGTCCGTCTAAGGATGCTCTGGAGGTTCCAGCGGCAAAGAAAATGCTGGAAAAATGGGGACGCGAGCCGTTTTGGGCTTATTTTTCTGAGCTGCAGTATCGTGGTGTTCACAAGAAAATTATTGTTGAGGAATATATTGGAAGCGAAGGAGGAACGCCGCCAAAGGATTATAAGTTCTATTGCTTTAACGGCAATGCTTATTGCGTCATGGTGTGCGTGGGACGGGAAGAAGGGTGGCCCCGTTTTTATTTCTTTGACAGAGAGTTCAGGCTTATGCGGATTAACCGTGACTCGGTAAATGCGCCGAAGGATTTTTCAATCCCTAAGCCTTTGGGGCTTTCGGAGGCATTTCAGATTGCCGACAGGCTGAGTCAGGGCTTTCCCTTTGTGCGGGTAGACTTGTATCTGACGCAGCGAGGCGTGCGTTTTGGGGAAATGACCTTCACGCCGGCGGCGGCCCTTGATAATAAACGGCTTCCAAAGACAGATCTGCTCTTTGGAAGCTTGATTAAGAGTAGTGTAAAATAATCAATAAAAGAGACGGGAATTGGTTATAAAATAGGAGTTAAATTATGAAAATAGCGGTTTTAGGGGCAGGGAACAGTGGGTGTGCGCTGGCAGCAGACTACGCATGGCGCGGTCATGAGGTGACGCTGATTAAGACGTCCCACTCCCTCCATGATGATAACTTCCGCCATCTGACTGAGAATGGTGCAGAAATAGAGATGGATGAATTCGGTACAAAAAAGGTCTGCAAAATCAGCCATTTGACCAGGGAGGTCAGTGAAGTCAGAGGCCATGAGGTTGTACTTTTGTCTACCCAGACGGGATTTCACCAGGAGGTGCTTAAGAGGGTGCTTCCCTATCTTGAAGAAGGACAGATTCTTCTGATTAATCCGGGGTATCTCTCCACAGCTTATGCCCTTGGTCTGGGACTTAAGGAGGGCGTCATAGTGGCGGAGGCTGAGAGTAACTTTATTGACGGGCGGATATGGTCGCCCGGACATTTCAAAGTGGGCTTTCGTAATGTGCGCAATCCTCTCGGTGTCTATCCGGCCCAAAAGACTGCCCAGGCGGCAGCGGTTTTGGATGAGATGGGAACGCCCTTCGTGTATTTAAAGAGTGTGGCAGAGGCGGCTCTGCATAATCCCAATATGATTGTACATACAGTGGGCGCGGTCATGAGTATTCCGCGAATTGAGGCCACAAAGGGAGATTACTGCATGTATCATGAGGTGTTCACGCCTTCTGTGTGGACTCTTTTGGAGGCCCTGGATAGAGAAAAAATGGACATACTGGAAGCTCTGGGCTTTGAAAGACTTGCCTATGCAGAGGCCTGTAAATTCCGAAATAGTCTGGACGAACTGCGGGAAGGCCGTGAGGTGTTTTTTGAGTATGCGTCCATGCCCCAGAGGGCGAAGGGCCCCCAGAGTGTGAATTCCAGATACATTACGGAGGATGTTCCCCAGGGCTTGGTGCTGATGGAATCCTTAGGACAGGTCCTTGATATTCCGGTTCCTGTGTGTACGGCGTTGATTGAGCTTGCCTCGGCGTCTCTTAAGACAGATTTCCGCAAGGACGGGCGCACCCTTAAGCGCTTGGGAGAGGAAAATGTACGCAGGATATTGAATATGCACTAGAAAAGGGAGGAAGTGGGATGTCAAGGTGGAGTGCAGGAAAAAAGATATATCAGATGGCCAGGCGGCTTAAGGTACAGCGGGGCGGTTTCGCAGCCTTGTACTTTCTGGATGCTCTGGGCGCAAGCTACCGGCATCAGGCTTCACCGGAGAATTATTTTGTGCTTCGCTTCTACGAGCTGAGTGATGCAGAACGACAGACCTATCTTACTTCCGGCCGTTCTGCCAGCGCAGACCGAGCGCTTAATTGGTCTATGACCAGGGAGAAAGAGGAAATTATGTCCCATAAGCATTTGTTTTACCAGAGTTTTTCTGATTTTGTGCATAGGGACTTTTTATACGTGCCAGAGCTTCCATTCATTGAGTTTGCTGCATTTCTCGACGCTCATGACATATTTATCGTCAAACCAGATCGGGGAATCATGGGACAGGGGATTAAAAAACTGTGTACCAGGGAAGTAAAGGAGCCTAAAGCTTTATATGAAGAATGTAAGGCCAAAAAGTGTCTCTTAGAGCAGGTGATTGTGCAGCATGAAGCCTTAGAGCAGATTAGCACCTGTGTGAATTCTGTGCGTATCAATGCTGCAAGAGACAAAAGGGGGAATGTCCGACTGATTGGAGCCTGTTTAAAATGCGGCGCTCCTGGGACGGTTGCAGATAATTTTCATTCAGGAGGAGTGGCGTATCCCCTTAATCTGGAAACTGGCGTTGTTACAGGACCAGGGCGAAACAATACAGAAATCAAAGATTATGAATATCATTCGGGTTCATCTGTCTATATGCCAGGTTTTGCTATACCTCATTGGGAGCTGGTCAGAGCATGTGCGATTCAGGCGATGGAGATGATACCAGAACTTGGATATGTTGGGTGGGATATTGCGGTTACCCCTAAAGGTGCGGAATTGATTGAAGGAAACTGTCACTGGCCGGGCGGCAACATCATCCAGCTTGATAAAATCGGGAAGTACCCGCTGATAAAGGAGTGCTTAAAATGAATATTTTAACTGAGAATTATCTTGTGAAGAATTTAAGAGCCTATCCGCTGCTGAGGAAAAAATTTATGTCCTATATTAAGGGCTTGAACCAATTTCCGGAAGGGTTTACGAAGAATAAACTGTTCCATGACTATCTCAAGGTCCGCAGGCACAATCCAGAGAAGCGGGTGTCGCAGTCTGAGTACATGATTTTTGGGTTCTGCAATCTGAGTGAGAAAGAGCAGAAAAAATACCTTACTGATGTGGAGGCAACCCGTCTGATGCGGCCATATAACAGTGAATCAGAGCCATATCTGAAAAGCAAGGAAACCTTTCTTAAGAATTTCACACGTTTTATACATAGGGGATGGCTTTATGTGCCGGACGCCAGTTATGAGGAGTTCTGTGAATTTGTGCACAAGTACCATACCGTTGCTTTAAAGCCCCAGTATTCCAGTTGGGGAATCGGGTTTTTGAGGCTGACAGAGGAAGAACTTCGAGAAAATGAGAATCCAAGGGAGTTTTACGAGAAGATGTGCAGCGGCAAATATCTGGCAGAGGAATTCGTAGAATCCTGTGATGAGCTGGCTGTTTTCCATCCGTCTTCGCTGAATACATTGCGGGTGATTACCTTCCGATGCGGCGAGAGATTCGAGGTGTTCGGCTGTGGGCTGCGTGTGGGCAACAATGGGCTGCATGTGGATAATGCACACGGAGGCGGCATTTTCTGTGAGATGGACCCTGCAAACGGTGAGATTATAACGGATGGTCTGGACGAATGCTCGAACAGTTATGTGACACATCCTATGACCGGAGTAAAATTTAAAGGTACAAAGATTCCCCATTGGAAGGAAATCGTAGAGCTGTGCAGGGAGGCTTCCATGGAGCTGCCTTGTCTGCGTGTGGTGGGATGGGATGTGGCCATTCTGTCAGACGGACGCCTTGAGTTGATTGAAGGAAATCACAATCCTGGAATGAATATCGTACAGGCGCCGGCGAAGCATGGGGTTCATGATAAGTTTGCGTCAATGCTGTTGGATTATTATGGAGAGCCAGAGCAATATAAAAAGGCATTGCAGTCGTAAAAGCTGCGGACCCGTTAAGGTCAAGTTTCTCAACCTTAATGGGCCGGCAGCTTTTTATATTTACAGTCCTAATTTTTCTTTCTTTTCTACAGAATTGAAACAGATGAAAAGCCTGTATATAACGGTTGTATTCGTTATCGGTATGGGCTATAATATAGCGTAATGAATTTGGCTTGAAAGAGCTCAAATATGAATGGAAAGTCTCAGGTGTGAAATTCATTTCATAAGAAAGGGCAGAAATGGACAAGATTACAAGTACATCGAACGCAAAAGTAAAACGTCTGGTAAATCTTAAGAAGAAGCGGAAGGCAAGGGACGAAGAAAAGGTTTTTCTGGTGGAGGGAATCCGGATGTTTCGGGAGGCGCCCCAGAATATATTGAGGGAAATATATGTATCAGAGACATTTTATAAAAAAGAACGGAGTGTGGTCGCTGAGCTTCTTGCCGGCGCCGCAAGAAGCTCAGCCATAGAGGTATTGTCGGACACAGTGTTTGATTATGTATCGGATACGAGAACTCCCCAGGGGATTCTGTGTGTAGTAAAGCAGATGGAGTATACACTGGAAACAGTGGCGGGGGGAGAGCTGCCCCATATTGTGGCGCTTGACCATCTCCAGGACCCTGGTAATCTGGGAACCATTTTTCGGACAGCAGAAGGGGCAGGGGTGACGGGAATTATCATGGACCGAGAATGTGTGGATATCTATAATCCCAAGACAATTCGTTCCACCATGGGGTCAATCTATCGGATGCCCTTTTGCTATGCCAGGAAGCTGTCGGAAGCTGTCAAATTTTTAAACGAGAGAGGCATAAAGACCTATGCGGCGCATCTGGAGGGGATGTGTGATTATGATGAGGAGAATTATTGCCGTCCATGTGCGTTTCTGATAGGAAATGAAGGAAACGGACTTACGAAGGAAATTGCGGATTTGGCAGATACTTATATTAAGATACCTATGAAGGGGCAGGTAGAATCGTTAAATGCGGCGATTGCGGCTTCGGTGTTGATGTTTGAAGCCGCGAGACAGCGGCGGAAATAACGAATCGTTTATTGAGGCAGACGGGTTTGTGTTCGGCAGAGGTTATAGAAAGGTGTGATAGTATGGAGCCTGTGATTGATATGTCGAAGGAGTACGGTCTGGTGTTGGATGGCGGAGGCGCTCGCGGCGCATATCAGATTGGTGCATGGAAGGCGCTGGCAGAAGCAGGAGTGAAGTTAAATGCTGTGGCCGGAACCTCCGTAGGAGCGCTCAACGGTGCGTTGATCTGCATGGGAGATATTGAGAATGCCGAGAATATTTGGAGAGAGATGACATTTTCATCAGTCATGGATGTGGACGACGAATGGATGGAGCGTCTGTTTAAGAAGCAGACGACGATGAAGGAGTTTCTCAATGAAGGCTGGAAGATGCTGAAAGACGGAGGCGTGGATGTTACGCCGCTTAGAAAGCTGATTCATGAAACGGTAGACGAAGAAGCAATCCGCGGCTGCGGCAAAGAATTCTGTCTGCTTACTTTTTCTCTGTCAGAATTCAGGGAGTTGGATTTGAGTATTGACGATATACCGGAGGGACTTCTGGAGGACTTCCTGCTGGCAAGCGCGTATTTGATTGGCTTCAAAAATGAGAGAATTCAGGGAAAGAAATATATTGACGGAGGCGTTGTGAATAATGTACCATTGAATTCACTGGTGAAGCGTGGATATGAGGATATTATCGCTGTGCGTATCTATGGTCCGGGGCGGGAGCCCCGCGTTCAGATGCCCAAGGAGAGCGTAAAGTATGAGATTGCGCCGAGAGTGAAGCTTGGGAGTATTATTGAATTTTCAGGAAAACGCAGTCGGCAGAATCTCATAATCGGCTACTATGACGCCAAAAGAATGCTTTATGGCCTAGAGGGAACCATTTATTACTTAGAGCAGACTCATGACGAGGCTTATTATGAAGATATTTTGGTAGGGATGCGGGAGATTGAGAAGGCGGAGATAGGCTTTGTCCTAAAGCTGTCCCTTGGGTTTAAGGGGCGGGATTTATTCATGGGTATGCTGGAGGCTGCGGCAAAGTTACTTAAGATTCCCAAATATCAGATATACACAGTTGACCAATTATATGATATGGTATATAAAAAATACGAAGCGTTAAACGACCAGATGAACCTTCCAAGGTTTGTGCACGTACTAATAGGATTAAGAGAGGGATTGACGATGAATTTAAAAGGAAGAAGTTTTTTGACATTAAAGGATTATACACCAGAGGAGATTACCTATCTTCTGGATTTGGCGGCAGATTTGAAGGAAAAGAAGAAAAACGGCGTGCCGGTTGACAATTACAGAGGAATGAATGTCGCCCTTATTTTCGAGAAGACAAGCACCAGAACCAGATGCTCCTTCGAGGTGGCGGCACACGATATGGGAATGGGAACTACCTACCTTGATCCAAGCGGTTCTCAGATTGGGAAGAAGGAGAGTATTGAGGATACGGCGAGAGTGCTTGGCAGGATGTATGACGGGATTGAATACCGTGGCTTTGGACAGGAGATTGTGGAGGAGTTGGCAAAATACGCGGGCGTACCAGTTTGGAACGGCTTGACCAACGAGTATCATCCGACGCAGATGTTGGCGGATTTGCTGACGATCCGCGAGCATTTCGGATACCTGAAAGGAATCAAGCTTGTTTACATGGGGGATGCAAGGTACAACATGGGTAACTCCCTGATGATTGCCTGTGCAAAGATGGGAATGGATTTTGTGGCTTGTACGACGGAAAATTATTTTCCGAATGCAGAATTAGTGGAGACTTGCGAAGGGTATGCCAAGGAGAGCGGCGCAACGATTACGCTGACCTCAGACGTAAAAGAAGGGACGAAGGAGGCGGACGTGATCTATACGGATGTATGGGTGTCCATGGGCGAGCCGGATGAAGTATGGGAAGCAAGGATACGCGAGCTTTCCCCCTATAAGGTGACGAGGGAGGTCATGGCAAATGCAAGTGAGGGGGCTATATTCCTGCATTGTCTGCCGGCGTTCCATGATTTAAAGACCAAGATTGGCAAGGAGATTCATGAGCGGTTCGGTATTGAGGATATGGAAGTGACGGACGAGGTGTTCGAGTCAGAACAGTCGAAGGTATTTGACGAGGCGGAGAACCGGATGCATACCATTAAGGCTGTGATGGTGGCAACGTTGGGCGAGAGAGTATGAAATCAGAGATTTTGCGGTTATTAAAGGAATCTGACGGTTATCTGTCAGGCCAGCAGCTTTGCGACTATTTCCAGGTGTCGCGGACGGCTGTATGGAAAGTGATTGAGCAGTTAAAAAAAGAAGGATATCAGATTCAGGCCGTACGCAACAAGGGCTATCGTCTGATGGGCAGTCCGGATGTGTTGTCCAAGGCGGAGATTGAGAGTATGGTTCAGACCAAATGGGCGGGCAGACAGGTTGTTTATTACGAGGAGACGGACTCGACCAATATACGGGCCAAGGATGCCGGAGAGAAAGGCGGGGAACATGGGAGCCTTTTTGTGGCGGAGAGGCAGGTTGCTGGAAAAGGACGCAGAGGCAGGGGATGGGAATCGCCTGCCGGAACCAGCATCTATATGACGCTTCTGCTGCGGCCAACGTTCCTTCCTGTAAAAGCTCCCCAGTTGACCCTTTTGATGGCGGTGGCGGTGGTAGAAGCCATTCGCCAGGTTACAGGGCTTACAGGAGGAATCAAATGGCCCAACGATGTGGTCTTCAATGGAAAGAAGCTGTGCGGAATACTGACGGAGATGAGTACGGAAATCGGATTTATTAATTATGTAGTCATAGGCGTGGGAATTAATGTGAATCAGGAAACATTTCCGGAGGAAATAAAAGATAAGGCAACTTCGCTAAAGCTGGAAACCGGCGCCGGCATTCGCCGTGGGGAGTTAATCGCGGCCGTGATGGAGAGGTTTGAGGCGTATTATGAGACGTTTCTTAAGACAGAGGATTTATCCGCTGTGCGGGCGCGGTATAACAGGCTTTTGGTAAACCGTGGCCAGGAGGTGAAGGTCTTAGAGCCGGACAACGAATATGAGGCCCGCGCAGTAGGAATCAACGATACGGGAGAGCTGATTGTAAGAACGAAGGATGCAGAGAAGACAATTTATGCCGGCGAGGTGTCGGTGAGAGGGGTATATGGCTATGTATGATGGAAAAGTGGTGCTCTGCGGCGCCAATTCTTATGAGCAGAAGTATTATCTGAATCCTGATTTTGAACAGCTTCCCAGTGATGTCAAGGACGAGCTTAAAATTATGTGCGTGCTCTATGTCAATGATGTGGGGGGAATTCTGACCCTGGTTTATGAGGAGAACGGCGACCTGTGTTTTGAAGTGACGTCAAAGGAATTCGACCCAATGTTTGACGAGATTGGGAGTCAGTTAAAGATTAAAGAGCTTCAGAGGGAGAAGCAGGATTTACTTGAAGCCCTGCAGATGTATTATAAGGTATTCTTTTTAGAGAATTAGTGTGTTTTGGGTGTACCTTATAGCAATTCAAGGGAAGCGAGGCGGGCGGGAAGTAAAAGCTGGGCTCGTTGGATGGAGGAGAAAATGTTATTAGTAATAGATGTAGGGAATACGAACATTACATTAGGAGTATTCAAAGGAAAAGAATTGTCAGGCACATTTCGCATGACGACGAAGCTTCCAAGGACGTCGGATGAATATGGTATTACACTCAAGGAGTTGGTAGAGCGGCAGGGAATACACAGCGGGGATATCGACGATGTGATTGTAGCGTCTGTTGTGCCGGATATTATGCATTCCCTTGGGAGTGCGCTGATTAAGTATTTTGGGATTAAGCCAATGGTGGTGTCGGCGGGGATTAAGACAGGAATCCGAATTGTGACGGAGAATCCGAAGCAGGTGGGCGCAGACCGGATTGTGGATGCGGTTGCGGCATATACCCTGTATGGAGGTCCTGTGATTGTGATTGACTTTGGAACAGCCACCACATATGATATTGTGGGCGTGGACGGGACTTTTGAGGGCGCGGTTATTGCGCCGGGGATTCGTATCTCGGCACAGGCTATGACTGAGCAGGCGGCTATGCTGCCTGCCATTGAGATTAAAAAGCCGGATTCCATTATTGCGAAGGAGACGGTTGCCAGTATGCAGGCAGGGCTGGTATTCGGTCAGATTGGTCAGACGGAGTATATTGTGAAGAAGATTAAGGAGGAGTCCGGATATGCAGATGCAAAGGTGGTTGCCAGCGGCGGTTTAGGGAAAATGATTGCGGCAGAGACGGATGTGATTGATATCTACGACTCTCAGTTGACCCTTAAGGGGCTGCGGTTTATTTATGAGAAAAATAAACGGCATAACTGAATAGGTTTAAAGAGATTTAAAGAGGTTTAAAAATGATGTTTCTGAGAATATTGTATAAATGAGGGGCACAGTTGAGATGAGGATTGGAAATGTCGAGCTTGAGAACCCATATATTCTCGCGCCTATGGCGGGAGTTACAGACCTGCCGTTCCGGCTGCTTTGCAATGAGCAGGGGGCGGGCCTTTTATGTATGGAGATGATTAGCGCAAAAGCCCTTCAATATAAGAATAAAAATACGAAGGCTTTGCTGGCGATTCATCCCAATGAGTATCCTGTATCTTTGCAGCTTTTTGGTTCAGACCCTCAAATTATCAGTGAAATGGCGAAGGAGATTGAGGAATTACCCTTCCAGATTCTTGATATCAATATGGGATGTCCGGTTCCCAAGGTGGTGAGGAACGGGGAAGGCTCTGCGTTGATGAAGGAGCCGAAGCTGGTTTATGAGATTGTCAGCCGTACGGTGAGGGCCATTCAGAAACCAGTCACTGTAAAGATACGCAAAGGCTTTGACGATAATCATGTCAATGCAGTAGAGATTGCAAAGATTGTAGAGGAAGCAGGAGGCGCTGCGGTAGCTGTCCATGGCAGGACGCGGGAGCAGTATTATTCCGGTAAAGCGGATTGGGAGATTATCCGTCAGGTGAAGAAGGCTGTTTCCATTCCTGTAATCGGAAATGGGGACGTGGTTTCCAGCGAGAGCGCGTTGTCTATGTTGAAGCAGACCGGATGCGACGGCGTGATGGTTGGTCGGGGCGCACAGGGGAATCCCTGGATTTTCCGAGAGCTTGTGGAGTATGACCGGACAGGAGCGCTGCCAGAGCGTCCGTCAAGAAGTAGGGTTAAGGAGGCAATGCTAAGACATGCCAGACTACAGATAGACTTTAAAGGGGATTTCCTGGGAATACGCGAGATGCGCAAGCATGTGGCCTGGTATACGAAGGGAATGGAAGGAGCGGCGAAGCTTAGGGATGCCATTAACAGGGTGGAGTCTTATAGTGGACTTGAGGAATTGTTGAATCTCCATCTATAAAGATTATTTGGTGTCAAAGAAAGTGTATCATATATCTATTCTCTGCATATACTTTAACGGGTTTATCAAGACAGGCATGTAGTCGGCAGCGTGGTAACAGTGAAGCCGGAAGGCTGGACTGTTACGCAGCGGGAATATTTCAGTATCAAAATTATTGACATAACTTTGCCGTTTGGGTATAATAATGAAATTGTGAAAGTTTCTCTATTTGTGGAAATAGGGCGTATTATAAATCGGATATTGGTAATGGATACAAAAATATTTATAAATATCATATCTCTATATGAAATGGTTATTTAAAAAAAGCTTGTAACAGGAAAGATCATTGCAAAGAAAGGAAGTAACACACATGGAAGCAAAGAAGAAATTACTTACTTATGCGGGACTTAAGGCACTGGAGGATGAGCTGGAGCACTTGAAGGTGGTAAAGCGGAAAGAGGTTGCCGGAAAGATTAAGGAGGCAAGAGAGCAGGGAGATTTGTCCGAAAACGCTGAGTACGATGCTGCGAAGGATGAACAGCGTGACATCGAGGCGCGTATTGAGGAGTTGGAAGGCATTCTTAAAAATGCAGAGGTTGTAGTTGAGGATGAGGTAGACTTTGATAAGATTAACGTAGGTTGTACAGTAAAGGTCTATGATAAGACGTTTGACGAGGAGATGGAGTTTAAGCTGGTAGGCTCTACTGAGGCAAACAGCCTGGAGGGAAAGATTTCTAATGAGTCTCCTGTTGGACAGGCGCTTATTGGCTGTAAGGTAGGCGACCAAGTACAGGTGGAGACTCAGGCAGGGGTTATGGAATACGAGGTATTGCATATCAGCCGTTCATTGTAGAATGTATATTCAATGGGTAGAGCAAATGCCCTTAGAAACGGGAAGGAGAGGAAAACGTGGCCACACAGCAGAAGAAAGAACAGGAACAGGACATTAATCAGTTGAGGAAGGTTCGCCGTGAGAAACTAATTGATTTACAAAGCAACGGAAAAAATCCATTTGAGCTCACAAAGTTTGACGTGACATGCCATGCCATGGATATTAAGGAGAATTATGAGGAAATGGAAGGGAAGCAGGTTACGCTTGCAGGGCGTATCATGCAGAAACGTGTCATGGGAAAAGCTTCCTTCTGCAATGTTCTTGACCAGAGCGGTAATATCCAGTCTTATGTGGCAAGGGACAGTATTGGCGAGGAGGCGTACAAGGATTTCAAGAAGATGGATATTGGAGATATCGTCGGCGTGGAAGGAGAAGTTTTTAAGACAAAAACGGGTGAGATTTCTGTCCATGCGTCTTCTGTGAAATTATTGTCCAAGAGTCTCCAGATACTTCCGGAGAAGTATCATGGTCTGACGAATACGGATATGCGCTATCGCCAGAGATATGTGGACTTGATTATGAACCCAGATGCAAGGGATACATTTATCAAGCGTTCAAAGATTTTAAGTGCCATTAGGAGATACCTGGACGGACAAGGCTTCCTTGAGGTGGAGACTCCTATGCTTGTGAGCAATGCGGGCGGGGCGGCTGCAAGACCCTTTGAGACACATTTTAATGCATTGGACGAGGACTTTAAGCTGCGGATTTCTCTGGAATTGTATTTGAAGCGTCTGATTGTGGGCGGTCTTGAAAGAGTGTACGAGATTGGCCGCGTGTTCCGTAACGAGGGACTGGATACCAGGCATAATCCGGAGTTTACTCTGATGGAGTTGTATCAGGCGTATACAGATTACAATGGAATGATGGATTTGACGGAGAAGCTGTACCGCCATGTTGCCCAGGAGGTGCTTGGTACGACCACCATTACTTATAATGGCGTAGAGATGGATCTTGGGAAGCCGTTTGAGCGGATTACTATGGTGGATGCTGTGAAGAAGTATGCAGGTGTTGACTGGAACGAGGTGGAGACTCTTGAGCAGGCGAGAGCGCTTGCAAGAGAGAAGCATGTGGAGTTTGAGGACAGGCATAAGAAGGGAGATATCCTGAGCTTGTTCTTTGAGGAGTTCGCGGAGGAGCATCTGATTCAGCCGACGTTTGTTATGGACCATCCGATTGAGATTTCACCGCTTACGAAGAAGAAGCCGGAGAATCCGGAGTATGTGGAGAGATTTGAGTTCTTTATGAATGGTTGGGAGATGGCGAATGCTTACTCTGAGCTGAATGACCCTATTGACCAGAGGGAGAGGTTTAAGGCTCAGGAGGAGTTGCTGGCTCAGGGGGATGAAGAAGCGAATACCACGGATGAGGATTTCCTGAACGCATTGGAGATTGGAATGCCGCCGACAGGTGGAATTGGGTTTGGGATTGACAGGATGTGTATGCTGCTGACGGATTCGGCGGCGATTCGTGATGTATTGCTGTTCCCGACAATGAAGTCCTTGGGTGGTTCTGAGGTTAAGAAAGGTCAAGAAAAGGAGGAGAAGAAGGCTGTTGAAGCGGCGAAGGAAGTGATTGATTTCTCCAAGGTGGAAATCGAGCCGTTGTTCTCGGATTGTGTGGATTTTGAGACGTTCAGTAAGTCGGATTTTAGGGCGGTAAAGGTAAAAGAATGTGTCGCCGTGCCTAAGAGTAAGAAGCTGTTACAGTTTACTCTGGACGATGGAACGGATAGGGAACGCACGATTTTAAGCGGTATTCACGAGTATTACGAGCCGGAGGAACTGGTTGGGAAGACTTGTATCGCTATCGTAAATCTGCCGCCGAGAAAGATGATGGGCATTGACTCCGAGGGTATGCTG
>ERZ808028.138-NODE-138-length-74768-cov-5.130136_pt1 | contig 74768 bp, 71 predicted proteins | sample MGYA00380184_ERZ808028 | MGnify/ENA primary metagenome ERZ808028 (study PRJEB31490, sample SAMN06133397) | mouse gut metagenome | isolation source: J8_1 | host: mice | place: China: Chengdu | collected 2015-05 ... | reverse complement strand
AATACTTGCCAAGCGTGCCGCTAAGTGGTAAAATACAAGCAACTGTTTAAATTAATTGAAGGTGATGAATTTTGAGTAAGAGAAATGATATAAAAAATATTGCAATTATTGCCCATGTTGACCACGGCAAAACAACACTTGTTGATGAAATGCTGCATCAGAGCGGTATCTTCCGTGATAACGAAGAGGTTGCTGAAAGAGTAATGGACAGTAACGACCTTGAAAAGGAGCGTGGAATTACGATCCTTTCTAAGAATACATCTGTGCATTATAAAGACACAAAGATCAATATTGTTGATACGCCGGGTCATGCTGATTTCGGCGGCGAGGTTGAGCGTATTTTAACAATGGTTGATGGTGTTCTTCTGCTTGTCGACGCTTTTGAGGGCTGTATGCCGCAGACAAGATTTGTGCTGAAAAAGGCATTGGGACTTCATAAAACACCTCTTGTTGTAGTTAACAAAATTGACCGTGACGGGGCAAGACCGAGTGAGGTTATTGATGAGGTGCTTGACCTGTTTATTGAGCTTGGTGCTGATGATGAGCAGATTGAATTTCCTGTGGTTTATGCTTCTGCAAGAGAGGGATATTCAAGCCTTGATCCTGATGTGCGTGAGGGCGATATGCGTCCATTGCTTGATGCAATTTTGGAGCATATTCCGTCACCTGAGGGTGATGCTGAGGGTCCTGCACAGATTTTGTTCAGCTCCCTTGAATACGATGACTATGTGGGCAGAATCGGTGTCGGCAGGGTTGAGCGCGGCGAAATCAAGGTGAATACGCCATATGTTCTCTGCAAGCAGGATGGCACTCAGGAAAATGTGAAATTTACAAAAATCTATCAGTTTGAGGGCTTAAAGCGTGTTGACTGCCAGACTGCAAGGTTTGGTGATCTTGTATCCGTTGCAGGTATTGCCGACCTGAATATCGGTGAAACTGCCTGTGACCCTGATTGCATTGAGCCGCTTCCTTTTGTAAAAATAGACGAGCCTACAATCTCAATGAACTTTATTGTTAACGATTCTCCCTTTGCAGGCAGAGAGGGTAAGTATGTTACCTCACGTAACCTGCGTGACCGCCTGTTCAAAGAGGTTGAAACCAATGTTTCCATGCGTGTTGAGGAAACCGATTCAATGGATACCTTCAAGGTATCAGGCAGGGGAGAGCTTCATCTTTCTATTCTGATTGAAACCATGCGCCGTGAAAATTATGAGTTTCAGGTGTCACGTCCTCAGGTTATTATGAAAAAGGACGAAAACGGCAGAACACTCGAGCCTGTGGAGCTTGCTATTATTGAAGTGCCTGAGGATTACGTGGGCGCTGTTATGGAAAAGCTCTGCTCACGCAAGGGTGAAATTGAAAATATGGATACCCGTTCAACAGGTATGACACACCTTGAAATCAAAATTCCTTCCCGTGGTCTTATCGGCTACCGCAGTGAATTTTTAACCGATACGAATGGTAACGGTATTATGAATCAGCTTTTTGTGGGCTATGAGGAATATAAGGGTGAAATTGCTACAAGAAACCGTGGTTCGATCGTTGTTCACGAAACAGGCACAACAACGGGCTATGGCTTGTGGAATACACAGGACAGAGGCAAGCTGTTCCTTGGTCCCGGCGTAGAGGTTTATGAGGGTATGATTTGCGGCGAATGTGCTAAGGATGAGGATATTGTATGCAATGTCTGCAAAAAGAAGCACGTTACAAATACCCGTGCCAGCGGCAGTGACGAGGCATTAAAGCTTGTTCCGCCGACTACACTTTCACTGGAGCAGAGTATGGAATTTTTAGCGGATGACGAGCTTTTGGAGGTAACTCCAAAATCAATCCGTCTCAGAAAAACAATCCTTGATAAGGGCTTAAGATTAAAGGCAGAAAGCAGGAAAAAATAATGAGCAAAATCGGTGTACTCGGTGCAGGCACCTGGGGAACAGCTTTGGCAATTATGCTTGCACAAAATGCACACAGTGTCACACTCTGGTCGGCACTTGATGATGAGCTGAATACACTCAAAGCAACACATACGCACCCTAACCTTAAAGGTTCGGTTATCCCCGAAAGCATGGCTTTTACAAATGATATTTCAGAGGTGTGCTCTGATAAGGATGTTCTGCTGTTTGCAGTTGCATCACCATATGTCAGAGCGACCGCAGAAAAAGCCGCACCTTTCATTAAAGAGGGGCAGATTATTGTTGATGCGGCAAAGGGCTTGGAGGAGGATACACTCTTCACAATGTCACAGGTCATAAAAGACGGCGTTGGAAAAGAGGTTACGGTTGTTGCCTTGTCAGGTCCTACCCACGCTGAAGAGGTTGCACTTGGCTTGCCCACAACGGTTGTGGCTGCCTGCCGTAATCTGAAAGCGGCTGAACAGGTGCAGAATGTTTTTATGAACACCTGTATGCGTGTGTATACCAATGAAGATATTTTGGGTGTGGAGCTTTGCGGTGCACTGAAAAATATAATTGCCCTTGCCTGCGGAATATCAACAGGTCTTGGCTTCGGTGACAATGCAAAGGCAGCTATCATTACAAGAGGTATTGCCGAAATGTCACGTCTGGGAATGGCGATGGATTGTGATAAAATGACCTTTGCAGGTCTTGCAGGTCTGGGTGATTTGATTGTTACCGCTACCAGCCGCCACAGCAGAAACAACAGGGCAGGCTTTCTTATCGGCAGCGGTGATTCTGCCGATGACGCAATCAAAAAAGTGGGAATGGTTGTTGAGGGAATACACGCTATTCCTCCGGCACGCAAGCTTGCTGAAAAATATAAGGTTGATATGCCGATTATCACTGCAGTGCATAAGACCATAAGCGGTGAGCTTACGCCTGACGAAGCAGTCAGCCTTCTTATGAACAGAGAAAAGAAAAGTGAAAAATGAAAGTTTAATTTTTTAATAAAAGGGGTGTGGATTTATGAAAAATGGTTTGTATATCCACATCCCTTTTTGCAAATCCAAATGCCCTTACTGTGATTTTTTCAGTGTTAAGTATGATGCGGTATTGGCTGAAAGGTACACCGACAGGCTTATTGCTGAAATGAAAAAATACAGCGGCAGCTTTGATACCGTTTATTTCGGCGGCGGAACGCCGTCAATCATAAATGCGGATTTAATAGGCAGAATCATAAATGCCGCCAAAGAACAGTATGACATTTCTGCTGACTGTGAAATAACAGTTGAATGCAATCCGTCAAAAAATCTTGAACGTGATTTTGAAAAATATGTGTCCTTCGGTGTTAACCGAATAAGTCTTGGTATGCAGAGTGCAAGAAATGAGGAACGCTTTGCTCTCGGCAGGTCGGCAGGGCAGGCAGAGGTTGCAAAGGCTGTAAATGATTCCAAAAAAGCAGGTATTACCAACATCAGCCTTGATGTTATGCTCGGCACACCTAAACAGACGCTTGATACCCTTGACGAAACCTTTGCATTTATTGATAAAATGAATGTTACCCATATCAGTGCCTATATGCTGAAAATTGAGGAGGGCACAAGGTTTTATGAAATGCGTGACCGTCTTGCTTTGCCTGATGAGGACATGGTTGCCGATATGTATTTAAAAACAATCAGCTCATTAAAGGCTCTTGGCTTTCATCAATATGAAATCAGCAATTTCTCAAAGCCAGGCTTTGAGAGCAGGCATAATTTAAAATACTGGGAGCTTGTGCCGTATCTCGGCTTAGGTGCTTCGGCGCATTCCTGTTTCGGCGGAAAAAGATTTTTTTATGATGAAAATTTTAACCGTATTGATGACGGCACAGGCGGAAGCACTGAAGAAAAAATAATGCTTGGCTTAAGACTCAATAAGGGGATTGAAAAAAGTATAGTAAAAAAAGATTACTCGCATTTTATAAAAACAGGGCTGATGCGTGAAACGGAAAACAGGCTTGCTTTAACGCCAAAGGGAATGTTGGTGAGCAATTTCATAATCAGTGAATTAATCTGACTCCTTTCGGTTAAACTAAGGCTGAAAGGAGTTTTTATTATGCCCGATATGTTTAACTTAACACCGCAGATGCAGGAATATTTCAATTCGCTCCCTGAGATGATTCAGGAAGCTATTATTCAGAGCGGTGCAAAAATCAATTCACTTGAAGATTTAAAGGCAATTGCCGAAGGAGCAGGCAATGTGCAGGGATAACGAGAAGGACTCAAAGCAGACGATTAACAGTCTGAATAACTATAATGTGCCTGCCGAAACGCACAGGCATAAAAAAAGCTTTGAGGAAAAGTATCAGCTTGACCCTGAACTTACGAATAAATATGCAAGCTGGGTGAGCAATCCGACTGTACAGCCTGATAATGTAACGGAAATGGGTGTGCCTATTCCCGATGAGCTGAACACAGAATTTTCAAAGGAATATCAGGAAGAGAATAAATTGTAAAAACGTCAGGGATCATTTGGTCCCTGACGTTTTTAATACTATCTGAACATTACATAGCAATATGCCACACCTGCTTCATTTAGATTGACATATTCGTTATGCAGCACCGCAGATGCACTCTGGCTGACAGTCAGCTGCTGACCGTTATTTTTCAGCTTAATGCCTGTGCTGTTTGCGAGCTTGCCTGCAAATGCCATATAGTTATAATTTTTTGAGTCTGAAAATCTTGTTACAGCCAGCGGTCTGTTATTTGCAAACACCACTGCAAAGGATACCTCAAAGGGGCAGCCTGTATCAACGGTTCTTTCAATATTACCGTTGCCGTAATACATCCCGCTGTATGAAAATAAATTCCAGTTTTCTCTTTCACCCTGTGTAATATGGATGAACTTGTTGCCTGTATGGTCATTGAAATTATTTTCAATGACCTGATTGTCATAGTTAAAATCCTCTCGTTTCGGCTTGTCGGAGCTTATCCACTGATTTAACCTTAATTTCTCTGTCTTGTTTGTACTGCTCATATTTCCTCCGTTTTAATTGTATCAAGCATGGAAAAGGGGAATTTCAGCCTGTCATATTCGTCAAACATAAAATCAAGCATTCCCCATTTTTCAAAGGTCATTCCGTCACCGTCAAAGGTAATAAAAAGGTTTGGTGCGGCATAATTTTCAATAATTTCTGCAAGCTTTTCATAATCCTTTGCATTCTGCCCCTCTTCGGCAGATATGGTGAGCGTTCCTGCAGACTGCTTGGCAGAAAAGTGTGCGGCAGTTAATTTGTCTTCAAATTCACCGCTTGTATAATCAACGCCCTCCATTAAAAAGCCTTTTTTTATAAGCTCTCTTTTTTCCTGATCGGTAAGTGAAAAATCAATATCCATCATATCGCAGAAAAGAGCGAGAGCGGCACCGTCTGCTGTTTCGGGCGATAGCTGTAAAGCTGTTTTTTCAAAATCACCGAAAATCAGTTTAAAGCCTTCTGCGTATCCTTTCAGCTCAGCAAGCTCCCTGCTGCTGTTTTCCGTGCTGATTCCGATTAGCTCGGCAAGCTTTACAATTCTTGTTTCAATTTCATTCATCAAAGCAGTTCACCGCCAGACTTCTTAAGTGAAGAATTTTATCACTTTTGCAATATATGTAATTCCCCTCTGCCTTGTCGGAATATATGTTATGGTTCGTAATTCCCTCAATATCCGACAGGGCTTTGGAAATATCACTGAGCGAAAGGGATTGCCCGATTCTTAAGGCTGATATCATATCGTTGATACGGCTTTCAGCAAGCGCCTTAATTTTGTTTTTGTCAAAGCCTTTCATACAGAATAGTTCAACGGTTAAGGTGTACTTTTTCTTATCCGCAAGCTCTATTATGCGGGTGATTGCCGCAATTTTTCCGAGAACTATTTTATCTCTTATTTCCATAATCCTTTGTTCTGTCAGCTTATTATCCTTTGTGGATACATAAACCGTTATTCTGTTGGCAGTTTCCGAAAAGGGAACATTGCAGTCGGTCACATAATCCAGGGTGAGAATCTGATTTTCAATGGATGTTGTATTAAGCTGATTCGGCAGAACATCAAAATGGCGCAGTATTCGGTTTCTGTATGCAAGGTCGCCTTCGCCGTCATACCCACCGTCAAAATCAGCAGGGTTGGTAACTGCCGCAACACCGATGGGCGCATTGACCATTACTGTGATTGTGCCTGCGTCGGCATTATAAGCATTACCGTAGTCAAGCGCTTTGGCATTTACGGCAATTCCTGTTTCGCCTGCAGGGATAACTGCTTTTTGAATTGTTGCAAACTGAAGAAAAGGCTTTCCTGCTACCGAACAGACTGTATTCTGCGGTATTTCAATATTATAGTCAACAGCCTCATTGATTGTGAAATAAAGCTCGCCATAGGCATAATCCTGTTTTTTTCTAATGCAGCCTCTGAGCTGTCCCTGCTTGTCCAGATTATCACCTGTGGCAGTCTGAACAAATGCCTGTCTGAAAATATAATCGCCGTAGCAGGATATTGAAAACAGCTCGCTTGCAAGAATTTCAAATCTTTTTTCTGTTCGGGAATTTTTTTCAACTGTTTCTCCGCATTCGCTGAAATATGCATTTTTCATACTGTCGAGTATTTCCTCATACGTTCTTTTCAAGGTCAACAGTCACCGTCCTTTCCTCTTTTTCATTGATTAAAACGGATAGTATCAGCTTGCTGCCAAGCTTTTTTCCGTTCTTTATGTATACACCGCTTATATTATGTACAGCAAGTCTTGCTAACGAAAGCAGGCTGTTGAGGTCTGCTTCTTTGTTCAGTCTGCTGCCGTAATTTTTGTCGGGATAGAAATGACCTGTCGGGCAGCTCAGTGCGGATATACAATCCCTTATAATCTGCTCAATCATTTTTAATCACCCCGTTTTCATTAATCATTAAGCCGTTGAGGCAGATTTTGCCGTCATCACGCAGGTGAATGAATGCACCTGATTTTGCAGTGATTTTTATTTCACCTGTTTTCAGGTTATTATGATTTGCAGGTACACCGGCTCCAATCTGGCTGCCGTCTGCCTTCATAAGCAGCAGCTCTGTGCCTGCAGGCAGTGAAAAGCTGTATCCGTAGGGTGAAATCAGTTTCAAATCTCTGTTCACACCTGACGAAACCGCCTCAACACTGCCGTTGTTGTTAAGGGTGCTCTTGCCTGTCTGGGCATAGGGTTCACTGCTTTCCTTTACAATCTGTCTGCTAATCCACATAAGTAATCTCCTTAATATCCATTTGCTTTTTTAAAGTAAGCTTGGTTGAAGTGCCTTTTTCAGTGCATATAAATTTGCGTTCCATTAAAATATAATCTTCGTAGCTTTTCTGACCGATATGGCAGTTAAAGCGTCGGAGCAATGGCTCGTCGGCATAGCCGCTTACCGATACCTCAAGTGTTCTGTAATCTTCAAATGAGCTTTTCAGCTGAAGGAGCACACTGTTATCCCTTTGCCACTGGGGCAGTGAATTAAGATTGATGAATTTTGTTCTGTTGATTTTAAGGCTGTCACTCAGTATCGATTTTGTGTGAAGATTATATTTTTCCTGTGCTGAATTTTGCTTGAACTGAATTTGAGAAAGCGGCTCGCTTCTGTTCGTGATTTCTGTTAAGCACAGAATATCATAGTCATTAAGACCTTCTATAGTATCGCTTTTTGTTATCAGCTCAATGTTGTTTTGCGGGGTGATATGAATATGCTCGCCTGTTAACAGCAGAACAAACTGACTGATTGCACCATAGCGTGATGTGCCTTTGGTGATTTCATAACGGTCTGTGCTGCTGATATTCGGCAGGCTGTTTGTGAATCCAAGACCCTCAGCCAGCGAAAAGCATAGCTGCTTTGCACTGGGATGCTGATATGTATAGGGCTCAGCCTCATTGTCAACCAGTATGCAGGCAGTTGAACGGGCATAGAAATATATCTTAAACCCGCCTGTGTCATATGTGCTTTTCTGACAGTCGCAAAAACCGCTGAATACAAGCTTGTCGTTTACATAAAGCTTTACGCTGTTTATTTCATCCATATTGTTGTCTGACACAAATGTTGCCCACAAACTGTCACAGGCTACGCCTGCGGTTTGTGTAAAGCAAAGCTCGCTGAATGTATCAACGGTAACCTTTTTGCCGTCAACGGTTGTTAATTCAATAATCATATAGCATCACCCTGTCACCCTCGTTTATACTGAACGGGGTCTGAAAATCATTAAACCGCATAATATCGCTGACGGACAAATTGCATCTGCCTGCAATGTCAAAGGCATTTTCATTCCTGCCTGCAATGGTATGCTTTGCTTTTCTTTCATTATCGGCTTTGTCACAGCTTTCCGTGAATACAAAGCTGTATTCCATACTGTTTTTTATGCAGTTTTTTGAATATGTGAATTCCGTAAAAAAGACATTCATTCCTGCAGAAGAGGGGAGCATAAGCTCCCCTGCAGCTTTATCACGCAGCATATGCTGAAGATAAAGACAAAGCGCCTCTGCGTGCTCTCCGAAAAATTCACCCCTGCCTTTGATTATAATGGGGTTTACAGAAACATTTTCTGTTGCACTGCCTTTTCCGTAAATTCCCTTTGATTGAAAATTTGAGCTTGTGATAACCTCAATTTCCCGTGGATTTGACGGAAAAGTAAAATTCTTGAATTTCATTTTCATTTTGCTTTTAATTGCCTCCTGCACTTTTGTCATAGCGCTTCTGGTCAAGCCTGATGATTTCGCTGAGCTTTTCCGCTGAGCTGATTGAAGCGTTATCCATTACGCATCACCCCCAAAATCAAATTCGTTATAAAAGGTAATGGCTGTTTTCAGCCGATAAGCCTGTGTGTTCGTATCGGCAGTTATTTCTCCTGCTTTTATTGAAGTAATGTTGTATCTTTCGACTGCGGCACAGAGCTTTGAAAAAAGCCTGATAAGCTCACCGCTGTCCCATTTCAGAGGGCAGAATAAATCAGCCGATATAATCAGTTCGCCTGCCTTATCCGGATAGTCAATCTGATATGGTTCAAGCCTTATCTCCTTGATTCCCACCGCTATGTATGCTTTTGTAATTCTTGTGGGCTTGTCTGAAAAAGGGTAGGCTTTGATGATTTTTACATTTTCTGTATCATCGATACTGTTCCTCAGCTCGTCAATCATTTTTTCTGTATTCATCATTGTCATCACCCTTCAGCTTTCTGAGTATGCCTGTGTAATAAAGCACTTTATTATCTGAAATAACCTTGTCACGGTGTTTAAACTCATATTTTTCATCGTTAAATATCAGCAATGCATCCTCTGTTAAGTCGGTTATACAATGGTTTGCAGCGCCTATATACTGATAATATTCCATAAGGCTTCCGCCAAGCTCCGTGAGTCTTTTTTCAAAATTTGAGCTTTTCTTACGCCACAGCGGACGGAGGATTGCCCTGAACGGAACAGAGCTCCATTCACCGTCGGTTAAAATAACGGTTGACCCGATTTTTTCAATTTCCTTTTGTATAATGTGCTGTGCGTTCATATTACACCACCTTAAAGGCAAAGCCTGTGCTTTTAAGCAAATCACGGCTGTCAAGGAATGCCTGCTTCAAAAGCTTTTCTGCATTTTCAACAGCAGATGTATTTTTGGAATAGGATATATCACCTGCTGAGAAAGAGCATATATCATCCTTTTCCGAGAGGACAATGCAGTAAAAAGCCTTGACAGCACAAAGGTAAATAATTCGCTTGTCCTCTGTGCAGTTATTATCCTTCAAGAGCTGTTCTATGCTTTTTGCTGTGCTTTCTGCAACAGTGCTGTATTTTTCGGTTTCATCCTCATCCATTCCAAGCAGAACGGAAAGCTCTTTGATAACAGCTTTGGTATTTGTCATTCCTAATCCCGTCCTTATTCGGCAAGTGCCAGAATTTTTATTGCGTCACTGTAAATAACAGAGAAGCCTGTAATGGTTGAAATGGTTGCACGCTCAAGCTGTCTGTCAATCAGTTTGTCAAATTCGGTTGTGATTCCGCCTGCCTGCACCTTTTCAAGAGCGTAGTTTTTGTCAACAGCACAAATTGTTTTGTCGTCAATTGCTGTTGACACAATGACCTTTGCACCAAAAGGTGTTACAATGTTGCCTGTTGCGTGGAAATCAAGTCCTGCATTTGCATCTCTGAATTCAGGCATAGCAAGAATATCTCTTAATGTCTTTTTGCTTACCATAAGCGTTGTCATATTAAACTGATTAAAGCTCTCCCATAAATCCAGAAGATCGTTAAAAGTCAGCGCTTTGTTAGTTGATTGAATTGCATTTATATTGCTGTCCGCTCCGATTGCTTCAATGGACTGGTAAAATTCACTTTTTGCTATGAAATCACCAATCTGTTTTAAAACGGTGGTGAACAGGTCAAGCTTTTGGAATTTAATTGCTTCGTATGATGCAACCAGCATTTTGCCGTGCTTTTTAAGCTTGGTGAGCTTTTCACTGAGCTTAATGGTAAACTCGGGAAGGCTCTGTCCCTCATCAAGGTAGTTAAGCTCAAAATTATCAAGGTTTAACTGTGTCATTACAGAACGGTAATCCAAACTGTCAATTTCAGTTGTTGACGCAATAATTTCTGCAACGGACTCGTTATAGTCAAGTCCTGTCCTTACTGCTCTTGAAACATATTCGGGAAAAAGTGCTGCCGATTCACTTGTTCTGAAAAACTTGGATACTGAATCGGAACCCTTGCCCGAAACCTTGATGTCAAATCTTTTAAGCTGTCTTTCATATGCATCAAGACCTTCGAGAGAGGTTCCCTTGTAGTTTTCAGAGGGGTCAAGCTCCTCCAGTGCTGCTGTGAATGATTTGCCAGTAGTGTATAAGCTTTTTTCAAGCTTGATGTTGTCGAATGCCATAATGATTTATCCTCCTAAATTTTAAATTGGTTTACACCTGTGTTTGATTTTTCTGCATTAAGCTGAAGACAGACTGTGCTGTCTGCTGATTTTCTGAATGCCTTTTTGAATGCCAGAAGCTCCTTTGCCGTCATAACCTGTGCGACACTGCTGAAGGTGTTGATGTCCATATCGGGCATAGCCTTTGAACAGAGGGCAATCACCTCTTTTGTAAGTGAGCTTTTGTATTCTTTGCCAAGCTCGGCTTCGGTATGGAGCTCTTCAAGCTCTGAAATCAGGCTGTCAGCCTGTGCTTTTGTTAATGTGAGCTCACTGTCACATTCTCTGAGACTTTTGATAATGGATGTCATATCTGTTTTTACTCCTTCAAAATTAAAGTGCTTTGTTACACCTGCTTCCCTTTGTGCAGGGACTGCCACAAAGCTGAATTCATATGCATCGCTGATGTCGTCAAGTACTGAAAAAGCTGTTTTGCCGTCATATACTTTGCCGTTGATATGCTCGCATAAGCGGTGCCTTTTATCGTTGCCGCAGATGGAGCAGGTGCTTGATTTTGCCGAGCAGGAGATGGATACCTCCTTTTTTATTCCTGCCTCAATCTCGGTGATGAGTGATTTGTTTTCATCATTTCTCACCATATAGGCTTTTGCCCTGAGCTGATAAAATTTCATACCGTCAGCAGTCTTTTTGTCATAAACCTCCTCCAGCTCTGTTTCAAAAATTCTTGCCTTCTGGTTTTCTGCTTTCATTGAATGGTCAAAAATTCCTGTTTTGCCTACAAATAACTCCTTCAGTGATTTGAGTGCATTCAGTGAAAATCTTTCGTAATCTCTGTCAATATCATTGTTGCAGAGTATTACACTGAAAATATAAAGCTCATCTGCACCGAAGTTACTTCTTGTAAACTGATTGATTTTCTCTAAATCACTGTTTGTTGTTCCAATGCTTTTTTCAATATAACCCTGTGTCATATCAGACCTCCTTTCTTATTCTTTCAGCCTGAGCCATATACAGCTCTGCTCTTGCGCTGTCACACTGATCCTGCAGCGTGATGTCATCCCATATAACATTAAGATTGCAGTTCATGCCGTTGACTGCGGAATAAATGCCGCCGATTTTTTTAATAATCGGTGTCAGTATTCTGCGGTAAGCCTCAAGCTCGGTTGTAAGAATATCCGCCTGCTGTGTGCTCATCCTTTCCGTGGATGACCAGCTAAGCCCCAGCATAAACGGCGGAAGACCTGTTTTTGCCACAATCTGCTCAAGAAGCTGTTTTACAGGTATTTCACTGTCCAGTATTTTGTTGTCTGCACCGATTACCTCTATGCTCACATCACCCACAGCAACAAAATCCTTTACCTTTTGTGAATTCATAGCTTCCTGCCAGGCATCAGCGATTGCTGTGGCTTTTGTCTGTGCGTCATCATTATCAGCATTATTGCTACTCGGCTTGCACACAACAGCATATCTTATGTTGCCTGCGTGCTCCCAGTTCTGTCCTATGGTGTTATAAATTTTCATCAGTATATCACTGATAAAGGGCAGTCCCTCAAGCAGGCTTGTCCCGCATAAATCCCTTGGTTTGGGATTGAGAACCGAATAGAGAATAAGCTGTGGATTGACAATTTTATCTCTGTTGTTATAAAAATCAATGTCAATTCCGTTGCTGTTTCTTTTCAGCTCTATGCTTTCAAGCTCGCTGTTGTAAAGGGCATAAATACCGCTGTCATTCAGTATAATTTCACCAATGGCAGTGCCGAAGGTTAAAAGCTGGTTTAAGTAATTTGAAATGAATGCAGAAAGCCCTTGCTGGTTTCCGCCTACATTTACGCTGTTAAAAAAGCTGTTTATCTGTAAATCAAGCGTGTCATTGCCTGTTTCAAAATGAAAACCGTCTGTCAGCCTTATGATTTTATGAATGGCTGAATCAATAATCGGCACAGCCTGTCTTAATTCCTGATATACTCTTGACATACTGTTCATCGGCATATATGTGCCGAGGTTATAATAGGGGTGCTTTGATATGGCTGATGTCTGAACAGCACCTGCTGACAGTGTGCTTTCTTTTTTCTTCTTTTTTAAATTGAATACACCCAAAGTCTAATTCCTTTCTACCGCAATGGTTACAAGGCTTTCGCTTTTCTGCTCTCTTTTCAGCACGGTTGAAACAAAGTAGCGAATGTCATCCATTGCATGGTCATTTTCTTTTTTCGGGGCATCCTTTTTTATACTGCTGTCCCAGCGGTAAACGGAAAATTCTCTCAGTGTGTCACTGCAGCTTGGGTAAAAGAATATTTCATCGTTTTTCAAAGCCTGGCAAACTCTGTTGATACCTGTCAGCACATCATTATCCGCCTTGATGACTGTGAATTTTCCGTGTCGTCTGACTGTCTGAATAAAGGATGCCGCCGAAGGGTCAATAATAAGTGCCTTAATCTTTTTATCCTCTGCAAGCTTTTCAAGCTGTGTGTAATATTCCTCGTCAGTAAGCTGAATACCCTTGTCACGGCTGGAGTGATAGTATTCGTCCACTCTGTACCAGCCATTACTGCCCCTGCCCCATAGCCCGAGTGAAAAGGGATTGACAGTTCCGTAATCACAGGACAGATAGTATTCACTGAATTTGCCGGCACATCTTTTGACGTGGCGGTCAAAGCTGAACATTGGGTAAACAAGACCGTCGGCTGTTACCCATTTGCCTTCCACAAAGCGTTCGTAAAAAGCACCTGAATAAAGCGTTTTATATCGGTTGATGACAGCCTTGGAAAGGGAAGGATTATCCTCCATAGTGAAATGCAGATAGAGCATATTCTTTTCATCACACTTTTTTATCCATTCCATATAGAACCAGTGGTACGGGTGCTCAGGATTGCAGTTAAAAAAGTATTTTGCATTTTCAAGAGAGCATCGTGCCAGTGCCTGCTCCACAAAGGAACGCGGCATAAGTGCCGCCTCATCAAGCATAATGCCTCCAAGGGTCATACCCTGAATGAGTGATGCCGATGATTCATCCCTGCCGCCAAACAGGTAAAATCTGTTTGTCACATTCTGCCTTGTGATTTCGATATAGTTTCTGCTGATTTTATAATCGCAGATAAAGCCAAGCTCTGTCAGCACAGGCAGAAGGGGCGTTACAACATTTCTTCTCAGTGATGCAATTGTTTTTCCGCAAAGGGCAAAGGAGGTGTCGCTGAAGCTGTAAAAGGACCAGCATATGAACGAAAGGCTCATACAAAGTGTTTTTCCGCTTCGCACTGCACCGTCACATATTATGCCGTTTTTATTTTTCATTCTGCTGCTTTTGCACCACCAGTTCAGCACGGCAAGCTGTTTTGCTGAAAACGGCACAAACTTATTCATATTCGTTCTCCTCATAGGCTTTGGATGCTCTGTCCGTGCTCTTTTCCAACGCCTCATAAAAGGATGATGTCTGTGATTTGTCAGCCGTGCTGATAACCTGACCGAGCTTATCAAGTGCCTTAAGCCTGTCAAAAAATTTGATTTCCATACCGCCGCCTTTCACCCTCTTTATTTCACTGATATTGAATAAATCAAGCTGCGGCAGCTTTTCAATAATGCTGTCCTCACTTTCAAAGAGCAGAGAAACCGCATCCTGTATTTCACCAAAGGCTAAGCGCCTTAATCCCTCACTGACCTCTTTTTGCGTGATTTTCTTTTTTCTTGGCGTATCATCATCTCCTAACCGATATTTTGAAAGTCCTGCAGGCTTTCCTTGCAGAAAAAAACTCCCTGCACTAACAGCGTGCAGAGAGGAAAATATAGCTAAAAGCAGCTATTTTATCAGACAAAAACAGCAAAAAATATTTATTTTTTTGATTTTATAGTTATTTTCATCTATAGTTTATATTGAATATGGCAGTTTAATATAGTATAATATAAGAAAAAAGGAGGGGATATTATGTATTGTCCTAAATGCGGAACTTATATGGAGGACGGCAGTGTTCAGTGCGCAAACTGCGGTGAAACTGTTGTTCAGGAACAGGCAAATCAGACAAATAATGATAATTATTATCAGCAGAATGCAGGTACATATTATAATCCACAGCCAAGTGCATCCCAGAGCTACTATCAGTATGACAGTCAGGCAAAGCAGGAGCAGATGATTGAGCAGGGTTATAAGGATAAGCTGTCAACAGCGAATACACTCGGTATTCTGTCTATTATTTTAGGTATAATCTTTTCACCTATTGTTGGTATTATCTGCGGAGCAATCGGCATAAGCAAGGTGAATGAGGTTCCTGATTTTGCACCATATACACCGCTTGCTCAGGAAAAAGCAAGATGCAAAAAGCTCAATGTGTTAGGTATTGTAATTCCGATTGTCCTTTGGGTAGTTGCAGTAGTATTTATGCTTATTGCAGTGTTTGCATTCGGCTTTGCAGCAACATCGGCAGCATTATATTAATATTCAATATAAAATAAAAATGCTTGTGGTTTTCCACAAGCATTTCAGACTATCGATAAAGTGGGCTGAACCACGCACGAAGATTAATCAAAAGAAAATTTACCGATTTGTATGATTGTGTGCAGAGACTTACTTCTGCCGCCAAAACAATTTAAAAGCCTTGCAATTTGTTTGAATTGCAAGGCTTTTGTGCGTTTTTCGCCTTTTGCTCGGGGGCAGTACCATCGTACAGCTCCCACTCGCAAAAAACGAAATTCAGCTCCATTTCTCAACGTCTGTCAGCGTGTAGAATTTATAATTTGACTTTTTCTACACGCTGAATGCTTGTGGTTTTCCACAAGCATTTTTTGTCTGTATTTGGTTTAATTATATCTTAATTTTTAATGCAAGATTCAAAACATTTTTTGCGGTGCGCTCAAGCTCACCGCGTGTAATACCGTTTTGTCTGCCAAGTGTTTTCAGCAGGGAGCCGTCTGATTTATATTTCTTTTCAACGTGTCTGAAGCCGCCGGGCATAAGCACATCCACCTGTGCTCTTACACGGTAGGCATTGTCCTTTATTTCGGGGAATTCAGGCGATGGTGATTTCTGCATCCACCAGTCGGTCATTACATTTCCTGTGTAACCCCATTCATCCCTGAGCACAGTTGTAACAAGGTCATAGTTATAATGACTCCATACACCGTTGATTTTGTTGTAGCTTGTCATAATATTAAGCGGACTTGATTCCTTAACACAAATCTCAAAGCCCTTTAAATAGATTTCTCTCAAGGCTCTTTCCGACAGGCGTGAGTCATTTTTTGTTCTCTTGAATTCCTGATTGTTGCAGGCAAAGTGTTTAGGGCAGGCTGATACGCCTGCTGATTGAATACCTCTTACAAAGGCAGCCGCCATTTTACCTGAAACAAGGGGATCCTCGCTGAAATACTCAAAGTTTCTTCCGCAAAGCACATTTCGGTGAATGTTCATACCCGGTGCCAAAAGAATATCACTTTTGTGGAATTTCAGCTCCTTGCCCATAACAGCGGCAAGCTTTTCTGTAAGCTCCGTGTTCCAGCTGCAGGCAAGTGCAGTACCGCAGGGGATAAGGGAGGTGTATTTTCTGATTCTTACGCCTGCAGGTCCGTCGGTAGTGATGATAGGCGGTACACCCTTGTCACGCAGTGACGGGATAATTCCGCAGAATGCACCTGCATTGCCTATGACACCTAACTCGCTGTCCATTTTTCCCTGACCTCGTGTCAGGGCCTCAAGCTCTTTATCTGTCAGCTGAGAAATAAATGCATCAAGCGTGATTTTTCCGTTTTTAACATCAGTTAGCTTGAAGCCCTTATCTCCCTTAAAGCCGATTTGCTTAGGGAGATTTTCAATAATTCTTTCTTTTAAAACAGCTTTGCCCTTTTTCAGTGTTTCACCTGTGATTATTGTGAATGGGTTTTGTACAGGGCAGACAGGGAGCAGCTTTTCAATCACCTGCTCATCTAAATTTAACGTGCCTGCAATCAGGTCAGCTTCAACACTGTTTCCGATATAGAAGGTATATTCACCCTTTTCAATTATATATGAGCTTATGCTTTCATCATATGACGCAAAGTCATAAAGACTGACTTCAAAATCAATGCTTTCGCTTTCATTCGGTGCAAGGCAATTTGTTTTTGCAAAGGCTACAAGGCTCTTTTTTGCTTTTTTCAGTCTGCCGTCAGGGCATCCGACATAAAGCTGTAATACTTCCTTGCCTGCCGTGCTGCCGATATTTTTAACAGTGGCGGTTATTTTTATTTTGTCGCTGTATTCAAAGCTGTCAGCAGATATTTCAAAGTCGGTATAGCTCATTCCGTAGCCGAAGGGGAACAGAACCTTGTTTTTGTCAAAGGTTTCAAAATATCTGTATCCCACAAAAATATCTTCGGTGTAATTGTTGAAATCAGCATTGCCGAAATCCTTGGAGCTTGGATAATCGTTATATTGAACCGCAATGGTATCCGTCAGCTTTCCGCTTGGGTTTGCTTTGCCTGTCAGAACATTTGCAAGGGCATTGCCGCTTTCCATACCGCACTGCCATGCGTAAACCAATGCGTTGATTTTATCATCGTATTTTTTGACCCATTCCATATCAATGATATTACCGCAGTTCATAACCACAACAACCTTTTTGAAAGCGGCGGTTACAAGGTCAAGCATCTTTATTTCGGTATCGGTCAGATAGTAGCTGCCTTTTTCAAGCTTGTTCTCCCTGTCCTCACCTGCAGCTCTTCCGAGTATGACTATCGCTGTCTGGCTTTCCTTGGCAGCAGTATTGACAATACTGTCGCTAAGCTCCATTTCAGGATAGTTCATAGGCCAGTGACCCCAGAAGCCGTGATTAATCGGGTTGTTCTGACACCAGCTTTTGTATACACCAAGCAGCTTTTCATTTAGTTTTACATTATTGTTTTTCAGTCCGTCAATTAAATTGATTTCATATGGCTGGTTAACGTCACCGCCGCTGCCGTAGCCTACATAAAACCAGTCAATCTGGCATCTGCCGAAAACAGCAACATTTTCGTTCTGATTCAATGGCAGTGTACCATTGTTTTTTAACAGCACAGTTCCTTCCTCGGCAGCTTTCAGTGCAGCTTCAGGCATATCGGGAAATATAAATTTTTTACCGTTTACGGTGTTCTCATCCTGCATAACACCGCTGCCGCTCAATTTGTCAATAATTTTTTGAACAGCACCGTTTATTTTGTTCTTTAAATTCATCATCCATCACCTGCGTAAATTATATCATAAACAATTTATAAAGTCTATTAACAATTTATAAAGTCTATTGACTAAGATATAATAATATGATATAAAGAAAGTGTACTAAGCGTAATAATACAGTTAATACAATTGGGGGAAAGGAGTTGGCTGGTGAGTGATGATTAATATTGATACAAGAAGCCGTGAACCTATTTACCTTCAGCTTGAAAAGCAGATAATCAAGCTTATTAACCTTGGCGTTTATGACATTAACAGTCCTTTGCCTTCGGTCAGGTCAATGGCGTGTGAGCTTGGTGTTAACCCGAATACCGTTGCAAAGGCGTATAAGGAGCTGGAACAGCAGCAGGTTATATATACGGTTGTAGGTAAGGGCGTTTATGTCAGTGTCAATAATACGGACAGAATTAAAAAGCTTGCCGAAGAACAGTTTAAAGCTGTATTGACGGAGCTAAAAAGCTGTGGCTTAAAGAGAGAAGAGGTAATTGAAATGGTTAACGATTTATGGGGAGGGGATAACAATGATTGAAATAAAGAATATTGTTAAGCTATTCGGTGATAAAAAGGCACTTGATAATATTTCATTTACTGTCAGCGAAGGCTCGGTATTCGGGCTTGTTGGTTCAAACGGTGCAGGCAAGTCAACCTTGCTTAGAATTTTGGCAGGTGTTTTTTATCCCGATGGCGGTGATGTGTTTATTGACGGCAGTAAGCCCTTTGAAAATCCTGCTGTCAAATGCCAATGTGCTTTTGTTTCGGATTTTCCTTATTTTTATTCAGGTGCAACGCTTGACACAACAGCACTTTATTACAGCTCAGTTTATCCCGGCTGGGACAATAACAGATTTAATGAATTAAAAAAGCTTTTTCCGATAAATTCTGTTCAGAAAATCGCATCAATGAGTAAGGGTATGCAGCGTCAGACGGCAATTATTCTTGCATTGTCATACAATCCGAAATATATCTTTTTTGATGAAATCTTTGACGGACTTGACCCTGTTATCCGCGAGCTTGTTAAAAAGATACTGATTGATTATGTTGACAAAACAGGTGCAACAGTTGTTATCGCAAGCCATAATCTGAGAGAGCTTGAGGGCTTTTGTGACCATATCGGGCTGCTGCATCAGGGCGGTGTTTTGTTTGAAAGCGATATTGACGGTGAGCAGATGAGCCTTTACAGGTATCAGTTTGTTATGGAAGAAAGTGATTACAGTGATATTAAGACGCAGCTTAATATTACAAAGGAATCACATCAGGGCAAAATGATTGAAATTACTGTTAAGGGCAATAAGAAAGATATTGACGAAATCATAAACAGCAGGAATCCTATTTATGTTGAAAGCCTTCCTCTTACATTAGAGGAACTGTTTATAAGTGAAATGGAGGTAGCAGGTTATGACATCAACAACCTTAAATTATAAGGGCGGCTTTAAAGCCGTATTTGTAAAAACCTTTAAGCAGCAGCTGCCGGGTGCGATTGTTTTGATTTTACTTTCCGTGTTCGTGTCGGTTTTCAGTGCAGCAAGCACTATTGTCAGCAACGCATCATCAATTTTTACCAACAAGTATGATATTACCGATGATATTTTTCTGCTGGTTAATTATTTTAGTGTAATCTGTATGATTTTCAGCCTGTTTCTGGCAATGCAGATGTTTAAGGAAATTTACAGCAAAAGAGCCTGTGACACCTTCTTTGCCCTGCCGATTAAGAGAAACGAATATTTTCTTGCCAAATATCTTTATGGTGCAGTTGTTAATATTGTTGCTATGGTTGTTATGGCGGCAATTCATATAGTTATACTTCTTTCGGCATCAACCAAGCTTGTGACCTATGTAATGGATTTTTCTGCATTTTTTAAGGTAGCAGCTGCATTTTTGCTCGATGTGCTATGTGTTTATACACTGTTTGTTTTTTGTGCCGTGCTTTCAGGCAGAAGGGTGCAGTACTTCTTTTTCGTTATGATTGCCTTGTTTGCACCGGTGTGTATTACAACGGGTGCAATTGATGTAGTCAATAAAATATGGGGCGTAGATGCAAATTCCTTTATCGTTTCCATTATTCATCCTGTGCAAAATATTCTTATGCTTTGGGAAAGCAGTGTTGAATATGCATTGTCAGCAGATAAGTATTTATACATCATTATAGCTGAGGCTGTTGAAACGATTGCTCTTTTTGCAGCAGGATATATTGTGTTCAGGAAAAGAAAGGCTGAGATTGCGGAATTTACACCGTCCGGTAAAGTTTTACCGTTTATGTTTCTTGCTTTTGTTATAGCGGCAGAGTTTCTTCAGTGTGCTTCAAAGTTAAATTATTTTATTGCAATGCCTTTGGCAATATTGTTTTCTGTTATCGGAACTATGATTTTCAGCGGGGTTTTCTATAAAAAAATCTTTGCTAAAAATACAGTAATCACCCTTTTGGCAAGCGGCGTATTGTGCATTTTATTTGTCGGAGTTGTTAATTTCCCAAGCTATTCAAATTATGTGAAATATGTTCCTGAAACTGACGAAATTGAAAGCGTTGAGTTAATTGACGGCAGTGTAGGGCTTATGAATTATAGCAGTATTTCATATTATACCGATGCATTGTCTGTTTATGATTTTGAAACATCAGGCTCCTATAAATTTACTGCTGCAGAAAATATTGAAAATGCAATACAGCTTCATAAGAAAATAATTGATGATGAAACCATCAAAAAGGGCAAGGCTCTGAACTCCGGTACCTGGGGTGATATGATGCAGTATGACTATGAGTATGAAAACAGCTATGAATGCAGAATCGTGTATCATTTAAAGAACGGCAAAACTGTTACAAGGCGGTACGCAGTCCCTGCTAAAATGATTTCGGATGAAATGTTTGTGCTTATGAAAACCGAGGAGGCACTCAGTCAATTCGGAATTACCGCAATCAAAAGCGAGGACATAGTATACTCAACCTTTGAAAGTGAAATCTATTCTAAAGATACCGATGCTTACAATAAAGCATCAAAAAATATATCATTGCAGGAAACAGAAGAAATATTAAAAGCCTACAAAAAAGATTTGCTAAGTGCAGATAAAACGCAATTCCTTGATTATCTGTGCGGATATACAAGCTATTATACGGATTATTATACAGGCGACTATTATTATTCTGAGGAGCAGCCTGTTGATACTGAGAATATGGATTATATTCCGGAAGACAGCTATTGGGTTTATGTAATGTCCTTCACTCCGAATGCCGATGATGAATACCGTGAAAAAATAAGAGCTATGAGTATTGAGGATCTGAATAGGCTAAGCGTCACCGGTGGTGAATATTTAAGTGTTTCTACTGAAGAATATTATGAAAAACTGACATCGGATTCTTTGACTGTTAATCCGGATTATAAAAATACTTATAAATACCTTCAGTCACTCGGCTTGCTTGATTAAAAATATCCCCTGCAGTTTGAACTGCAGGGGATTGTTGTATTCATAATGCTATTCCTTTTCTGCCAGCATAAACAGTCTTGGAAATCTGAACATAATTTCACCGTTTGCCTGAACAGGGTATTCTTTCTTTATTTCAGCCATAACATCTGCAATGAACTGTTCCTGTTCATCCTCATTAAGCACATCAAGATATGGCTTCATTCCTGTTGATTTATACCATTCAATAATGCTTTGGTGTGACGGCATTCTGTGGCAGTATATCGTTTTCCATATTTCAAATTTGTTTGTAAGGGATGACAGAATATCAAAGTATTCATTTTCTTTTAAGGTGTAAAATATCCTCGGGGTAAAATGGTCAGCCCATTTGCGGCTTGTAACCAATTCAGTTATAATTCTGTGTATCGGCTCTTCAAAATTAACAGGCACCTGTATTGCCATAATGCCCTTAGGGTTTAAAATGCTCATCATATCCTTTAACAGCTTCTGATGATTCGGTACCCACTGAATACAGGCGTTTGAAAAAACAATGTCAAATTTATCGCCCAGCTTTTCAAAATCCTTTGTTGCGTCAAAAATCATAAAGTCAATATCGTTATATTCAGCCTTTGCCTTTTCAATCATATTCGTTGAAAAATCGGCACCAAGCACATATGCAGCAGGGTAACGCTTTTTTAAAACCGCAGTGCTGTTTCCCGGTCCGCAGCCGATGTCAATAATTCTTTGCGGATTTTCAGTATAAAGCCTGTTTGCCAAATCTATTGACGGCTGTGTTCTGTCCTTTTTGAATTTTAAATATTGCTCACTGTTCCAGTCACTCATAAATTTCTCCTTTCATAATACAAAATAAAAATCGGGATATAGAATTATACCCCGATTTTGTGATTTATTAAAGCAGATTTGCCACAATGTCACCCATCTGTGAGGTGTTGACGGTTTCAAGTCCCTCCTCAGCAATATCAGGGGTTCTTGCCTGTGTCAATGCAGTGTCCACAGCCTTTTCAATGGCATCTGCTGCTTCGCTTTCATTCAGTGAATATCTCAGCATCATTGCTCCCGAAAGAATGGTAGCAAGCGGATTAGCCTTGCCCTGACCTGCAATGTCAGGTGCAGAGCCGTGAATCGGCTCATAAAGACCGAAGGTGCCCTCTGCCAGTGAAGCAGATGCCAGCATACCGATGGAGCCGCTGATCATAGACGCCTCGTCTGAAAGAATATCACCGAAAATATTGGATGTAACAATTGTGTCAAACTGATTTGGATTGCGGACAAGCTGCATTGCGCAGTTGTCAACATACATATAAGAAACCTCAACCTCAGGGTAATCCTTTGCGGTTTCCTCCATAACCTTTCTCCACAGCTTGGAGCTGTCAAGAACATTTGCCTTGTCAACACAGGTGAGCCGTTTGTTTCTCTTCATAGCGTACTCAAAGCCTGCAACAACAATTCTCTTGATTTCAGGATAGGTGTAACGCTCGGTGTCATATGCACCAACTACACCGTTCTCCTCATAGGTAGCTCTGTCACCAAAATAAATACCGCCTGTAAGCTCTCTTACAATAAGTATATCAAGCTCGTCACCAATGATTTCTTCTTTAATAGGTGACGCCGCTTTAAGGGGAGCAAAAATCTTTGCAGGTCTTAGGTTCGCAAAAAGACCCAGTGCCTCACGGATTGCAAGCAGTCCCTTTTCAGGTCTGATTTCGCTTGGCAGAGTGTCCCACTTCGGACCGCCCACTGAGCCGAGAAGTACGGCGTCGCTTGCCTTGCAGGCTTTCTCTGTTTCCTCAGGGAACGGCACGCCTGTTGCATCAATGGCAGCACCGCCTAAAAGCTGATAATCATAATCAAGCTTAAAGCCGAATTTTTCGCCTGCCTTGTCAAGCACCTTTATACATTCGTCAACAATTTCGGGACCGATTCCGTCACCCTTTAATACTGTAATTTTATAGTTGTTCATAATGATTCCTCCTGAATATTAGCAAACATCAAAAATGCCCGGCATTGTGTCATCTCGCATTGTATCTTCCTGATCACGGTTGATAGCACAGATAATGCCCTTCATTGACGCATAGCTGATGTTGTGGCTTACACCGATACCGAAAACATCCTTGCCCTGTGGATTTTTAAGGTGAATGTAGCTGATTGCCTTTGAGTCAGAGCCTACTGCAATGGCGTGCTCACTGTAGTCCACAAACTCATAGCCTGTAAGACCGATTTTATTCATAGCCTGACAGAATGCACCGATAGGTCCGGAGCCTGTGCCCTCAATTTTTACAGGCTCATTATCCTTATACTTAATCTCGCCTGTAAAATGAACAGAGGTCATATAGTCAGCCTCATTTTTCTCTTCGCTGATTTTGTAATTCAATAGTCTGTAAGGACCGCATACATTTCTGTATTCCTTCTGGAACAGGTCAAAGATTTCATCGTTGTGAAGCTCCTTGCCCTTTTCGTCACAAGCCTTCTGTACTACTGCACCGAATTCAGGGTGCATAGCCTTCGGCATTTTGATGCCGTAATCATTTGCAAGGATATATGCCGTGCCGCCCTTTCCGCTCTGTGAGTTGATACGGATAATCGGCTCGTATTCTCTGCCTACGTCGGCTGGGTCGATCGGAAGGTATGGTACCTCCCAAAGCTCTGTGCCGCTTTCCTCCATATACATTTTGCCCTTGTTGATAGCATCCTGGTGTGAGCCTGAGAATGCAGTGAAAACAAGCTCGCCTGCATATGGGTGACGTGGGGGAACAACCATTTTTGTTGTTCTCTCATATACCTCTTTGATTTTATTGATGTTGTGGAAATCAAGCTCGGGGTCAACACCCTGTGTCCACATATTCAGTGCAAGTGTAACTAAGTCCACATTGCCTGTTCTTTCGCCGTTGCCGAAAAGTGTGCCCTCAATACGGTCAGCACCTGCAAGCAGTGCAAGCTCGGCAGCCGCAACGCCTGTGCCCCTGTCATTGTGTGGGTGCAGTGAAATGATGGCTGCATCACGGTTGGGCAGATGACGGCAGAAATATTCAATCTGGTCTGCATAGCCGTTTGGTGTTGAGCCTTCAACGGTTGACGGCAGGTTGAGGATAATCGGATTTTCCTTCGTGATATGAAGCTCCTCCATAACCTGACGGCAGATTTCAACAGCATTGTCCATCTCTGTACCTGTAAAGCTTTCAGGGCTGTATTCAAAGCGGATGTTTGTTTCGGGATTTGCTTTTTTCTGCTCCTCGGTCAGCTCATAGATAAGCTTTGCACCCTTGACAGCAATATCAATTACACCCTGCATATCGGTTTTAAAAACAACCTTTCTCTGAAGGGTAGAGGTGGAATTGTAAAAATGCACAATTACATTTTTAGCTCCCTTGATCGCCTCAAAGGTCTTTTTGATAAGGTGCGGTCTTGCCTGTACAAGCACCTGAATTGTAACATCATCAGGAATGTAACCGCCGTCAATAAGTGTTCTTAAAATTTCGTATTCTGTTTCGCTGGCGGAGGGGAAGCCTACCTCAATTTCCTTAACACCGATTTCAACTAAGGTTGAGAAAAGCTCAAGCTTTTCCTGTAAATTCATCGGGTCAACCAGTGACTGATTGCCGTCACGCATATCAACCGAACACCAGACGGGTGCCTTGGTTATGGTTTTGTCGGGCCAGGTACGGTCCGGGATGTTAATCGGCTTGAAGCCAACGTATTTTTCATACCCTTTTTTCATAATAAAATCTCCTTTCATTTTGCGATGCATAGAAACCAAAAAAATAAGCCCCTATACAGTAATGTATAGGGACGTAATCATTATACGTGGTACCACCCTATTTCAGCAAATAAATTGCCCTTTAGCATCCATCAATGCCTTTGTTTATAACGTAACAACACGGCTGTTCCTATTGATTTCTATTCAGAACAGCGGCTCTGCAGAGAGCTATGCACCTAATAACCTGTATTGACTTTCACCTGCCGTCAACTCTCTGAAACGAAATTAGTAAGGTCTTTTTCTGCTTCATTGCCTTTAATTGGGTACTATTAAGTTGTATAAATATTATAGCAAATAAAAAATATTTGTCAAGAGCGAATTAAAGCAGGGAATATCCGTAGCCGTTTGCAATAGCGTCCACTCTTTCGCCTGCAGCACAGTGCGGGCAGCTATGTGGAGTATATGCTGCATAGCCGGGTACATCGTCCTTGTTGAATATTGTGTTTATCTCCATACCCTCAACCTTATCAATGGCAGAGAAAACGGAGGAAATACCGACAACTCTTCCGCCGTAGTATGAAATGCTTTCAACAGCTCTCTCCACGGTTTTACCGCTTGTGATACAGGAAATAAGAATAACAACATCCTTTGAGCTGATTAGCTTCTTTAAGTTGTCACGGAAAATCAGATTGCCTGCGGAATCATATTCAGAGCCAAGAACATAAACTTTGTTTTCGGGGTTCGGATTGAGCATATTCGGTCTTGAAAGCTCGTGTGCAAGGTATGCTCCCAGTGCCTGGGTTTCATAAAGGCACAGAACCGTGTCAACCTTAATGCTTCTTTCATTGTAATACTGTGCAAGCAGCATTGCAGCATCAACAGAAACATCGTGGTTGTGCTTTATATCCGATGTGCCTATGTAATAATTTATATGGTTTGATGCCGAGATGAAGTGACCCGGCATTGCGTGAATGAATACCCTTTCGTCACGGTGTGAAGTTATTGTGTAAACAGGTTTATCCATATTGTTCTCACTGCCTTTCCTATCTTATTCTATTATTTTACAATAGTACGGCACTTTTTTCAATAAAAGGCGGTGTAAAAAATATTGGCAATAATTTAGTTAAAATAGACAAATCCGATTCGGTTATAGTTTGCCGGACCAGATTTTCTTTTTAATCGTTGATTTCTATACTACCCATATCTGTTTCAGCGGTTAACATAACAGAAGCAGTCGGTGTGTTGTCCTTGACATCACTGTCACCCATAGAGGTTTTTGCATAGATATTTACCTCATTTGTTTTTTCAATATCAATGTCACCCATATTGGTTGTAGCCTTTGAATTTGCAGTGATGTTTATTCTTTCAATCTCAATATTACCCATATTGGTGTTCAGGTCGAATGAGCCGCCAAGCTTTTTAGCCTCTATGTTGCCCATGTCATTATCGACTGTAAGACTTGTAACAAGCTCATCCTCTATTTCAACATTACCCATATTTGATGTTATGCTGACCGAGTCCATAACTGTCGGAACATAAATTACAATATCAGGACCGATATATCGCTGCGCCCAGCCGAAAAAGTTCATTTTATTAAGCCTTGAGCTTGAAATTTTCAGGGTGTTTCCGTCAGCCTCTGCATCAAAGCTGTCACTGTTTATTCCGTTGGCTGTGAGCCTGATTTTTCCGTCATTGCTGTTTTTTATGGTTATGTTGCCTGCGTCACTGTCAATGGTAATATTCTTTATTTCCTCAGCATTATAGCTCTGGTCAAAAATTGTCTGTGTCTTTTTAGGAATCAATGTGCTTATTGAAGTTGTTCCTGAAATTAAAGCAAATGTAAATATACCTGAAAGCAGCAGGGCAATGATGCTGAGCAGAACAATCAGTGTAATCAGTAAGCCTCTGTTATTCTTTGACATTCTTTTCACTCTCCTTAAGTGTAAGTATTAAATCTATTATTTTACATATAATACCATGTATTACCCATATAAGCCAGGTTATGTGCCAATCATTTGTTAAAAAGCTGATAATCAGATAAAAGCAAAGGGTAATGCCTGACAGAATACCTGTTATCTGCTTATATATTTTTTTCTGATTTGTCATAACATTTTCAAAATCGTCATTGCCGTGTCTTTTCGGCTTTGACAGTGCACCGAAAACGATGAGCATTGTAGCAAGTGCGATGATAACAAAAAATGCGGCAGTGGATGCATCGCTTCCGTCAAAAATGATAAGCGGTACTATTGAAAGTATATACATACAAACCGCTATTGATGTAAGTATTGCAAATCTTTTTCTTCCGTTTGCTGATTTTTCATTTATTTCATTATTATTGCTGTCGTTTTGTACAGTATTGTTGGAATAATCATATCTGTTATCATAATTATATTCATTGCTGTCTGCACTGTCATTGTCACTGCTGACCTGTTCCTCAGTATAATTATCCTGCTTTTTCCCTGTGAGAAGCTCCTCGGTGCTTATACCGTAAAGCGCACACAAAGGCAGTATCTTATCAAAATCAGGTGTTGACTGATCTGTTTCCCATTTTGATATGGTCTGTCTTGTCACGCCAAGCACTTCTGCTGTTTTTTCCTGTGACAGACCCTTTTCCTTTCTCATTTCGTATAGTCTGTTGCCTAATGTCATCTTATCACCTCAACACAAATATACCACATAAGACAGTTGCTTTCCAGCAATTTTCAATGGAAATTTTGTCAACTGAAGTTAACATTTTGATTTTTTGTCACGATTTCTCACAAAATACATATAGTAAGCTGAGGTGATTTATATATGTGCGGAATAGCAGGAATTTTATCTTCATCCATAGATTTAAGGGCTGAAAAGCCTGTGATTGAAAAAATGAGTGCATCACTGAAAATGAGAGGACCTGACGGAAAAGGGGAATACATTGACCGTGATGTTGCTTTAATGCACAGACGTCTTGCTGTTATTGATGTTGAAAAGGGTGCTCAGCCGATGCGCTTCGGCAATTATATCATTGTTTATAACGGAGAGCTTTATAATACGAATGAGGTCAGGGATATGCTCAGCTCCTTTGGCTATAGCTTTGATACCCATTGTGATACCGAGGTTGTTCTCAAAGCCTTTGACAAATGGGGCGAAAGCAGTGTTAAAAAGCTCAATGGCATTTTTGCCTATGCGGTTTATAATGAAAAGGATAAAAGCCTTTATATTGCCCGTGACAGAATCGGTGTAAAGCCCCTTTATTATTCAGACAGGAAAAAGCAGTTTGCCTTTGCCAGCAGAATAAGCACGCTTCTGTGCGTGCCCGATATTAAGCCTGTGGTTGGTGAACAGGGACTGAATGAAATCTTTATGCTCGGTCCAGCAAAGACAATAGGCAACGGAATTTTTAAGGATATCAAGGAGCTGCCTCCTGCCAGCTATATGACAGTGAAAAACGGAAAAACAGAGATTGCTTCATACTGGAAATTAACTGCAGCTGTTAATACGGAAAGCAGAGAGCAGGCAATAGAGCATACCTATTCTCTTGTTAAGGACTCCATTGAACGACAGCTTGTTTCCGATGTTCCGCTGGCAACCTTTTTAAGCGGCGGGCTGGATTCCTCCATTATATCAAAGGTTGCTTCCGATTATTATAAGGGCAGGGGAGAACAGCTTAATACCTTTTCTGTGGATTATGTTGATAATGATATTTATTTTAAAAAGAGCCTGTTCCAGCCGAACAAGGACAGTGATTATATCGGCTTAATCAGTGATTATATCGGTTCCGTTCATCATAATGTGGTGCTTGATAATAATGATGTCGCTAAGGCGCTGGGTGAGGCTGCAATAGCAAGGGGTGTACCTGCCTTTGCAGATGTGGATTCCTCACTGCTCCTTTTCTGTAAAGAGGTAAAAAAGGACTTTACTGTCTGCCTGTCTGGCGAATGTGCCGATGAAATTTTCGGCGGTTATCCTTGGTACCACAGAAAAGAAATTCTGTTTGAAGAGGTTTTCCCTTGGTCAAGGTCTACGGCTGCAAGACGCAGTATACTGAAAGACGGCTTTTTACCGAAGGGTGAGGCATATCTTAAAAATGCCTATGACAGCACCTTATCACAGGTTTCCGTTCTTGACAGTGACAGCCCGCTTGAAAAAAGAATGAGGGAAATGTTTATTCTCAATCTGAACTGGTTTATGCAGACTCTGCTGTACCGCAAGGATGTTATGAGTATGGAGGCATCCCTTGAGGTGCGTGTTCCCTTCTGCGATTACAGGCTTGTTGAATATGCGTATAATATGCCTTGGGAAATTAAGGCACTCGACGGCAGAGAAAAGGGTATACTCCGCAAGGCATTTGAAAATGATTTGCCTGAGGAAATTGCATGGCGCAAAAAAAGTCCTTATCCGAAGACCCATAATCCTGTTTATCTTAAAGCTGTATCCGAACTCGCAGCGGCAGCACTTAATGATAAAACCTGCCCTCTCGGTGAAATGCTTGATAAAAAATCGGTGTTTCATCTTATGGAAAATCCTGACAGCCTTACAGAACCATGGTATGGTCAGCTGATGGCTGCGCCGCAGGTGCTTGCCTATATTTTCCAGATTTATGTATGGATTAAAAATTACAATGTTGAATTTGACATATAAATATAGTATAATTAAATTATATAAAAAATAAGGAAGTTAAAATATGACCAATGATGAATATATCAAAGCCATAGAAATGCGCCGTTCAAGGCGTACATACCGTTCGATAGGTCTTGATGAGGGAACGAAGGCGGTTATTAAGAATCTGGTTGATATTGTTAATAAAAATGCAGGGCTTGATTTCAGGTTTGTTGATGATGGCTCACCTGCCTTCACAATTTTCACAGGCAAATTCTCAATGATTGCTGTTTGCGGTGACGATTCTGAAAAAATGCGTGTTAAATCCGGCTATTTCGGTGAAATGATTGTCCTTGAATGTACCTATCACGGTCTGGGTACCTGCTGGGTGACAGGCACCTATAATGAAAACAAAATCCTTGAAATGATTAAAATTCCTAAGGAAACAAGGCTTTATGGTGTAATTGTTATCGGCAATGTCAAGCCGAAGCTCAGCCAGAAAGAAAAGCTGATGCATAATATTACCCATAAGCAGAATAAGCCTTATCAAAAAATGTTTGAGGTTTGCGATGAAAAGCTTCCCCCTTATTATGAGTATGCTATGAAGCTTGTAGAAAAAGCTCCGTCTGCTACAAACAGCAGACCTGTTCATTTTAAGTATGAGAATGGTGTAATATCCGGTTATGTTGATGAACCGTACAGTGATAAAAGTATAAGCTTCGGTGTTGCACAGCTTCACTTCTGCATCGGTGCAAAGGCAAAGGGTGTCAGAGGAGAGTGGGACAGCAGCGGCAGGTTTTGTACAAATGACAATAAGGTAATCAAATTTCCGGAAAATAATGAGGAGGAAAATTAAATGAGTAATGCAGCCGAGGGGAAAATGTGGTCCAAAAAGAAGAAAATTGCAGTCATTGTTCTGTCTGTTCTTCTGGCACTGATTGTTTTGGTGGTAGCTGTCGGTGTCTATGCACTGAACACATACTGCAAAACAGCGGATTATGATGTGCTTCAGACAAACCAGAATGTCACACTCATTGCCCATAGGGGTATGAGAAGTGTTGCTCCCGAAAATACTGCTCCTGCCTTTGAAGAGGCAGGCAAGCACGGCTATTGGGGTGCAGAATGTGATATTTACAGAACAAAGGACGGCGTCTGGATTGTTTCACACGATTCTCACACATACCGAATGATGGATAAATCCGCTTTTGTTGAGAAAAAGACGTATGACGAGCTTATGGAGCAAAGGGTTGATAATGGTGTCAATGTTGAAAATTATCCTGACCTCAGCTTCTGTTCGCTTGAGGATTATCTGAAAATCTGCAAGGATTATGGTATGGTTGCCGTTATTGAGCTTAAGGGCAAGAATAACACCGAGCATTATGATGAAATCATTGACCTTGTTCAGCAGTACGGCGTGGAGGCTGTATATATTTCCTTCCACTTTGAAAATCTTGAAAAAATCAGAGCGCTTACAGATGCTCCTGTGTATTTCTTGACGCAGGAAATCAGCGATGAGGATATTGAGCTTGCTCTCTCCCTTGATAACTGCGGTATTGATTTCAATGGCAATAAGGCAGAGAACTTTGAAAAGGGTATGATTAAAAAGTGCATCGAAAAAGGCTTAGAGGTCGGTGCGTGGACCATTGATGATACAGGAACACTTGATAAGCTTGTTGCCGAGGGCGTCACCTTGATTACAACAGATAACATTACAAAATAAAATGAAAAGACATTTCGTCACTTTTTCAGACGAAATGTCTTTTTGCTTTTTATAAAAACTGTCTTACATCAGTCACAAGTCTGTCCTCAATTCTGACAAGCCTGCCTGTAATGTCACGTGATTTTGTGTCTGCTGATTTGTATTGATTAAGGTATCGGCTCAAGGATTTCGTGCCCATATTACAGCCGTCGGTAATTAAATCAGCAACGGTTGTATCATCTCTGTCCATTGCCATTTTCATATTGGTTTTAATCCATGACATACCCTTTGCCATCGGATTCGGGTCCTTGCCTTCATTATTATGCTGATTTAGCAGACCTGTAATTTCACTCTTGAGCTTTTCGTGCTCTGCCTTGCTGTCACGAAGCAGTGCCTTGAATTCAGTGCTTTTCACATCATCAATCACATCGTCGATAGCAGAAATTCCCATTTTAATGCCTGAATCACATTCTTTCAAAAGCTTAACGGTATCTCCGTCTGCACCTGTCTTATCCATCATATCACAACCTTTCAGTATAGTTATTACCATTTGAACAAAATATATTCGTGCAGGGTATTTGATTTGTTAAATATGCTGAAAAAAGAAAAAAATCAATAGTATTTGTCTATTTGTTATTGACATATGTCAATAATTATGTATAATCAAAGGTGTTGAAACGATAATAAAGGGTGATGATTATGGCACGTCCCAGAAAGCATAAGCGAATATGCAAAACGCCTGAAATCAGTTCCTTTAATTCCAATGAAAAGACAAAGGATGTTGTTGAAATTACAGTTGATGAGCTTGAAACAGTCAGGCTGATTGACTATAAGGGCTTGACACAGCAGGAGTGTGCAAAGCAAATGCAGGTGGCAAGAACCACAATAACCTCTGTTTATGAAAGTGCAAGGTATAAAATTTCTGATTCTATACTGCAGAATAAGGAATTGAAGGTGAACGGCGGTGAATATGAGCTTTGTGAAAATTCAGGCTATTGCTGCGGTCAGTGCGGTAAAAGCAAATGCAAGCACTGCAGGCACGGTCAATGTGCCAACTGTATCGGTATTTATCATGAACCCGGCAGAGAGTGCTTTGTAGTTCAGCATTAATTATATTTTGGAGGATTTATTTATGGAAGCATGGAGAGATTTTAAAGAAGGCGTTTGGTGCAATGAAATCAATGTGTCAAACTTTATCAAATTAAACTATCACGCATATAACGGTGATGCATCCTTCCTTGAAGGACCGACAGCAAGAACAGAGGCTGTTCTTGCTAAGGTAAAGGATTTGCTTATTAAAGAAAACGAAAAGGGCGGTGTGCTTGATATTGACACAGATAAGGTTCTGTCCATCTTATCTCACGCACCGGGCTATATTGATAAAGAAAAGGATATTATCGTTGGTCTTCAGACAGATGAGCCTTTAAAGCGCGGTGTTTCACCATTTGCCGGCTTAAGAAATACAGTACAGGCTTGCCGTGCTTACGGCTATGAGCTTTCAGATAAAATCAAGGATGAGTTCACATACAGGACAACGCATAATACCGGTGTTTTCCGTGCTTATACAGATACAATGAAAAAGGCACGTCATGCAGGTATCCTTACAGGTCTTCCTGATGCTTATGCACGCGGCAGAATCATCGGTGACTACAGAAGAATTGCACTTTATGGTATGGATTATCTTATTGAGCAGAAAAAGCTTGACAAAAAGAATATGGGTAATGCAGATGCTTTGACTGAGGATATTATCCATAATCTTGAGGATTTATCAAAGCAGCTTGACTTTATGAATCAGTTAAAGGGTCTTGCTCTTGACTACGGCTATGACATTTCAAAGCCTGCAACCACTGCTAAGGAAGCAATTCAGTGGCTCTATTTCGGTTACCTTGGTGCTATCAAGGAGCAGAACGGTGCAGCCAACTCAATCGGCAGAATTGCTGAGTTTATTGATTGCTATATTGAAAGAGATATTGCTGAGGGTATTCTTGATGAACAGGGTGCACAGGAGCTGATTGACGATTTAGTTCTTAAGCTTCGTTTGGTTCGTCACCTCCGTACACCTGAGTATAATGATTTGTTTGCAGGTGACCCTGTCTGGGTAACGCTTGCACTTGCAGGTATTACAGGTGAGGGCAAGTCAATGTGCTCAAAGACCTCCTTCCGTGTTCTCCAGACTCTCTACAACCTTGGTCCTTCTGCTGAGCCGAATATCACTGTTCTCTGGTCCGAGCATCTTCCGCAGGGCTTCAAGGATTTCTGTGCACAGGTTTCAATTGACACCGATTCAATCCAGTATGAGAATGACGATGTTATGAGAAAAATGTATGGCGATGACTATGCAATTGCCTGCTGTGTATCCGCTATGAAGGAAGGCAAGCAGATGCAGTTCTTCGGTGCGAGATGTAATCTTGCAAAGGTTCTTCTTATGGCGCTTAACGGCGGCAAGGATGAAATCGGTGCAGAGCAGATTGCGCCTGAAGGCGAGGTATTTGAAGAGGAAGTACTTGATTATGATAAGGTGCTTGCTGCATACAAGAAATATCTTTCATGGATGGCAAAGCTCTATGTTAACACAATGAATGTTATTCACTATATGCACGATAAGTATGCATATGAAAGACTTATGATGTCACTCCACGATACAGATGTGGAAAGACTTATGGCTTTCGGTGTTTCAGGTATGTCTGTTGCAACCGATTCACTTTCAGCAATTAAGTACGCAAAGGTTACTCCAATCAAGGATGAGCGCGGCGTAATTACCGACTTCAAGGTTGAGGGTGACTTCCCTAAATACGGCAATGATGATGACCGTGTTGACTTTATCGGTAAGTATATTATTGAATATTTCTATAAGGAGCTTTGCAAAACTCCTGCATACCGCGGTGCTAAGCATACACTTTCAATCCTTACAATCACATCAAATGTAATGTATGGCAAAAAGACAGGCGCTACACCTGACGGACGTAAGGCAGGCGAGCCGTTTGCTCCCGGTGCAAACCCGATGCACGGACGTGACTGTGAGGGTGCACTTGCTTCACTGAACTCCGTTGCAAAGCTTGACTATGCTTGCTGTCAGGACGGTATTTCAAATACCTTCTCCATTACACCCGATACACTCGGCAAGGATAAGGCAGATCAGATTGAGCATTTAACTACAATGCTTGACGGCTATTTTGCACAGGATGCACATCATCTCAATGTTAATGTTCTTGACAGAGAAAAGCTCATTGCTGCAATGAATGACCCGACTCTCTATCCGTCACTTACAATCCGTGTAAGCGGCTATGCAGTTAATTTCAATAAGCTCACCCGTGAAAAGCAGGAAGAGGTTATTGCAAGAACCTTCCATACAGCAATGTAATCTGATTTTAAAAACCCATTGAAATCATTATGTTTCAATGGGTTTCGTGATATTATCTAAAATTGTAGGGGGGATATCATCCGCCCGAATATGAATACTTATTTTGAAGAGGTGCTTTGATGAAAGCAGATATTCATTCCTTTGAATCCATGGCAGCCCTCGACGGCGACGGAATAAGATATGCCGTATTTTTTACAGGCTGTCCGCTGAGATGTGCCTATTGCCATAATCCCGATACCTGGCATAAATCGGGCAATTTGTGGGAAAGCAGTGACCTTGTCAAAAAAATAAAGCGTTACAAAACCTATTTTGTGAAGGGCGGCGGTGTAACCTTTTCAGGCGGTGAGCCTTTACTCAATGCACCTTTTATTAATGCGTGCGGTGAGCTTTTGAAAGCAGAGGGTATTAATTATGCCGTTGATACCTCAGGCAGTGTGCCCCTTACTGATGATGTGAAAAAGGCTCTGCTCGGTGCAGACCTTGTTATACTTGATTTAAAATTTTATAATGAAGAGGATTACAGCAAATACACGAAAGGCACATTTCAGAACTTTATTGAAATCGGTAAATTCTGCAGTGATAACGGTGTAAGGCTGTGGCTGAGAACCGTTATTGTTCCCGGTATCAATGACAATGAAAAAAGCATTGACAGCTATGCAGAATTTGCAAAGCAGTTTAAGTTTGAAAAATATGAGCTTCTTGCTTTTCATACAATGGGCTTTTTTAAGTATAAAAATCTTGAAATCGAAAATCCTCTTAAGGATACCCCTGCACTTGAGCATGCAAGACTTGATGAATTGCAGAAGTATCTGAATAATAAGCTAAAATAACAAATGCCTTGAGTTTTTCTCAAGGCATCAGCGTGTAGAAAAAGTCAAATTACAAATTCTACACGCTGGCAGATGTTGAGAAATGGAGCTGAATTTCGTTTTTTGCGAGTGGGAGCTGTACGATGGTACTGCCCCCGAGCAAAAGGCGGAAAACGCACAAAAGCCTTGCAATTTGTTCAAATTGCAAGGCTTTTAAATTGTCTTGTCGGCAGAAGCAAGCCTCTGCCCTACAATCATATAAATCGGTAAATTTTCTGTTGATTCTTCTTCGTGTGTGGTTCAGCCCACTTTATCGACAGCCTAATGCCTTGAGTTATTCTCAAGGCATTTGTCATTCATTATAATCGGGTAAATCAACAATAATCGGCTTATGATGAACAGCAGGCAGGAATTTTTCAAGTAAATCCTCCGTTTTGATTTTCAGGCTTGATGTGTTAACACAGGGGTGACAGCCCACAGTTTCATCCTTAGCAACAGGCTTGTCAATCAAAAGCTGAATGTGATTTTCAGTGTCATTCATAAGACCCAAAACCGACACCGCACCGGGCTTGATGTTGAGATATTCCTCCATAAATTCAGCTCCTGCAAAGGAAAGACGAGAGCAGCCGATTTGCTTTGTAATATCCTTTGTTTTGAATGGTTTGTCACCGGGCATCATTAACAGATAAAATTCGGTTTTCGTTCTGTTGCATAAAAATAAATTTTTGCAGATTAAAGTCCCGAGCACCTTGTCAATTTCACTGCATATTTCCATTGTTTCTGCCGCATCGTGGTCAACGTGACCATATTCCATGCCAAGCTCATCAAGCAGGTCATATACCTTTATTTCCTTTTCAAGTCTGCTGTTGCTATCAACAGGTCGTCCCTTTTTCAGTTCCATAAAATTCTCCGTTTCATCAATGTTAATTTTATTCTATCACAAATCTGTTTTAATTTAAAGTACTGTATTTATATACAGTATAAAATAATATATTTACATTAAAGTAATAATGTGTTAAAATGAATTATCTTAAATTTGTATTTATATAGGAGGAGAAAAATGACAACAGCTCAAATTTGCATTATGATTTCTATTGTTGTTTATCTTGCATCGGTAGTTATTGTAGGTGTTGCTTATTCAAAAAAGACAAAAAATGTCGGCGATTTTTATCTCGGCGGCAGAAAGCTCGGTCCTCTCGTTACAGCAATGAGTGCTGAGGCATCTGATATGTCAAGCTATCTTCTTATGGGCTTGCCGGGTCTTGCTCTTGCAGCAGGTCTTGCTGAGGTTGGCTGGACTGTTATCGGTCTTGCAGTGGGTACATATTTTAACTGGCTCATTGTTGCTAAGCTTTTAAGAAATTATTCCGCAAAAATCGGTGCAATTACCATTCCCGATTATTTCTCACGCAGATATAGAGATAACAGCAGAATTCTTATGGCGATTGCCGCTTTAATGATTATCATTTTCTTTGTTCCTTACACTGCTTCAGGCTTTGCTGCCTGCGGTAAGCTGTTCGGCACACTATTTGGTATTGATTATCATATTGCAATGGTTGTATCTGCAATCGTTATCGTCGGTTATACATCTCTCGGCGGCTTCAATGCAGCATCAATCACCGACTTTATTCAGTCAATCATTATGACAATAGCACTTCTTATCGTGCTTGTATTCGGTATCAAGCAGGCTGGCGGTATGGATGCCGTAGTTGAGAATGCAAAAAATCTCAGCGGTTATCTGAATATGTTTCAGGGCTATAATGCTGAAACGGATTCGGCAGGTACGTTCTCGGCACTTTCGGTTGTTTCAACCCTTGCATGGGGTCTTGGCTATTTCGGTATGCCTCATATTCTTCTCAGATTTATGGCAATTGAAAACCCGAATAAGATTAAAACCTCACGCCGCGTAGCTTCCGTATGGGTTGTTATTTCAATGAGCATTGCCGTGCTGATTGGTGTTGTAGGTATGTCTATGGTTAAGTCAGGCGCACTCCCTGCATTTGATGACAGTGAAACCATTATTATTCAGATTGCAACTCTGCTTTCACAAAGCGGCATTGTTCCTGCTCTTGTTGCAGGTGTTATTCTTGCAGGTATTCTTGCATCCACAATGTCCACTGCTGACAGCCAGCTCCTTGCAGCATCATCTGCAGCAAGTGAAAACATCATCGGCGGTCTGTTTAAGGTTAAGCTCAGCGAAACAAGCAAAATGATTGTTGCAAGAGTTACGCTTATCATCATTTCTGTTATCGGTGTTTTTATTGCTTGGGATTCAAATTCATCTGTGTTCGGCATCGTTTCCTTTGCCTGGGCAGGCTTCGGTGCAGTTTTCGGTCCTGTTGTTCTGCTTTCATTGTTCTGGAAACGTTCAAACAAGTACGGTGCAGTTGCAGGTATGCTTGTGGGCGGCGTAATGGTATTCCTTTGGGAAAAGGTTATTTCAGGTCTTGCTCCTGTTCTTAACATCTACGAGCTTCTTCCTGCATTCGTTATCAGCCTTGTTGTTAACATTGTTGTTTCACTCATAACACCAAAGCCTGAAAAGGAAATCGTTGATGAGTTTGATGAAGTCAAAAAAATGAATAAAGCAAAATAAGCAAAAATATGGAAGGGCTTTCTCAATTTCGTGAGAAAGCCCTTTTTTCATATTATTTAATTTTTTCAGTTACCTTTTTCAGCCATTCCAGCTCGGCACCGTTAAGGTAAGGCGAAATCGTATCAAAAACTTTTTTATGGTACGCATTCAGCCACTCAAGCTCAGCACTGTTCAGCAGTGCGGTGTCAATTGCATCTCGGTCAAAGGGCACCATTGTCAGGCTTTCAAGGTACATAAATTGTCCGTAGCTGTTCTTTTTACCCTTTCTCACCAAAACAAGGTTTTCGTGCCTTATACCGAAATGGTTCTCAAGATAATACCCCGGCTCGTTTGATATAATCATTCCTTCTTCAAGAATATAATGCTTAGGGTTGGCAGAAGCATTCCAGTAAATTCTTTGCGGTCCTTCGTGAACGCTCAGCAGATAGCCCACACCGTGACCTGTTGAATGGTTATAATCAAGTCCATGTTCCCATAGCGGATACCTTGCAAGGTAATCCAGATTTTCACCGCAGATACCATATTTGAACTTAGCAGCAGCTAAATTCAGATGACCCTTTAAAACGAGGGTGAAAGCCGTTTTTTCTTCCTGTGTCAGCTTGCCAAGGGCAATGGTACGAGTAATATCCGTTGTGCCCTCAAGATAGTGACCGCCTGTGTCGGTTAGGCAAAGTCCCTTCGGTTCCATTCTTACGTTTGTTTTTTCCGTTGCTTCATAGTGAACAATTGCCCCGTGAGCACCGTATGCAATAATCGGCGCAAAGCTCGGACCAAGATAAGTGTCGTTTTCAGCCCTGAACTCTTCAAGCTTTTCAACAGCACTTAATTCAGTGATGTTTTCTTTGTCTGCATTGTGCTTCAGCCAGTAAATAAAGCGTGTAACTGCCACACCGTCTTTCAAATGTGCAGCTCTGATATTGTTCATTTCAGCAGGCGTTTTAATTGCCTTCATCAACACAACAGGGCTTTGATTGTCAATGATTTTTGTGTTTTCGGGTATACTTTTGATTACACAGTAATTCGCAGTATTGCCGTCAAGCTGCACAATTTTATCATTGTCGGTTTCGCTTATCAAGCTGTAAAAATCATTGTAATCCGCAAGGCTTATGCCGTCATTTTCAAGCTGTTGAATCATCTCATCATTCAGTATTTCTTTGTGAACACAGAGTGTTGCTGATGACTTTTCTATAATCATATATGCCAGAAAAACAGGGGTACAGGCTACATCATTGCCTCGTAAATTCAGCAGCCACGCAATTTCATCAAGAGCAGTCAGCAATAAAATATCTGCTCCTGTTTCTGTCATTTTTTCACGGATGCTGTCAAGCTTTTCTTTCCTTGAAAGACCGGTATATTTGACATCAAGCTCCCATACGGGCTCTTTTGAAAGCGGTGGTCTGTCTGTCCATATTTCATCAGCTAAATCAATCTGATAAGATAATGTAATGCTTTTATCTCTCAATGCTTCAATCAGCTTGCAGGCAAAGGCGTTGCTTACAGTTCTACCGTCAAAGCCTATTGTATCGCCCTCGTTAAGACTGCTATAAAGGTATTCTGTTATGTCAGGCACATTTGGCTGACCTGATTTCATCAGCTCAATTGAGGTACCCTTTAACTGCTCTTCAGCCTGTATGAAATATCTTCCGTCGGTCCACAGTGCAGCCCTGTCCTCCAAAACAACAAGTGTTCCTGCAGAGCCTGTAAAGCCGGATAAATATTCACGCACCTTAAAATATCCGCCCACATATTCTGATGAATGAAAATCATCCGTCACAACAATGTAAGCCTGTATATTTTTTTTGCGCATAAGCTCTCTTAAAGCATAAAGTTTTTCTCTGATATTCATAGAATTTCCTGCCATTCCTTTTCACGAAAACCGCAAAGTACAAAATCTTCACCTATAAGCAGCGGTCTTTTAACAAGCATACCGTCTGTTGCCAGAAGCTGAAGCTGCTCATCCTCGCTCATTTCAGGCAGCTTGTCCTTTAACTGCATGGATTTATAAAGCATACCGCTGGTGTTAAAAAATCTTTTGAGCGGTAATCCGCTTTTTTCATACCATTCTTTCAGTTCATCAAAGGTAGGATTGTTTTCCTTGATGTGCCTGTCATCATATTTCACTCCGTTGTCATCAAGCCACTTTTTAGCCTTCTGACAGGTTGAGCATTTCGGGTATTCAACAAATAGCATAGTGTTAGTCCTTTCATTTTATAACTTAATATATATTATAATTCAAAAAATTACGAATAGCAACCAAATAAAAAAAGAATGCGTGTGTTTTGCACGCATTCCTTCTGCTTACTTATCAAAGCTCGGATTTGTCATATAATAATTTTTACTGTCAAGTCTGTCTGTTACCAGCCTTAAACCTTCACCTCGTCACCAATCTTGTAAAAAAATAATGACCGATAACTCAAATATCAAGTTTCACCATATCTTCATTTCAGTAGAATCAAAAATTTGTATTGAATCTTTTAGATATAGTTGCGTAATTAAGTAACTTGTTTGTCTTGTATTGCGGTAAATAAAGAACTATGCTATTATGATAATAAATAATAATTTAAAAAAGGATTTTTGATATGGCATTTGATAGAGAGAAGTTCATTAAACTAAAATCGAAAGGTGAAGAAGGAATTAAATTTATAAAATCAAAAGCATCTGAAATTGATTTGGCGGAAGTTAAAGATTTTGCACAAGAAAAAGGAAAGAAAGTTAAAGAAAAAATTTCTGATATTGATATTGAAAAGGCAAAAGAAAAATTACAAAACATAAATGATACAATCAATGATAGTGCTAAAAAAACAAGTCAGCAAATAAAAGACAAATTTGACGAGAAAAAAGATAACAGCGAAGTTTTGAATGCAGATAAATGGCTCAATGAGGCAATTGAAACATACAATGTAGAATACTCAATATTAAACAATTATGGTGTTGAATTATATACCGAAAGAGAACGTGCAGTTGATACTATTACAAATATTGAGAAACTTATTAATAGCATTGCTAATCATCCTAAAGAATTTGACAAGGATTTTGAATTGATCGTTAGTCAAAAAGAAGGTTTTGAAAATGTTTGTACAATTGCAAAAGAAGAATTAGATGCAGCAAAAAAATCAGCAGCCGGTGCCGGTAGCGGAATGGCTGCAGGCGTTGCTGTTGCAAGTTTGGCTCCGAGTGCGGCAATGTGGGTTGCTACCACTTTTGGTACTGCTTCAACAGGTGCTGCAATATCTTCGCTGTCAGGTGCTGCTGCAACAAATGCTGCTCTTGCTTGGTTAGGCGGAGGTGCACTGGCTACTGGAGGCGGAGGAATGGCTGCAGGTAATGCTTTGCTTGCATTAGCTGGTCCTATCGGTTGGACAATTGCCGGAGCTTCAATCTTGACATCTGTTGTTTTATTTACACGTAAGAAGATGAAGACTACAAAAGAAAAGGTTGAAGAAATAGAAAAAGTAAAAACGAACACAGAAGCTCTTAAGGAAAGTTCTGCTTTATTAAAAGATTTACTGGATAAAACAATAATTCTTCGCAAGAATTTGGCTGAACAGTATGGCAATTGCATGGCAACTTTCGGTAAAGACTTTAGTAGTATGGAAGAAAATGAGCAAACAATGTTGATGACTTTAGTAAACAATACTAAGGCTATTGCTGCAACATTAGATAACAACATCTAACGGAGATTTTTATGGATACAGAACAAGTTGTCAAATCAACGCAAGAACAGGCGGCGGCTGCTTGGGTTGGATATCTGAACCAAATAAGAATAGAAAAACTATTTTCAGCATTAAGTCAGCAAAACTTAAATTTACAAAAAGCGATGGAATCAATAAATGACGCTCTTAAAACCGTTCATGAATTAATACAGTCAAATCGTGGAGGAGAAAGGGGCTTGCATGGCTTTATTGCTGAGATTTCAGAGGTAGGCATCGGTAATGCAAGAGAAAATATAAAGGGTAATCCAAACATCTATAAATGGATAAATGACAACAGCTCTTCCGATTTATTGCGTGGTACAACAGAAATACAGCAAAAGTTTTATTTATCGGGTGGGGATTTTTCTCTTGGAGCGGTTGCAAAACATTTAAGTAAATATCCGGACTATTTATCTAATGGTTCAAAGTATCAAATTCCAAAGGATCAATATGAAAATATAAAACAACTTTATCAACTGACAGAGAAAGAAGCATACAAAACTCTGTCTAATAGTGGCGATGGACTTACAATCAATCAGTGGAAAAAGGTACATAATTTTTTTGAAAACAATGATAATATTTCTTTTGATGATTTAGAACCATCATTATTGGAATATGATGAAGTTCAAAAAGGAACAATTGATAAGACCATTGCTCGAGAGAAAGAACATTTGAAAAATGTTGATAAAGAACAAAGGGATAAAGCGTTTGATGACAATAAATCCACTTTAACAGAAGCAGGAAAGGCAACAGCAGTATCAGCTGTAATAGAAGGATCAACTGCTTTTATTACTTGTATTATCAGGAAAATTAAATCAGGTAAAGGCATCAAGGATTTAACAAGTGAGGATTGGGAAGAAATCGCAAAAGAAACCGGTGTCGGAACTGTGAAAGGCGGAGTTAGAGGGGCAAGCATCTATACGGTAACAAGTGCAGTAATGTCTAAAGCACCGGATTTTTATGATGCCGGAATCTGCAAAGAAGCACTTACAGCATATAACAAGACAGCTTCAACAACCGCTAATGCTGTAGTAACTGCGTCGTTTGGATTTGCAGAGCAGGTACATAAATTCAGGAAGAATGAAATTACTGAATTAGAACTATTGGAGAATTCACAGATAGTTTGTCTTGATGCCTCGGTTAGTGCACTATCCTCTTTAATAGGTCAAATTGTGATTCCTGTGCCTGTGCTTGGTGCAGTTATAGGAAATGCGGTTGGCACAATGATGTACAAAATCGCAAAAGATCACTTTAGCAAAAAAGAACAAGCTATAATTAAGCAATACTATGATGAACTTATTGAATTGGATAATAAGCTTGATAAACAATATCAGCAATTTGTATTAGAGCTTTCCAATTCATTTGAAGAGTTTTTATCAATTTTAGAAAAAGCTTTTTCTCCTGATATAAATGTAGCATTGGATGGTTCTGTTGAGTTAGCAAAGATTTGTGGAGTTGATGAAAATGAAATTTTAGACACCAAAGAAAAAGCATTTGCATATTTTTTAGACTAAATACGAGCATTATACAATTTGAAAGCCGAGAGTAAAACTCTCGGCTTAAATCATTTTTATTGACAACGACCCACTAATAAAATATCATATAATTATGATTAAGATTATGTTTGTGTGCCACGGGAACATTTGTCGTTCGCCGATGGCAGAATTTGTGTTAAAAGACATGGTTAAGCGCAGAGGATTGGAAAAGGATTTTGTAATTGCCTCTTCTGCTACCAGTACAGAAGAAATATGGAACGGAATTGGTAATCCTGTTTATCCGCCTGCAAAGGCTGTTCTTGAAAGTCACGGCATTGACCCAATCGGTAAAAGAGCCGTTCAGCTTAAAGCAAGTGATTACGATAAATACGATTTGTTCATCGGTATGGACAGTGCCAACATTCGCAATATGACCCGTATTCTCAGCGGAGATAAGGACAGCAAAATCCACAAGTTGATGGAATACACAGGCAACAGCGCAGATGTTTCAGACCCTTGGTATACCCGTGATTTTGACAGGTGCTACAAGGACATCTATGCCGGCTGCGAAGCGTTGATTGATTCTTTTAATATTAATTAAATTGAAAACAGATATTTGCATATTGATTTTCAAAGTGCAGAAATTGATGTTTCAAAGTGCAATAATTGCACTTTGGATGAATTGGCTGTTTTAAATGCTATTGCAGAAAATCTAAAAATTACTCAAAAAGCATTAGCCGAAAAAATTAGCAAATCGGAAAGAACGATAAAAACAAAAACTGTTGAAATGCAGAGAAAAGGATTAATTCAAAGAGCAAATGGCAAACGCAATGGTCATTGGGAAATACTGATTAATTTTTAGATTAAAAACATTATTTGGAGATTGTTATAATATGGATGGAAAAACAAGTGTAAAGTATCTTCAAGCCTATATCAAACAAAAGGATTATAATCCTGAATTAAAAAAAGACTATTTTCTTAAGCTGTCCGAAGAGGTTGGTGAACTTGCCAAGGCAATGAGAAAAGATATTTTGTATAAAGACAGTGCCAGTATTAAAGGCACGATTGATGAAGAAATATGGGATGTAATATACTACGCTTTGGCAATTGCGAATTGCTATGACATTGATGTCGAAAGGGTAATAAAAATCAAAGAAGAAATCAATAACAAAAAGTATAATACAGGAATTGAATTTGAAGAAAACCATTAGTGCCTGATTTACGGAGTGCTTTGAAAGAGGTGTTATAAGTGAATGGCAAATTGAGAAACATGGCAACAGTTTACATAAAGAAAGACAGCAAAATGCTTCTTCTGGACAGAATCGGCTCAAGAGTTGTTAAGCGCTCCTGGTGCGGAGTTGGCGGACATTTTGAGCCTGATGAAGTGAATGACGCAAAAGCAGCTGTATTGCGTGAGATGAATGAAGAAATCGGACTTACCGAAAAGGATTTATACAATTTTGATTTAAGATATATCGCTCTTCGACTTGTGAAAGATGAGTTGAGAATTAATTATTATTTCTTTGCTGATTTAAAGAACAATGCTCAAATTAATTATAACTGTAATGAAGGTAAATTGGAATGGGTTTCATTCGATGAACTGAACAATAGAAAAATGCCTTATACTGCACAAAAAGTGATAGAGCATTACCTTGAAACAGGTATAAAAACGACTGCTTTTTATTCTGTTGCGGTTGATGATAAAAATGTTAATATTTTTCCTATGGAAATCTCATAGCGGTATTAGTTATATAAGTTATGAAAATATTAATTGATGCAGACGGTTGTCCAGTTGTAAAGCAGACAATCGAAATAGCAAAAGAGAATAAAATTGAGATTATCGTGTTTTGTGACACAAGCCATATTATAAGCAGTGATTACGCAAAAATCATAACCGTTTCAAAGGGTGCTGACAGCGTTGATTTTGCACTTGTTAATCAGGTGAACCGTGGTGATATTGTTGTTACGCAGGACTACGGACTTTCTGCAATGGTGCTTTCAAAAGGCGGTAAACCAATCACTCAAAATGGGCTTATTATCAATGACAGCAACCTAACAATGCTCCTCACAACACGCTATGAATCTAAGAAGGCAAGAATGGCAGGAGCACGCCTGAAAGGACCAAAGAAAAGAACCAATGAAAACGATAAAGCTTTCATTGATTCACTGAATAAATTATTAAAGGGATAGTAATTAAGTAGAATATTATTGGAATTTTTCATTGAGGTATTGCATTGAATACGAAAACGAATTTAATTTTTGTAAAAAGAAACGGTGAATTTGAGGATAAAACAAAAGATATAAAATATTGTGAACACTCAGATTATGACGGCAAATGTACTGTTGTATTTAACAATAATAGAAGATACACATATAACAATTATAATATTAGATGGTACAGAAATCCTATGGTAATAGCACCATCAACCGTAAAAATATATAGCAAAGGTGTATTGTTATTTGATATAAACTATATTGCAGTTTTCAACAATGAATATTGGCATATAGTTTTTAATACTTACGAAAAAACATATCATTGTTCAGAGTTGAAAATTGAGCAATCTTGTTTAACAAATGAAAATGCAAAGCCTGTATTTAATTATTTAAAATTAATTGCTGATGAGATTAGTGTAAAAACTGAAGATGACAACAAAATATTGACAAATCAATACAACGCAATGGAAAATTTTATAAGTGATAATACAGTTGCGTATAATTACCTGCTGGCACAAAAAGCAAATCAATTTAATGATAATGAATTAGTGATTTTTCCTTTTGGAAGTAATTCAAGCCAAACAACAGCAGTTAAAAATGCATTAACAAATCAAGTTAGTATTATTGAAGGCCCACCTGGAACAGGTAAAACACAAACTATACTTAATATTATTGCCAATTTGATAATCAGAGGTAAAACGGTTGAGGTTGTTTCAAACAATAATTCAGCTACAGAAAATGTGTATGAAAAACTTTGTAAGTACGGCTACGATTTTTTAGTAGCACCACTTGGAAGAAAAGAGAATAAGATTAAGTTTATAGAAAATCAAAAAGAATTATTGCCTGATATTAGTGATTGGAAATTAGATGAAAATAAGATTTCTAAAATTAGAGATGAAATCAAGCAAAGTTCAGAAAAGTTAAATGATATATTTGAAAAACAAAATGAACTTGCAAAAAACAAACAAGAAGAATCTGCAGTTGAAACAGAACAGGTGTATTTTAATGAACAATGTGAAGATTCTAATCTTCCTCAAGTAAGTTGTAAATCATACATAAAATCTAATCTTTTGCTGAAATTATGGACAAGGCTTGATTTTCAAAACAGTAAAATAAAACAGATTATTAATAATATATTATTTTTATTTTGTTTTGGTCTAAAAAATAGAAATTATTTAAATCAAAACCTCGATGTGTTAATTTCAATAGTAAAACAGAATTATTATGTTGTACGATTGAGAGAGTTAAACGATGAAATTTGTAGGTTAGAAAACGAATTAAAAGCAACAGACGCAAAAACTTTGCTTAACAATTATATTGATCTATCAACGCAATATTTTAAGAATTTTTTGTATGAAAAATATGCTGATAAAACTGAAAGAACAATCTTTGAAATTGATGATTTATGGAAAAGTCCTAAAGAGTTCATAAAGGAATATCCTGTAGTTTTAAGTACAACATATTCTGCAAGAAGCAACCTTGGTCCTTCAAATAATAAATACATTTATGATTATGTAATTATGGACGAAGCATCACAGGTTGATGTTGCGACAGGATTAGTTGCATTGTCGGTTGCTAAAAACGCAGTAATAGTCGGTGATAGAAAGCAGCTACCGAATGTAATTACTGAAACGGATAAGTTAAAAACGAATCATATTTTTTCATTATTTAAAATTAGGGAAGAATATAATTTTACAAAGAACAGTTTTCTATCATCAGTTTTTAGCATTATTCCTGATGTACCAAATACTTTATTGCGAGAGCATTATCGTTGCCATCCGAAAATTATTGAATTTTGTAATCAGAAATTCTACGATAATCAATTAATTATTATGACAAACGATAGTGACGAAAAAGACACATTAAAAGTGTACAAAACTGTTCAGGGCAATCACGTAAGAGGACATATTAATCAACGCCAAATTGACGTGATTACACAAGAAATTTTACCTGAAACTAATATAAATGATGCCGATATAGGAATTATAGTGCCTTACAGAGATCAGGTAAAAGAAATAACAAGCACTATCAATAATCATGATATGCTTATTGATACAGTACATAAATTTCAGGGCAGAGAAAAAGATTATATCATAATGTCTACTGTAGATGATAAGGTTACTTCATTCTCTGATGATGCTAATCTGCTGAATGTAGCCGTATCAAGAGCTATAAAGAATTTTACCATCATTGTTGGTCAGGAAGATAATACAAACACGAATATTGGGGATTTGGTTAGTTATATTGAATATAATAATTTTGATATAATTGAAAGTGAAATCTACTCTGTTTTTGATTATCTTTATAGTCAGTATCAAGTTGAAAGAAGTGCATTACTTTCAAAAAGCAAAAGAATATCTTTCTATGATTCTGAAAATCTTATGTATAACTTGATTTTTAAAATTTTAAAGGAAAATAGTTATTTGAATCTTGGTGTAGTTGTTCATTTGCCATTAAAAGAAATATTTAAAAATCTTGATAAACTTGATGATAAAGAATTAAACTTTGTTGTTAAGACAGATAGCCATGTTGATTTTATGATTTATAATAAAGTAAATAAGCAGCCAATATTAGCAGTTGAAGTCGATGGATATAAGTATCATAAAAAAGGTACAAAACAGTTTGATAGAGATGTAATAAAAGACACAATTTTTGCAAAATATAATTTACCATTAGAAAGATTCAAAACAAATGGTAGTGGAGAAAAAGAAAAATTAGTTCAGAGATTAAGTGAAATAATGAATTGATTCTATTTTTTGCAAACAAGATTGCCATCTTATCAAATTTTAATCAGCTGGATAGATGATGATTTTTGGTTATAATCAAAAACAATATGCTCTTAACAAATTAATTTCAGTTTTATTGACAAAATCATAGGATACGCATTTGTTGATGCAAGGATAGACTAATTATTGTAAATTTAGATAATATATGATATTATAAACTATATTATTTTTAATTCTAAACTATTAATTGGAGAGATAATGTATGGCTTCAATCATAGATAATCGTAAAAAGACAATGCTTGAATCATTGAAAAATTCATTGCAACAAGCTGAACGAGTGGATATACTGACAGCTTTTTTCTATTTTTCGGGTTTCGATGCACTTGCAGAAGATTTGAAAGATAAAAATATTCGTATTCTTGTTGGTAATACAATTGACCCAGGAGCGATTGATGATTTATGTCGTGCAGTAAAGGATTGCCCTGATGAAGTGTTGGACTCATATGCAGTTCGAGGATATAACAGGAAAAATAATTCAGAAAAAAAGAATTTATATATAGATAGTTTTGTTAACATGTTTAATACATCTGTGTTAGCAGAAGAATTCGATTCTTCCGCTAGTCAAGAGGTTTTTAAAATGTTCCTAAAAAAAATAAAAGACGGAACATTAGAAATTAGATTGACTGCAAATCTAAATCATGCAAAAGCATTTATTCTTACAAACAAAGTTGAATATTCATGCTTTGGCGATCAAAAGGGAGTAGTATTTACTGGTTCTTCTAACTTTACATATAACGGTCTGCTTGGTCAAGGTGAAATGAATGAGCGCTTCAGTGACAATGCAAAGTATGAAGAATACATGGAAAACTTTGAAGAATTATGGAATGATAGCAAAGCAATAGATATTAATATAAAAGAAGGAAACAACGATTTTGAAGACGAATTAAAGAAAAGATTATGGATTTTTGCTCAGCCAGCTCCATATCAAATCTTTATTAGAATTTTGTATGAACTTTATAACTCAATTGATAAGAGCAATATTGCTACTCCATTTGATATAACAAATGGGAAGTTTACAAATCTCAAATATCAAATAGATGCAATCAAGTATGGTGTTGATTGTATTAATAAAAACAATGGTGTTATAATTGCAGATGTTGTTGGATTAGGAAAATCTGTAATTGCATCTGCAATTGCATATAACATTGATATAAGAAAAACTGTTATTATTGCGCCTCCTCATCTTGTTGATCAGTGGAATGATTATCAGCAAGATTTTGGACTTCGTGGAGTTAAAGTGTGCAGTAGTGGAAAAATTGAAGAATTATATAAAACATATGCAAATGATCCAAATCCCATTTTATATATTATTGATGAGGCACATAGATATAGAAACGAATTGAGTGATGCATATCAGTGGTTACATCAGTTAACAAGATCTAATTCAAAAAACAAAGTGATTTTATTAACTGCAACACCTTATAACAATAGGCCGCAAGATTTGTTTGCTTTAATAAAATTATTTCAGACTCCAAGCCGTTCAACAATTAATTCAGTAGATAATCTTAGTGTTCGATTTCGCGAATTAATTGCAAGATATAATCGTCTTGAAAAAGAGGGAAAGAAAAATCTTACCGAAGAAATTAGGCACGAACTGAATCAATTAAGTCAGCAACTCCGCATGTTAATTGATCCGGTTATTGTTCGCCGCAGTCGAATAGATTTAAAAGAGATACAGGAATACAAAGAAGATTTAAGAATGCAAGGAATCCAGTTTCCTGAAATAGTTGGACCTGAACTTGTAGAATATGATCTTGGTAATATTAGAGACTTATATCTTTCAACTTTAGAAAAGCTTAGTAAAGATTTTATTTGTGCACGATATAATCCCGCTTCTTATTTATTAAATCCTGAAGAATTCAACGCAAAATACGGTGAATTATTTAACGAGATAAACATTCAGCAAGTTCAACGTAACCTAGCACAATTTATCCAAAGACTGCTTGTAATGCGATTTGAAAGTTCAAAAGCAGCATTTAAATCAACTTTAACTAGTATTTTAAATTCTTATGAGAATATAAAAAAATGGTGGGAAAAGGGTTATGTTCCAATTAAGAAAAGTGGTTATTTACCAGATCCGGATGATGATGAAATACAGGAAACACTCGATGAAATTAACAGTATCAGTGATGAACCCATTGATGTAGACAAAATCAAGAAAAAAGCTTTGCCATTTTCAAAAGATTTATTTAGTGATAAATATATTGTATCGGTAGATCATGATATTGCTTTGCTTCGTGAAATATATAATGATTGGTTTAAAACTGATGAAATCGGAGTGGATCCAAAATACAATAAAATAAGTAGTAAAATATCTTCTTTATTGCAAGAAAACGGTTCAAGAAAAATTGTTATTTTTTCTTCTTTTGCAGATACTGCTACATATGTATATACAAGATTAAAAAACGATGGGTTTAAAGCCCTTCTATATACAGGAAAAGCAGCAATAATTGATAGAGATATTGTAAAAAGAAATTTTGATGCCTCATATTTATTGAACAAACAGGCAAATGATTATGATATTATAGTTGCAACTGATGCTCTTAGTGAAGGATTTAATTTAAATAGAGCAGGTGTTATTATGAATTATGATATTCCATATAATCCTACACGAGTTGTGCAGCGCATAGGTCGCATTAATCGTATCAATAAAAAAATGTTTGATAGTATTTATATTTTTAATTTTTTCCCTACAGATATAGGCGAACAAAATACGCTTATTAAAGGTATTTCAACACTAAAAATGCTTTTGATAAACAATATTGTAGGTAGTGATACAAGAACGTTAACACCTGATGAAACTTTACAGAGTTACTTTAAAAATCAATATGAAGAGGCAAATGATGAAAACAATGAAAAAAGTTGGGACAATAAGTATAAAAACATTTACAATTCAATAAAACACAATAACGTTTTGATTGATGAGGTATTAAACATCCCAGAAAGGGCTCGTATAGTTCGAAAAACAAAAAAAGAAATATGTGCGATTTCATTTGCAAAAAGAGGAAACAACTCGCTTTTTGCAATTGCTTTTGATTATGATGATAAAGCAACTATTGTTTCTCCTGAAAAAGTACTTAGTCTCTTCAAAGCCGATATTGATGAAAAAAGCTATGAATATGATCAAGCAATGGATAAAAAATTTGCACTTCTCCGTGACGAAATAAAAAAACCTTATCCTAAAATCAATCTTGACAAAAGAAAAAGCAAAGCAATTGATAACCTGGAAAGAATAGTTGCTATTTATCCAGCAGAAAAGGATTACATTTCTGACCTTATAGGAGTAATAAAGAATTACGATGATTTAAGTGACGGTGAATTAAAGTACCTAGCCAATCTTGCCGTAAGAACTGACAATGCACAAACTCTTGTTTTGGAGATAAGAGAAAAAATTCCAGTTCACTACATTATTCAAATTAAACAGCGCGTTGAGTCAATTGATGCTCAAACTGAAATTATTATGTTCACAGAGGATTTAAGATATGATAACAATTAAAGAAGCTGAAGAAATATTAAAAAAAGAATATCATAGAGATAATTTTGAATATATAGTTGGCGAAATTCTTCTTCCTGATTATTTACATGATAAACATGAAGTATCGTACAATAATTCGATTTTTTCATTAGTTATATTTTTAGGCGAATCTAAATCTTGTGATGTTACTATTTTTGAAGTTTATATAAACGAGGATTATCAAAATCGTCGTGTTGCTATTACTCAAGAAATGTTTAGAATTCTTAGAGGTTTGCATATTAATAATGCCCTAGTTTCATTTGTTAATGCAGATAAGAAACATTATCGAATTTCCTTGCTAACGAGCAAATATGAATTTGACGGAAATAAAATTGTTAGAATTATTTCAAATCCAAGAAGATATTCTTATAGCCTTGGCTTTGGAACAAAAACTAAAACTGCTTATGATTTTCTCATCAAAAAAGGCAAGGTCAGCTCTCTTGACGAACTAATTAATAGATTTTCTGTTGAGGTTGTAAATAAACAATTTTATACTGAAGTTGCAACCGCATTTACTGAACTTGTTGGCGGTGAGCGCAATGGAAAAACATATAAGAAGGTTCTCAATTTGCAAAGCGTTGTTGAACATAACAAGTATGCAGAATTTGGTGTTCGCTTAATTGGTCGTATTATGTTCTGCTGGTTTTTGAGAGAAAAGCGAAGTGAAAATGGTGTCTCATTAGTACCTGACGATATATTGTCACTTGAAACGATTGAAAGTTCAAGTAATTATTATCATCAGGTTTTAGAACCATTATTTTTTGAGTTGCTTAACACAAATCAAAAAAGAAGGAAAAAGGAATTCCTTACTGATTACTATAATCAAGTGCCATACCTTAATGGAGGACTGTTTAGTCCTCATATAGATGATATGTACCGATATGATCCGGTGGCCCATTGCGGTGTATATGGTATTGTTACTATTCCGAATGATTGGTTCATACGATTTTATAAAGTACTCTATGAGTATAATTTTACTGTTGATGAAAATACAGCATATGATATTGAACTTTCAATTGATCCAGAGATGCTTGGCCGTATTTTTGAAAATCTTCTTGCGGAAATCAATCCGGAAACTGGTGAAAACGCTAAGAAAAGCACGGGCAGCTTTTATACGCCGAGAGATATTGTCGATTTTATGGTCGATAATACATTATGTGAGTACTTAAAAAATACTACAGGAATTAACGAAGTTAAATTAAAAGCATTAATAAGTTATAGCAAAGAAGATGATGATTTTGCTGTTTTTGATATTACAGAAAAGAAAAAAATTATTAATGCACTTTATACAATTACAGCTCTAGACCCAGCTTGTGGTTCAGGTGCTTTTCCAATCGGTATTTTACAGAAAATTGTATATATTCTTCAAGAACTGGATCCAGAAGCGAATTTGTGGTTTGATAAAGCAACAGAGAATGTCAGTATTTTTATTAAAAAAGAATTTGAAAAAAAGTTCAATTCGGGCTCATTAAATTATATTCGAAAATTAAGCGTAATTCAAAATTCAATTTTTGGTATTGATATTCAACCGATTGCTGTTGAAATTTCAAGATTACGTTGTTTTCTATCGCTTATTATTGAAGAAAAGGTTAATGATTATGAAGATAATCGCGGTATTAATCCTCTGCCGAACCTTGATTTCAAATTTATTATTGCTAATTCATTAATTAAATTAGACGACGGTGTTCAATTAAGTTTATTTGAAAATCAACAACATATCGATGAGTTGAAGATAATTAGAGAAGAATACTTTAATGCGGACAGTGAACGTCGTGCAGAACTCAAGCTAGAGTTTGCAAATATTCAACAGGATATGTTGATAAATACCATATATAATTTTGATAAAACGGCCACACAAAGATATGCTCAACTATCTTCCTGGAAACCTTTTGCTAATGAGTCAACTAACTGGTTTGATCCAGATTGGATGTTTGGTGTAAAAAATGGGTTTGATATTGTAATTGCTAATCCACCATATATTCAACTCCAAAAAGCTATTTCAGAAGACGGGAAAAAGCTAGGAGATTTATATAGTACTTTAGATTATGAAACATTTACAAAAACAGGCGACATTTATTGTCTTTTTTATGAACTTGGATATAACATGTTAAAAACCAATGGTATTTTAACATATATCACATCAAATAAGTGGATGAAAGCAGCTTATGGTAAAAATCTTAGAAATTTATTCATAAAAAAAACTAACCCGATGCTTTTGATTGATTTTGCAGGTCAAAAAATATTTGATAATGCTACAGTAGATGTTAATATTATTATGTTTTCTAAGCAAAAAAGTAATGGCAAGACAACTGCATGTTTAGCAGAAGCCGGTTGCTTAAATAATTTGAGCGATTTTGTTAGACAAGAATCTATAACTATGAATTTCTGTAACAATAATAATTGGATTATTTTATCTCCAATTGAACAAGAAATCAATCGAAAGATAAATACATACGGAACACCACTTAAAGAATGGAATATAAAAATTAATTTTGGAATCAAAACTGGTTTTAATGATGCATTTATTATTGACTCAAAAATAAAAGATAGATTAATTTTACAGGATCCTAAATCTGCTGAATTAATTCGACCAATTTTACGAGGCAGGGATATAAAACGGTACCATTATGATTTTATGGATTTATGGCTAATAAACACTCATAATGGAGTAAAAAATATGGGCATTCCTCCAGTTTTAGTCGATGATTACCCTGCAATAAAGAATCATCTAGATAATTATTATGACAAGTTGAAGAAAAGGGCAGATCAAGGAATAACACCATATAATCTTAGAAACTGTATTTATATGGACGAATTTTCTAAGCAAAAAATTGTTTGGGCGCGACTTTCAAGAATATCAAAAAAAGATTTTTCTGATTTTCCTCGTTTTTCACTTGTTCCTGAAGATTATGTAACATTAGATAGTCTATGTTTTCTCACTGGTAGGCACTTGGATATTTTGATTCATTTATTGAACTCAAAATTCGCTGCATATTATTTTTTTAATAATGTTGCTATATTAGATAACGGAGGAATGCAAATGAGACAACAGTTTGTTGAAAACATTCCGTTGCCTCAATCGTTAATAAATATTGATTATTCAAGTGTTACTTCAATTGATAAAACCATTTTTGATGCATTTGGTTTTAATGACACAGAAATAAAGTTTATTAGTGATTATTTAGAAAATAAAAAAGCTGAAATTTCGAAAAAATAAGCATTATCTAAATAAACTTCTACTTATTTTTTCAATGTGTTTTCGTTCAATGTCATTAATATCATATAATTGATATGTTTTGTTTTCTAATTCAAGTTCATATTTAGAATAATCTTTGCCTTTATCTATACAAAGTTTAATACAATCATATAATTCCTCAAATTTTTGCATTTCATTTTCAGAAATTTGAGGAATTTTTATTGGCTCAAACGCTTGAACACTAATAATTAAATCACCTGTACCAGTTTTTGGCGAATTGATAAATAAATAGTTTCCTAGTGTTGTATTAAGAATAGCAGCTAAATATTTTATGTTTTTCCCTGTTGCTATACAAGTACTATCCAGTGTTACTGAGCCAGAATCATCGTATGCAAATTTCAATAAAGAACCTATTCTTTTCCAAACAATTTTTTGCTTAGAAAATTCGTCCCAATAAGATATACTATCTTGAGTTTCAAACCATTTATTAGTCGTTTTCTTTCTTGATTTTATAATAGTACCATTTATATTATGTGTTTTACCGCTTTGTTCAAGCTTTTCTTTAGAGAATGATAATAAATGCTTTTTAATTGCTGGATAATCATCAATATTATATTCTCTACTAGGAAAAGTGCATATTAACCACTTATCTGCAAACAAATAACCATATCTACTAATATCCCTGCCTCGTAAAATTGGTCGAATTAATTCAGCAGATTTAGGATCAGACTTTATTAGATGATTCCTTGTTTTTCCATCTATAATAAAGGCTTCGTTATATCCTGTTAATATACCTCTATAAATATTTACATCCCATTCAATAAGTTTTGTACCATACGTATCAATTTTGTTTTGTATGCTTTGCTCTATAGGATTAAGTATTTTCCACACATTATCACTTTGGAAATTTATTTTATTATTATTTCGATTAACAAAATCGCTCGTTTTTATTCTATAATGGTGTTTATAAATTCTCGAATCTACATGTTTTCTTTTTTTACAAACTTTTCTAGAAAATGCTTTAATATAGCTTCTTTGTTTCATTTTAATTTTTTAAATACTTTTATATTTTAGTGATACCAACTTTTGTAAAAAAGGCGTGCTAAAGTTTTCAAAATCATCACATTTTATGATAAGCATCCTGTTGATTTTTAGATAAAAATCATAATAACAATTTAATCTTCTAATAAATGTTCTCTTTCGATAAAATTATAAACTGTCATTCTATCGACTTTAAAAATCCTTGCAATTTGTGTTTTTGAAACACCTTGATCTAATAAATCCTTTATTGTGTTTTCTTTTCCTGAGAGTTTTACCTTAGTGGATTTCCTGCCTTTTGGTCTTCCAAGGACAACTCCCTCAGACTTTTTTCTTGCAAGGGCTTCTCGGGTTCTCTGACTTATTAGATTTCTTTCAATTTCAGCAGACAATCCAAATGCAAATGCTAACACTTTGCTTTCTATATCATCGCCAAGACGATAGTGATCTTTAATGGTCCACATTTTGCAATCTTTATTCATACAGATATTTAATATCTCCATAATCATAAAAAGATTTCTGCCAAGTCGGGATAATTCAGAACAAATAATAACATCATCAGATTTAACTTTTTTCAATAATTTTCCTAGTTGTCTCTTATCATAATTTTTTGTTCCGCTAATTGTTTCTTCAATCCAACCATCAATTTCAAAACCATTTTCTTTAGCGAAATGATTTATTTCAAATCTTTGGTTTTCAACCGTTTGTTTGTCGCTACTTACTCTAATATAACCATAATACATAAAAAAACTCCTTTTTGATTTATAATATCAAAAAAACGTCTTGATTAAAAGAGTCGAGGAGTTACTGAATTAGAGAATAACAGTTCTATAAATTATAATAGTGCATTATACGATTCATATAACACAATTTATAAGTGTTTGCAATTTATAATAATAATTTGCATTATAATGTCGAATATATTGACAAATGTAAAATAAAGAATATAATAAACTCATCATTAGTTGCACTAATGAAATAAAATAGTCGGTGAGGTTGTAATTCGTTCAACCTTAGATTTCTTGGCTGCCGCCATTGCAATCCTGATAATAATAGCGAAACGCTGAGGAATTGACAGCTGTGGTACTGTTTCGGCTATGCCACGCTTACCGCTTTTCTGACGGAAAGGCTGGGTTTGGTTAAAACCACAATTGAATATGATGACGATTGCATTGAAGTAGATGTTTCCAAAGAAGTTTATGAATATCTTGAACAGGACAGAAGGCGTCAGCAGGCACAAGACCGCAGTGACAGGCGGCACCTTAGTAAAGGAACTTTTGAACAGGACTGCATTGGCTCACAGCGAGTGCCTATTATTACTGATGAAACTTATCTTGAAGTTATTCACAAAATGGAACTGGAAAAATTGCAAAGCGCACTGCAAATGCTCAGTTCGGATGAACAGACATTGATTGAACTGTACTATTATAAGGATTGGAGTATGGAACGAATCGGGCAGCACTTTGGAATCAGCCGAATGGCTGTATCGAAACGGCATAATCGTGTCATCAAAAAGCTTAAGGAACTCATGGGAACATGGGTTCCTTTTTCTATGCAAAAAATATTTTTAAAAAAGTTTTACAAATTTGGTTTACAAAATGCATTTTAGTGTCCTTATATATGGAGAGGTTGAACAGAACATAAATTTCAATAGTCACTTTGATCTGATGTTTCTGTTTGACCTTTCTTTTTAAATTATAAAAAGTTTAAAACAACCCCGAAAAATATACCCCTGAAATTTCAATATTATGAGAGGAAGTTTTTTTGATTTTGTATTTGATAGTTTTGTATGCAGCTAATGTGGTTGCGCAGTGAACGGTAATATATAAACAAGATAAATAAAACAAAGTTATAAACCCTGTGTGACAATATAACGAGTTTTTATTCATAGGTAAGAACCGTGTACCAATTCAAAATACAAATCGATTATAGAGGATTTTTCAAACAAAAATCCCGTACTTCTTCTCCAAAAATTAACTTACGCAAAGGAGGTAATTATATTTAATATTTTTCTGTTGTAAAAACTATCCTTTTGGATAGTCCTAGCATAGCGCTTAGGCGCATCATTTCGGCACTTTTGCCGAAATGATTGGGCAGAAGCCCAAACCCACTTTTAATGAAAGGAAAGGTAAAACAATATAAGTAAAGAGAAAAAATCAGAAAGAATTAATCTTCATTTAACACCAACTGACAAAAGTATTATCAAAGACAAAGCAGATTTGCTCGGTATGAATATGACAAATTATCTGACTGCTTCTGCTATTGTTGAAAAAATTTATTGTGTCGGTGACAAAGAAAGTTTTGATGAAATCATTTATCAGTTAAAGAAAATCGGCAACAACATCAATCAGATTCGTATGCTTGCAAACTTCGGAAACATTCAATTTGCTAATCTTGATGAGTGTACTTCCGCTCTCCTTGAAGTAAATAAATCCATTCAGAAGATAATTAAGAGGACAAGTCAATGGCAACCTTAAACTTTATCAAGCGAAAAGATGTTAAGAATATTGAATCACTCGGCAATGTAATTGCATATTGCGCACAGGAATACAAAACAAAATATAATGATAGCCGATTGATTTCAGGTATAAATTGTCTGCCCGAAACTGCAATGAAAGAGTTTATTGCAACCAAGAAAAAGTTTAATAAAACGGATGGTATGCAATACTACTATGCTGTTCAATCCTTTGAAGATAACTTAAATATATCTCCGTTTCTTGCTCATCAGATGGCAAGAGAATGGGCAGAAAGATGTTATCCGAATCATGAAATATATATTGCAACGCACCTTGATACAGACAATATTCATTCGCATATTGTTATCAATTCTGTGAATATGAAGACAGGAAGAAAGATACACCAAAGCACAAAAGAACTGAATCAAATGCGAAAAATTAATGATGAACTCTGTATCAAATATGGTTTGCCTGTTTGTATTCCAAAGCCAAAGCAGAAAGTAAAGCCAATGAAAGCGAAGGAATATTATGTTGCAGATGCAGGCAAAAGCTGGAAGATGCAAATGATACTTTCTATTGAATATGCAATGAAAAGAGCAAAAACGAAAAAGCAATTTATTGATGAAATGGATAGGTTAGGATATGACCTTCGTTGGACAGACACAAGAAAAAACATAACCTACATTGAAAAAGCAAACCCAAATCACAAGTGTAGAGATAACAATCTGCACCAAGAAAAATTTTTAAAAGAAAAAATGGAGGAAGAATTTGAAATACGAGAAAGACTTTCAAGCCTTGAAAGAGAAGAACAGGAATATGATTTCCACAATGGAGAAAGCGGCATCGGTAACGATAGTCGAGAGCGATTATTGGAAAGCTTTGATAGATTTAAACAGCAATCAGAATCAACAATTAGATTTGATAACACAAAATCAAGTGAACGAAGATATAATCAATCACTATTCGGCACAGATTATTCTTCAACTGAAAAAGAGAATTTCCGAACAGGAAGATACGATTCAGAAACAGCTGAACAATCAGGAAACGATGATGACGGAACAAACTGGATTCGTGAAAGAGAGTATGCGTTTGGAATCAGATCAGAGGAAAGATTTGTTGAAAGAATTGAAGGAGAAATGGATTCCGATATTCTTTGGAACAATGATAGGAGTTCAAGTGTTCTGCCAGATAGTTTCTATTTTGTTGGAAATCTATTTAAACTGATTAACAATCAGACAAGATATCACAGAAAGAGAATTAAACTATCTCAAAAAGAAATTGAGAAAAGGCTTGCTCATGGTCAGAAAACTGACGGCTATGAGGAGTATGAAGGTTATACACAAACTATGTAAAAACAAAAGTCCTGCCGAAAAATCGGCGGGCAGAAAGAGGTAAAATGGAAGATTTATTCTTAATTAAAGAATTTGCAAATGCAAATATAAAAATCAAAATACAAAAAAGAATAGGCAGAAAAGATAGACTTTTAAGTTTATCGAGCAATATTGGCAGACGAGTAAAAATTAGAGCCGGTTTTGATGATAATACTATCAATCCGAATATCGGATACTTTGATGTTCGATTAAACATTAAAGGTCAGGAATATGTACTGTCAATGGATCTTAACCAAAATTTATAAAAAGATAGGAGTGATATAGAAAAATATTTAAAATCTGTGTTGCCGTATGGCAGCAAAACAAATTCAAAGTAACATTAACAGTGTTAAGATTTCCTACAACGGAAAACAAAAAGAATTTGATAATTTTTTAGAATCAATCATTAAAAATTATGTGTTCAATAATGATATTATAGTTTCTTCTGAAAATAATTCATATTGTCTGGACATTGAAAAGGAGTTGTGATAATGTGTGCTTGCGAAAGGAGTGATGTTATGCGAGTATGGTTATATGCACGACTCTCAAGGGATGAAGATGACGAGCTGAATTCATTGACAAATCAGCAAAACATTATCAGAGAATATGCTGATAAAAATAACTACACCATTGTCGGTGAATCTTTTGATGACAATGTAAGCGGTATGCATTTTAACCGTGAAGGCATCAACAAGATTTATGAAGTTGTTGAGAATAAATTTATCGATGCAGTCATCGTTAAGGATATGTCAAGGCTCGGCAGACACAAAACGCAAACTGCCTTGTTTATTGATTATCTTAGAGAAAATGATGTTAAGGTATTATCAGTAACTGAAAATCTTGATACGAGTAATGAAAATGATGATTTGATTATCGGATTCAAAGGTCTGTTTAACGATATGTATGCAAGAGATATCAGCAGAAAAGTCCGTGCAGGTTTTCTTCAAAAGCAAAAGGAAGGCTTGGTTATGATACCTCCTATGGGATATTTCAAAGACAAAAATACCAAAGAGATTCTCATAATGGAAGAGCCTGCGAACATTGTAAGAAGAATATTTCAAATGTATCTTGATGGATATGGATTGAAAAATATTGCTCATAAACTGAATGAAGATGGTTATAAGACTCCTGCATATTACCAATTAAAATATCTTGATAAACACCAAGGCTATAACAAGCCTGAAATAACTACAAGGTATTTATGGAATGGTACTGCAGTTAAACGAGTTTTAACAAATGAATTCTACTGTGGCAATCTTGTGAATCACAAATATATGCTTGATAAGATTAACAGACAGAGAAAAACTTATTCAGTAGATGAGCAAATCAGACATGATAATGCAGTTCCTGCAATTATCAGCAAAGAGGATTTTGATAGGGTTCAGATGCTGCTTGAAAGCAAGAAAAAAGGTAATGTGAGATCTACATTCAGTAAACCATATCATAGGTATACAGGATTGATCAATTGTGCTGATTGTGGTTCATCATTTTCCTGCAAAATCAGAAAATGGAAAGATAAACCTGATAGAATTGAATATGTTTGTAACAGTTATCATCGATATGGAAAAGAACATTGTTCACCGCATAGGATTAATGAAACCGTACTCGATGAGATAATCTATGCAGAACTGTTAAATATTAGAGAACAGGCACAAGAAAATTTTAAACAGATTGATGCAAAGTTAAATCTTTGGAAACAAAACAAAAGTCTTAGCCAAAACAATATTAAATTGTTAAATGAACAATTATCTCAAAGAAAATCTGATCAGCAAGAAATATTACTTGAGCGATTAAGAGATAAAGAACGAACTGATATTTATACCCAAATGCTTGAAAAGTGCGAAAGTGATATTAAAACATTGTCAAAGAGAATTGCAGAACTTGAAGATATGGATAATACAATCAAAAAGCGAAAAGCTGAAATATCAAGCAGTATTGAAATATTCAATAAGATCATTGATGAGGGTACAATATCCGATTCTGATTTGAGGATGTTAATTGACAAGATTGAAATATCTGAAAAAGACAGTAAGTTGGACATTAACATTATCCTGAACGGAAAATTTAAAGAACACACATTGAATTTTAATGAAGTTCAAATACTAAATTTAGTATCTTGATTCTAAAAAGATACAACTAAAAGCAAAACAGCAAGCCGAAAAGCTTGCTGTTTTGTGGTGCAGGTAACAGGACTTGAACCTGCAAGGATCGCTCCACTGGATCCTAAATCCAGCGTGTTTGCCAGTTTCACCATACCTGCATTTATATAAATCAGCCTCTCTTGAGTCTGATTTTTTCATTATTAAATTTTACACCGAGGTATCATCAGCGAAATCTAGCGTGTCTGCCAATTCCACCATACCTGCAATTGCTTGAATATGATAGCATATGTTCTATTAAAAATCAAGTGCTTTTTGATTCATATTCTATGAAAACATCCCTCAATGCTTTGGGCAGAGAGGGATGTTATATTCTTATTTCCAGCTTTGAATAACCGATGGATTTTCAAAGATTTCATCAAGCCTTCTCATAAAGGGAACAATATCACCATAATCAAGTGCTCTGTGATCAATTGCAATTGTAATCGGCATAATAAGTCTTGTTTCTATAGTATCCTTACCATTTTCGTCAGTAACAACTGTCGGTCTTTTCTGGGCTGCATTGATAGCAAAAGCAGTTGTCTGAGGCGGTATGATTTCAAGGAGTGCACAAACACCTTTCTGCTCTCTGTAAATGGAGCCGAGGTTTGAAATGGTTGTTGTACCTTGTTCAATATCATGTTTTGTCAATCTTTTTGATACAGGAATTGAATAATATTTCTTTTTAGCATCACCGCTTAATGTTTTAACCTGATGCTTTCCCGGCATTTTTGAACCATAAAGTCTGCGGATTGCCTGAAGTATTTTGCCTTCTTTAAGACCGTTCAATGTGTTGTCGAGTGAAACCTCGAACATAACCTCGTTCATATCGGAATTTTTAGCACGTGCAGCGGTATCGTTAATAGCCTTAGTCATTTCACTGAGGGATTTACTGCCCATATCGTGCATATTTACTGTCATCATTTCACCGCTCGGCAAAATCATAGGCATGGAAATATCAATGTTGTCAAAATATTTGAGCGTTCCTCTGACAAGCTTTTTATTGAAAACAAGATGCGTATTCATTTTCGGTGCAGCCTTAAGACCCTCGCAGATTATTTTAAGCATAACTGTATTGATTGTGATTTTTTTCGTTTTATCTGTGCAGTCTGCATTAAGCTTTTTGCTTTCCTTAAAAAGCTCTGTTACATCAGCCTCATAGGTGAGTGTAGCATGGGGGATTTCATCCCAGCTTTGTGCTGTCATATTGGATACGATTTTTCTCGCAATTCCGAAATATTCTTCTTTGATAAGTGCCATTGTTTTCTCCTTAGAATTTAATTTATCAGCTATGGTTTCTGATATTATCAATAATATGCTCCTTTACCTCACCAAGCATAATTTTCAGCTCCTCGTGGGTAAAAGGCTCCTCATTAAATCTCTTTTTGTATTCAAGAATTAGATGAGGTCTGAATTTAGGGTGTGCAATTTTTATCAGTGCTTTTGCTCGCTCTTTAAGGGTTTTTCCTTTTAGCTGAGCAATACCGAATTCCGTTACAACAAAGTTAACATCATTTCTTGGTGTTGTGACAGCACTGCCCTCGGTGATCAGAGGGACAATTCTTGAAATGAGCCCTTTTTTAGCCGTTGAAGGCATTGCAATAATTGATCTTCCGCCGTTGCTCATTGTTGCACCACGCACAAAATCAACCTGTCCGCCCACAGCGGAAAACTGGTGAAGTCCTACTGTATCCGAAACAACCTGACCCAAAAGATCAACCTGAAGGCAGGAATTGATGGAAACTACATTGTCATTTTTCGCAATTTCAGCAGGATTGTTAACATAATCAATAGGGTGCAGCTCAACCGAAGGATTATTATTAATATAATTGTTAAGCTTTGAAGAGCCGAAAGCAGCTCCGAGAACAGTTCTTCCGATATGAGTTTGCTTTTTCTTGTTGTTAATAATACCTGCTTCAAGAAGGTCAACTACACCATCACCTACAAGCTCGCTGTGCAGACCTAAATCCTTTTTATCCCAGAGCTGTGCACAGACTGCATTCGGTATTCCGCCAATGCCAAGCTGTAGGCAGTCACCGTCATTGATTAATGATGCACAGTATTTTCCGATTTCCATTTCGGTATTGCTGATTTCAACACCCTTAACCTCAGGCAAGGGCTCGTCAATTTCTACAAAATATGTAAAATCCCTGACGTGCTTAATACAGTTGCCAAAGGTTCTCGGAACGTATTTATTAACCTGTGCAATGACAATCTCACAGTAATCGGTGGTACCTCTTGTGTAGTCAACAGTAGTTCCGAAAGAAACATAGCCGTGTTCATCGGGAGGGGATACCATTACAATGCTTACCCTCGGACAAATATAGTTTTTAATCACATCCGGTATTTCATAGAAATGAGATGTGGTAAACTCGCATTTTCCGTTGGATATTTCTTTTCTGTTGCTGTGTGAAGCAAAAAGGCAGTTTAATATAAAATGTCCTTTCATTTCAGGTCTGAGCCATGGAGAATCACCAAGGGTCAGCATATTAACAATTTCAACATTCTCAAACTGCTGATAGTTTTCAATCATAGCACGCTGAATACCGAAGGGTTCACCGCAGCCCATTCCCGTAACAACCTTGTCACCGTTATGTATGGCTTTGATAGCTTCCTCTGCTGTTACAAGCTTGCTTTCATATATATCCTTCCAAGTCATATTTTTACCCCTAAATATGGCATATTAAATTTATACAAAGAGCCATAGATGTATAATACTCTATTTTTTATAATAAAGTCAATAATTATTGCATTATTTTCGTAATAATAGTATAATGTCTATTTGAGAGGTGATTTTATGGTTATTGAAATGTCAAAATATCTCACGCCTGAAAATGCTTCTGTTGGCTTAAAGCAAGCTATCAGTGCTGCAAACAGCGGTGATACAATTTTATTTGATATTAAGGCAGACTATCATTTTTACAAGGATTACAGTGAGCATAAGGTTTGTCATATGACGAACACAGACAGCTTTAAAAATCCTGATAAATACTTTGCTGCATTGTTTGAAAATAAAGAGAATTTAACGATTGACGGCAACGGCTCAGTATTTGTTATTCATGGTGATATGTGTGCACTTGCTCTTTTTAACTGCAGGAATATAGTTGTTAAAAATTTCAGAATCTGTTATAATTCTCCTACGAATTTTGAACTGACGGTTAAAAAAAAGCAGGGGAATAAAATAACGTATTCCATACCTGAGAGTTCACAGTTTTCAGTCAGAAGCAATAATATTTATTTTTATGAAAAAAGCCCTTTTACAAATAAGAAATATTATCAATATAAGAATAACAGGCAGTGTCATTGCAATGTTATTCACAGAAAGGGCGAGGTTGTCAGAACCATTCTTTCACCGATTAAGGGTGCTTACAGAATAAAAAAGCTGAGCAATACAGAAATAGAATGTACTTATGTCTTTCCGCCTGCCTTCAAAATCGGTGATACTGTTGCTATGTCCCGAAATCTCAGCCGTGATAACTGCGGTATATTCTTCTGTGCGTGCAGTGATATTGTCAGTGAGAATATTACTGTCAATTATATGCATGGCTTTGGCTGGCTCTCACAGATGTGCGAAAATATGACTTTCAATAATATCAAATTTACACCTGATTTTGAAAGAGGTTATACTGTATCTTCCTTTGCGGACTTAATTCATGTTTGCGGCTGTAAGGGCTTTGTAAATATAAGCAATTGCTTATTTGAGCATCCTCACGATGACGGAATTAATATTCACGGTGCTTTTCTGAGATTTAAAAAGCAGCTCAGCAGTCATACTGCCGTATTTGAATTTGTACATAAACAGCAGGGCGGATATAAAAATTTCTTTAAGGGCAATAAGGTTAAGCTTTATTCCCGAATGGATTTGAGCGAGCTTGACGGCGTTTATACCGTTAAGGATACCTTTGATGATATTGACAATAAGCTTGTAACGATTACTTTTGAAGAAGAATTGCCTGCTATGACGAAAAAAATGGTGGTTGCCGAAAATATTACATATAACCCCAAGGTTACAATTTCCGATTGTCTTTTCAGGGATATTCCCACAAGGGGTATACTCTGTACCACTACGGAGAAAAGTGAGATTAAAAATAATGTTTTCAAAAATCTGATTATGCCCGATATATTCATTTCCTGCGATTGCAGGGACTGGTATGAGTCGGGACCCTGTAAATCCATGAAAATACACGGCAATACCTTTTCACAGAAGGACCCGATTAAATTTGAACCAATCTGTATCGGAAAGCCTGTAGAAAATGTGCACGAAAATATAGAAATCTATGATAATAAAGAGGATTATTAAATGGCAAAAAATATGATTATCGGGCAGTCGGGCGGACCCACTGCAGTTATTAATGCAAGTCTTGCAGGTGCAATTGAGTATGCACTCGGATGTGATGAGATTGATAATATTTATGGTATGGTTCATGGCATTCAGGGCTTGCTTGATGATAATATCAAGGATCTGAGCGCACATTTTGCCAACAGACCCTCAAGACTGAACAGACTCAGAACAACGCCTGCAATGTTTCTCGGCTCCTGCCGTTTTAAGCTGTCGAATTCCGATGACGAGTATGAAAAAATCATTGCACAGCTAAAAAAATATGATGTAGGCTATTTTTTCTATATCGGCGGCAATGATTCAATGGATACGGTTGACAAGCTGTCAAAATACATTGCGAAAAACAATATTGATATAAAGGTTGTGGGGATTCCGAAAACCATTGATAACGATTTAATGGGTATTGACCATACCCCCGGCTTTGCCAGTGCTGCGAAATATATAGCTCTTGCAGTCAGAAATGTTGCTTATGATACTGCGATTTACAGTATCAAGAGTGTACATATTATAGAAGCTATGGGCAGGAATGCAGGCTGGCTTGCAGCCTCCTCCGTGCTTTGCAGGGACAGCAAGAATGTTGCACCACATTTGATTTATCTTCCTGAAATTCCGTTTTCGTTAGATAAATTTGTAAGCGATATTAAGGCTAAGCTTGAGGAATACAACTCTGTTATCGTTGTTGTCAGCGAGGGTGTGCGTGACGAAAACGGTAACTATATTTCAGCCCGTGGTGATAAGGTGGACAAGTTCGGTCACATTATGCTCAGCGGCACAGGTGCATATCTTAAAGAGGTGGTTGAGGAGCAGATTGGCTGTAAGGTGCGTGCTCTTGAGCCCAGCGTTCTTCAAAGAAGTGCAGGGCATACACCTTCCCTGACGGATATCACCGAAGCACAGAATTTAGGCTTGGTTGCAGTTAAAGCCGCTGTTAATGGAGAAAGCGGTGTTTTCTCAACCTTAAGACGTGTTTCAAATAAGCCGTATACTGTTGAGTATTATACAGAGCGTGTTTCTGTGGCAGCGAATGCGGAAAAAACTGTTCCGCTTGAATGGATAACACAAAGCGGCAACGATGTCACAAACGATATGGTTGAATACCTTAAACCGCTTGTAAGGGGTGTTCCGCAGATTCCTTACCGTGACGGACTGCCCGATTATGTTAATGTATCTTATCTTGATAAGGCAAAGCAGAAATATAAAAACTGATATAGCAGGAGAGCTTTTGAAAGCTCTCTTTGTTTTTTGTATAAAAGTGCTTATCTTAAGAAATCGTAAGATTAAAGTAAGATTATTGAAAGATTGGTGTGTTATTGTTATTATAGAAACAGAAAGGTGTGTGTTGATATGAGTATTATTGAATGTGTAAACTTAACGAAAGAATATATCAGCGGCGACAGTGTGATCAAGGCAGTTGATAATGTAACCGTTGCGTTTGAGCAGGGGGAGTTCTGTGCAATCACAGGTCCGTCGGGTTCGGGAAAGTCAACATTTCTTCATATGCTCAGCTCCCTTGAGCATCCTACCTCGGGAGCCGTTATATATGGTGAAAAAAAGCTTTCTGATTATAATGACAATCAGCTTTCCATATTAAGACGCCGTCGCTTCGGCTTTGTATTCCAGTCCTACAATCTTGTTAATGAGCTGACAGGTTATGAAAATATTCTTCTTCCCGTAATGCTTGATAAAAAGAAAACCGATCAGGCGTATATTGACAGACTCATTAAAATGCTTGGTATTGAGGACAGGCTTGACCATCTGCCATCTGCTCTGTCAGGCGGGCAGCAGCAAAGAATTGCCATAGCGAGAGCACTTGCAAATAAGCCGACTATACTTTTTGCAGATGAGCCTACAGGTAATCTTGACGGAAAAAGCGGCAGGGAGGTACTTTCCTTGCTTAAATATGTCAGCAGTGAGCTAGGTGTAACCTTGATTCTGGTTACACACGATTTGCACGTTGCAGAGCAGGCAGACAGAGTGCTGACTATTGAGGACGGCAGGATTGTGTCTGATGGCGGTAATACCGTCAGCGATGTTTAATGGTGAGTGCTATGAAAAAGAAAATATCAATGAATACGCTTGCCTTAGGCAATCTAAGACAGCGTAAAAAACAATATGCCATAATGATTGTGGGCATAATTCTTGCAATGGTTTTTTCATCAGGTATCCTGTTCTATCTTTTCAGCTCTCAGGAAACACTGATGGAAACAAAGAAGAATGAGATTGGTGCGCAGCACGCCATTGTATCTGTAGCAGACTGTGATGAAACCGTTTTCAGCAAAGCGGTTGAAGACGGTATATTTGATGTCTACGGTCTGGCTCATTTAATCGGTTACGGTTATTCCAAGGAAGATGAAAAAGGCTTTGGATGTGAAATAGCCTGGCTTGATGATAAGGCTAAGGAAATTTCATACCAGTCCTTTATTGAGGGCGAATACCCGACGGCAAAGGGCGAAATCGCTGTTGAACAGAATGCACTGATTAAAATGGGCTATGCAAATGCAAAAGTCGGTGACACCATCAGCCTTTTTGTAAAAGCACAAAACGGTAATGCACTTTTGGATGCTGTCAAAAAAGAGTATACTCTTGTCGGTATTGTGACAGATAAGCGTTCCAATCTCAATAACAGCTATCGAATTGCCACAACAGAAAGCTCATTTGATACCTTTTACCCTGCTGCTTATGTTGCACAGAATACACCGACTGCAGCAGGCGGCAGGGAAAAGCTTTGCGGCTATGTTTCATTAAATAAATATGACTATCAAAGAATCAGCAAAATATATGATTATTTAAAATCAAAAGAGCTTGATCCTGATATAAACGAGGTCAGTGTTCATTCGTACCGCTTTTCGCCGATAACATCCAACAATAGCTTTTATGCGGTTGTTCTGGCTCTGGCACTTATGGTCAGCTCCTGTGTGGTTATTATCAATTCCTTCAACACAAATCTTAAGGAACGCAAAAAGCAAATCGGTATGCTGCGTGCAGTCGGTGCAACAAAACGGCAGATTGTTCATATCTTTGCACGTGAGGCTTTGATTATTGCACTTATCTGCACGCCTGTCAGTATTGCACTGTCCTATGGGGCGGTAAGTGCTGCAATGAAAATACTTAAGCTTGATATGATTATGACAAAAAGCTTCTGGGTGCTACCAATCAGTGCGGTGTCAGGCGTTGTTGTTGTAATGCTTGCGGCACTTATACCGCTTGTTTCTGCCTCACGAATTACGCCTATGCAGGCAATCCGTGACATTTCATCCACAAGAAAAATGAAAGCAAAGGGCATTAAAACAAAGAAAGAGTTTAATGTATCCACACTTATGGCAAAAAGAAATCTGCTTTTCTTTAAGGGCGGCAGAATAGCAGTGAGCATTATGCTTGCAGTTACCGTTCTGTTTTCCTGTGCCGGCTTTTCCTTCCTGAGTGAATATAACAGTTATGGCTTTACACGTGCCTATGATTACAGCCTTAGTCATATCGGCGACTACGCATATGATATTGTTAATTTCAACGGAGAAAATACAGGTATGAGCGAGGTGGATAAAAAGGACCTTGAAATGATACCCTATATTACAGAGGTTGTGGGCACCAAGGATGTTGCAACCTGTCTTGAAATTGAAGAATATACCGATTACTACAAAAGCTTTACAAATGCAAATGATACTGTGTTTCAGCATACCAATGCAGAGGATGAACCTATAACCTATGATAATTATTATGACACACACCTGAAGGAATTCAATGAAGCATATTATAATTTGAAAAACAGCCTGCAGCTGGAAAAGAATATTTTTTCTACACAAATAGTAGCTGTTGATGCTTTAGCCATTGAGCATATCAAGAGCTCAGCCGTAAAGGGCAATATTCATATAAACAAGCTTGACTCGGGCGAGGAAATCATTCTTATTGCACCGCAGAAGGCGGCAGCGACGCTGGAGCTTTTCGGCGAAAATGGTGAAGGAGGCTATAGCCGTTCAACTGTTATAGAAAATCAGGAAACAGATCAAAAGATTATCTGCAGCGGTGAGCTGAACTACAAGGCAGGGGATACAGTAACCCTTGATACAATTACGGTTGACAGTGCAGATGAATGGTATAAGAATACGGAGAATTTTTCCAACAATCAACGACAGGTTACAATCGGTGCAGTTATCAGCCCGTCTGATATTCAAGAAAATTTATTGTCAGCTGTAATCGGCTGGCATGACAGCTTTTATATTCTCACAACCATTCAGGGTATGAATTACTTTTATGATAATGCCAAATATAATGAGGTCTATCTGAACTGCGGCACTGAAATAACCGATGAGATTGATGAACAGATTACAGAGGCAATTCAGATTTATGCTGACAAATACGAAGGCTGGGCTCACTCATCTTATGCCGAGGCAAAGGATCGGGAACAGCAGCAAATGGTTTTGACCGTGTCCCTTGTGGCACTTATGACAATCATATTTGCCATCTGCGGCAGTATTGTCAATAACAGTCTTACCGCAAGAATAAGGGAAAATAAAAAGACCCTCGGAACACTACGTGCCTTTGGTGCCGACAGCAGTGAGCTCGTTAAGTCCTATATCAAGCAGCTGGTGTCTATGTTCTCCTGGGGCATGATTTCAGGCTTTGCAGCTTATATCATTATATATATAATCAATTCACCTTTACAGAAAAAATATATAACGGACAGAGAGTTCTTTATGAATTTTAATCCCTGGGTAACGATTATATTCTGCATTGTTCTGTTTGCTGTTTGCTCTTTGAATCTTTGGGTAAAAATAAGAGCAGAAATGAAAAACAGTATTATAGATAATATCAGAGAATTGTAAATAACGGAGGAGCTATGAAAAAGTTTTTATCAAGTATAGTAATTGTGTTAATCTGCCTTTCTTTCGGTATAACGGCTTATGCGGATGAGGGAGAGGCTGCAGCACCTGCCGAGCCTGAAACCACGGTTGATGCTTCACAGCCAAGGCTTATGGTAAGCAGCTATAAGCTTGACAGCGAATATATTACACCTGACGGTGATTCAACGATTGAAATCACTTTTAAGAATCACAGCCAGACAAAGGCAATTTCAAATATCAAGCTTTCGCTGACAGAGGAAAGCGGTGAAATCAAACCTTCGGGAACCGGCACTGAATATGTCAGCAGAATTTATGCAGGCAGCAGCTACACCTGGAAAACCAAGCTCAAAGCCTCCAAAATAGCTGCAATCGGTGAGCATAGACTTACCGTTACTGCCGAGTATGAGGATAAATATTATAATGCCTATTCTGCAACTGATACTTTACTTGTCAATGTTTCACAGTCAGTAGGTCTTGACTACGCAGGTGTTACTCTGCCAAGAAAGGTTACGCAGGAAAATACGGTTACTATGGATGTTAATCTTATGAACACAGGCAAGTGTGTGGTGAGAAATTCAAAGTTGACCTTTGATATTGAAGGGCTTGAAACAGGCAGTGTATTATTTATCGGTGAGATTGCAGCAGGTGAAAGCAAAACAGGCAGTGCAAACTTTCGTGTAAGCACTGACAAGCTCGGCGAGGTCAAGGGTAAGGCGACACTTGCATATGAGGACGAATTCGGCAATCCCTATTCAAAGGAAATTGAAATTTCAACTGTAATTGAAAAAAAGCCTGAAGAAAAAGAGCAGGCTGAGGAAGAAGAAACCTTTAATACAAAATACCCGAAATGGTGGGCTTTTCTCATTGCAGGTATAGCTGCAGGCGGTGCTGTCGGATTTGCCGTACCAACTGCAATACACGCTAAAAAGCAGCGCAAAGAAGATGAACTAAGATTATAATATAAATTATTTACATTATAATATATATTTTTTAGCTGTTAATATTTGTTATTACAGACATAATTCTGTAATAAATTGTCCATAAACGATATAAAAAGGCTTTTGCTGTTGTATGCATTTTGTACCCTTATGTGTAAGAAAATCTATATATATGATGTTTATGAACAGGCTTTTTTAATAATGTTTACAGTTTGTTCATAAAATAATGGGATTTCTGACAATTTTTTTGTTGAAATTTAATATTGTTAATGGTATACTACTTATAGACTTATAAGGGGGTAACTGCCTTGAGTAATGAAGAGAAAAAAGCTGCAAAGCTTGCTAAAAAGGAAGCTAAGGCTGAAAAGAAAGAAGCAAAGGCTGTAAAGTCTTTGGAAAAGGCAAAGGCTAAGGCGGACAAAAAGCACGCTAAAGCATATCAGAAATTTGTGAAGGATACTGAGAAGAAAAATAAGAAATCTCAGGAAAAGGCTTCAAAGAACGGAAGGGAATTTGTTCCCGTAGCAATTCCGGCTATTGATGAATTCCAGACCAAGGGAGAAATCAAAGCTGAAAAGTCAATGGAAAAGGCATACGCAGCGTATGTTAAAAAGGTTGGCAAGAAGAATGCGAAGACAGAGAAAAAATGTGCTAAAAAGGGCAAGCCGTTTGTTCCTGTTGCTGTTCCTACATATGAAGAGTTCTGTAACAGTTCTGCTGCTGAGAATAAGGGCGGAAAAATCTTTTTAATGATTATCCTTATTCTTTTAATCTGGTTATTGGTTTACTTTATGGTAATGTACAGCCAGTATGTTTATAATCCGCAGAGTGAGCCTACAACAGAAACAACAACATCACAGGGAACACCGCAGGAGTATGAACCATACTCAAACATTCACGAAATTACCACTACACCTGATTACAGCATTGCTGATGCTAAGCGTTATCTCAAGCAGACACTCAGTGATAACTGGAGTCAGCTTGGTTATGACAGTGATCCGTCAAGCAACGCAATTTCCTATAACAACAGAATTGTTAAGGTTAACGGTGCAGATTGCTATATGTTCACTGCAAGCGGCAAAACATTTGCTGTTGCTGTTAAGCTTTCAGCTTGTTACTATGCGCACAATGGTGAATATACACCAATTACATTCAACAACACAGACCAGTTGTTTGATTAAAAAATTTAAAGCTCCTCTTTTGAGGAGCTTTATTTTATATGTTTTTCAGTAAAAATGCATCCCTGACAGGACAGGGATGCATTTGCTTTTGTTCAGATGTGCAAGAAAAGATATTCTTGTTATTATCTGTATTATTCAGTTTTTAAGGCTGTGAAGCGGTGCCGGTATTTTTCCGCCGCGGTTAATGAACTGAGCAGGGGATTTGTCGTTAATCTTCATAACAGGTCCGCTGCCGAGCAGACCGCCGAATTCAAGCTCGTCACCGATTGTCTTTCCGATAGCAGGAATTACTCTTACGGCAGTTGTTTTGCCGTTTACCATTCCGATTGCAGCTTCATCGGCAATGAGTCCGCTGATGACCTCGGCAGTTGTGTCACCGGGTACAACAATCATATCAAGACCGACAGAGCATACTGCTGTCATTGCTTCCAACTTTTCAATCGTCAGAGCTTCAGCTCTTACAGCGTCAATCATACCCGCGTCCTCACTTACAGGAATAAATGCACCTGAAAGACCGCCGACACTGGATGATGCCATAACACCGCCTTTTTTAACTGCATCATTGAGCATTGCAAGGCAGGCTGTTGTTCCGCAGGCACCACACTGCTCAAGACCGATAGCCTCTAAAATATGAGCAACTGAATCACCTACGGCAGGGGTAGGTGCCAATGAAAGGTCAACAATACCAAAAGGAACACCAAGTCTTCTTGATGCTTCCACACCCACAAGCTGACCCATTCTTGTAACCTTGAAAGCAGTCTTTTTAATAAGCTCGGCAATTTCGTTAATGGAATAGTCAGGATATTTTGATACTGCACTTCTTACCACGCCGGGTCCTGAAACGCCTACATTGATTACACAGTCAGGCTCTGACACCCCGTGAAATGCACCTGCCATAAACGGATTATCCTCAGGAGCATTGCAGAATACAACCAGCTTTCCGGGAGCAATACAGTTATTGTCCTTAGTAAGCTCTGCTGCCTCTTTAACCTTCTGTCCCATAATTTTAACGGCATCCATATTGATACCTGCTTTTGTTGAGCCTACATTGACAGATGAGCAGATGTGTTCTGTTTCGGCAAGTGCCTGCGGGATAGAGTTAATAAGCTCCAAATCACCTGCAGCAAAGCCCTTCTGTACAAGGGCACTGTAGCCGCCGATAAAGTTAACACCGATTGTTCTTGCAGCCTTTTCAAGTGTAAGTGCATATTTAACAGGATCACCGCCACTGATGCCAGCCATAATTGCAATAGGTGTAACACTGACACGCTTGTTGATAATCGGGATGCCGTATTCCTTTTCAATCTGTTCACCCGTTTCAACAAGCTTTTCAGCTCTTGTGCAGATTTTGTTATAAATTTTATCACAGGCTTTGTCAATATCTGTATCAGCGCAATCAAGCAGGGAAATACCCATTGTTGTTGTGCGGATATCAAGACATTCATCCTGTATCATTCTTATGGTTTCTAAAATATCATATGTATCTATCAAGGATTATACCTCCTATAT
>ERZ808028.137-NODE-137-length-75009-cov-18.493648_pt1 | contig 75009 bp, 75 predicted proteins | sample MGYA00380184_ERZ808028 | MGnify/ENA primary metagenome ERZ808028 (study PRJEB31490, sample SAMN06133397) | mouse gut metagenome | isolation source: J8_1 | host: mice | place: China: Chengdu | collected 2015-05 ... | reverse complement strand
TCAGTGAGGAGTTGTTCTATTTTATAACAAAAAGAATCCTGTATTTATGCGGGTTCTGGCGTTTCGCAAACGCCTATTGTAAAATGATTAACAGAAAGGAAGTGGATAAAATGTATAAGACCAAAACAAATGCGGAAATAGGGAAATATCTGTCAAGGCTAATCCGTGAGAGATTCAGTTCTCAGCGGCAGTTTTGTATAGCGTGCCTCAAGGCGTATGATAATGCCGTGCCGGATGATGTGCAAATCAAGAGGATGACTAACAGGATTTCTCAGATTGTTCAAGGAAAGAGAGCGGTTCAGCTGGAGGATTTCCCTATATTTACGACTCTTCTGGGCGTAACCTGTGAGGATATTATAAGTGCAGGAGAGTGTTCCGCACCGACAGGAAATCATTTGATAAACTACAACATAGCTTTTTCAAAGGATGAAAAGCTTTGGGAAGAGTATGTCCACAGGGAGGACAAGCTGATTCTGAATCTTGATGAATATGGGAAATCAGTTATCGATTATGCGATAGAGTTTAAAAATTTTGATTTTTTAAAGTATTTGATAGAAAAAAAGTATATCTGGTTCGTAGATGATCCCGTAGCCATTCATGTCGCAGATTCTCAATACAATGCAAGCGAGCGATGGATGCTGACTTTTGGAGGCGGTACAAGTATTGAGCGCAGGCAGTGGGAGGAGAGAAATATATCATGCTGGCAGGTTTTCTATTCTGGAGATAATAGGGGTAATGGGAGTAGACGATCTCTTGAACTGGATACTTTGCAGTATAAGCTGTCAGGAAGTGTTGATATGAGAATGCGAATGATTTGTTTGGCACTGGAACACGGTGAAGTCGAGATGTTGCGTCAACTTCGAGCCAGAGAAATTCCATCATTATACGAGGTATCCTATTTAGCGTATCGTTCTGCAGACTGTGACAGCTATTACAATGAGGATATGGTTAAGCAGGTTGCAAAGTCCGGAGAGGAGATATTGAATTATTTTACAGAAGAATTTGAGATAAAGGATAGTTGTGGAACGGTAAATATCTTTGTATTTCCATATATGATGAATCTGATAGACTGCCTTATAGAGAAAAACAGTCCGTACCTGGAAAAAGTATTGAAAGTATCATTAAAGCATAATCAGGATGTGTATAAGAAATTGGTAGAATTGAAAAGTAGTTCAACAAAATACTACACCGAATATTATAAAGATTTGAATCAGTTTCGAGATGCAGCAGGAGTATTGCACAAGATAAGGGATGAAGAAGAATATGTAAAATCCTGTGTAGATAGTACGATAAACAGTATAATGAAAGAAGCCCGTTTTTATGAAAATGGTAATATAATACTTTATAGAGACGGGGGGATACGCGATGGATTGATTACCAATGTTATTCACGTAAATGGATATTCAAGTAAAAAAGAGATAAATCGTCTGATCCAGCAAGTAAATGACTGGTATGGCAAAATCCGCGAAAAAAGTTTTTGAACGACAGCAATATGCGTGAAAATATACTATGGAGGTATGCAATATGGCTACCATAGAATGCCCCAATTGCAGAGGGCAGATTTCAGATAGGGCAAGAAAAACTGGAAAATCCACCTGAAGAGCATAAATCCGCCCATGAATTGTTGTCAGAATGTTATGATGCGTATTTGACATTTACCGGTTTGGCTGTAAATCTGACAGGCAGCTTAAACACGTTTTCCGAAGATTTTGAGAATGCTGATACAGAATTCCTTCACTGCTATCATGTGATGGAATTTTACGTACAGGATTAGCATCGAAGGTTCAAAAGGGTTTTGATGATTGTCTTGTATGTTATGTGGAAAGCATATATAATAGGGGCATGTATAGTTAGTATATGAACTGTAGGCTATCGAAAGAATCTCTTATGAGCAGTGCATGGGGGCAATTATCATGGCAAGGACCGTTGGGATTGGTATTCAAAATTTTGAGAAGTTAATAATGGAGAATAGCTTTTACATTGATAAAACAGATTTTATCAGGCAGTGGTGGGAAAACAGAGATGATGTGACGCTGATCACCCGTCCACGCAGATTCGGGAAAACTCTGAATATGAATATGTTGGAGAGATTTCTCTCTGTGGAATATGCAGGGAAAGGAAAGGTTTTTGAAGGATTATCCATATGGAAGGAAGGGAAATATCGTGATCTTCAAGGCACCTGGCCGGTAATCTTTTTAAGCTTTGCAGGGATAAAAACTTCTTCTTTTTCTGAGGCAAAAAAAAGTTTGTTTTATTTGATAGAAAAATTGTATAACCGATATGAATTTCTTTTAAAAGTAGATTGCTTAAATGAAAAGGAAAGGGAGTTTATAAAAAGTATTTCTGCAAATATGGATGACTATTCTGCTATTTCTTCTCTGGGTACGCTGTCCGAATTTCTGTATCGCTACTATGGGAAAAAAGTTATTATCCTGCTGGACGAATATGACACACCTCTTCAGGAGGCTTGGATGTATGGCTACTGGCAGGAAATGGTGGAACTCATAAGGGGACTGTTCAACTCCACGTTCAAGACGAATTCCTATTTGGAACGGGCGCTTATGACGGGGATTACAAGAGTCAGTAAGGAGTCTATTTTCTCTGATCTGAATCATTTGACAGTAGTGACATCGACATCGGAGATGTATGCGGACTGCTTTGGCTTTACAGAAAAAGAGGTATTTGCTGCACTGGACGAGTATAGTATGCAGGATAAGCGCACGGAAGTAAAAAAATGGTATGATGGTTTTACCTTTGGAAAATGTAAAGATATATATAATCCATGGTCTATCATAAACTATTTGAAAACTGGAAGACTTGCCACCTATTGGGCTAATACCAGCAGTAATGGTCTGGTGGATAAGCTGATTCGGGAGGGAAGCGCAGAGATAAAGATTTCTATGGAGAACCTGCTGAAGGGGGAACATCTACACAAAGAGATCGATGAACAGATTATTTTTGACCAACTGGATGTGGATGAGAATGCAATTTGGAGTCTGTTTCTGACCAGCGGATATCTGAAAGTGGAGAGTTATGCATTAAATGAGTATACGGGAGCAGACCTGTACGAACTGGCGCTGACAAATAAGGAAGTACAGATCATGTTTCGAAAAATGATAAAGAAATGGTTCTCCGGTACAGGGACAGTTTATAACGGCTTTATCCGAGCGCTTTTGCAGGATGATATAAAGTCCATGAACGCTTATATGAATCGGGTGGCTTTGGCCACATTCAGTTATTTTGACAGCGGAAAAAATCCTTCTATGGAGACGCAGCCGGAACGGTTTTATCACGGCTTTGTGCTGGGACTGGCTGTGGAGTTGGCTGACCGCTATGTCATTACTTCCAACCGGGAAAGTGGTTTTGGAAGATATGATGTGATGTTAGAGCCGAAGAATGAAACGGATAATGCCGTGATTATGGAATTTAAGGTCAACGATTCGCAGGAGGAAATAACCTTAGAAGATACAGCGGATGCGGCATTACATCAGATTGAAAGAAAACAGTATGAGTCGGCTTTGAGAAACAGAGGAATCCCCGGTGCGCGAATCCGAAAATACGGCTTTGCGTTCCAGGGTAAAGACGTTTTGATAAAAGGTCTAATGTGACGCGCAGCTGCCGGAAAGTGATCTGCGGTATATTATGGAAGCCGCAGCAGTTATTGAGCAAAAATTGCTGTGTATTTGGGATTGCTCCTGATGGCATCTGCACATTCTGACGGGAAAGACTGCATATGCTCCAACAATATTTACTGAAACAGGAGAAGGAGTCGGCTTTGCGGCGAAAGCAGAATGCCCCCGATCTCTAAATTGTCTTGTATGTTAAGCGGAGAGCATATATAATAAGGGCAGCTGAAGAGATCGGGAGAAATGGAAATGCCCGGAAAGCTACAGGCTGTCAGATGAGGAGAAAAATATGATCAGTAAAATGAGTTTGTTGCAGTATCTTTCAGAAGAGACCTATCAGACAATCTGCGATCGTCTGGATTTGGATGGCAGCAGCCGAAAAATAAAAGGTAATTTTCGGCAATTTCCGGAGGCATTCGTCTGCCGCGTTCATCCTTACCATATTCAATATGAGCAGTTTGGGCAAGTATGGTTTTTGTCTGTAGACATTGACTGCGAAAAAAACGAAAAAGGGTGTCAGGATTTTGAGAAGACATTGTATGAGGAGTATGTAGGCATATTTGGCCAGGAGGCCATGGGTCATTTTCCCGACTATGAAAACATTTATTGCAGTTACATTGAGTATAGAAATCAGCTGCAGGTTACGAGTGCCGACGAGGTTATAAGGAATATGGCGTTGTTGGGTTGTCCGCCGGAACAGCTTGACGAAAGAAGATGGTCTGAGTATAAAAAGCCGCATGGTACAATTGAATTTTGTGTTTCCAAGGCGGAGGATACCATGATTAAATCAGTGGCGCGATGTCACGGAACCGCTTTGCAGAAGAGAATAAAGGATAAGTCTTTGCATCATATGGGGGCAGGCGTGTGTGTCGCAAAGATGGTCAAAGAAGAAACGGAAAAGGAAATTATGGACTGGCTGTGTTCCAGATACAAAATTGTTGATGTATCATCTCTTTTATGATATCATGTGCTGTACATACAGGATAGCAGGAAGTGGGAATTTTGTATATGTGAAATAGAATCTGAGAAATCTACTGTCTGGTCTGTCTTAAAAGCATGGGATCGCATTTTTTCATAAAGATAACTTCATGGATAAGTAACGGCAAAGGGGAATAATTATGCCTTTTTTTGGAGGAAATACTGTGTCAGACCAGGGGAGCGGGAGCCAGGAGAGTATGTGAGCCGCATCGAAAAGAAAGCGCTTAACAAACTGCGGGAGAAGTTTGAGAGGGAGCAGGCGGCAGAAAAATAGAGAGGCAACGGATCAGGGCATGAAACCAGTTCAAACGCAATGGGTTGGATTGGTTTCATTCCGTTTTAAAGCATTTATACAGAATGTGGAAAGAATGTATGTACGGAGTGAAACGCTTGACCTTGCTGCCAAGAGATAATATAATCAAGGAAAACACAGTGGATTTACAAGGTATTTATAATGCATGATATAAAATCTACATAGGGATATTGTATAAACTCATTCGCCATGAAAGGAATGATTACATGAGTTCGCTTTTTGAAAGACAGGACAGCCTTAATTCTCCCATTGAAACGTTTATCTTTGATACGGAAAAAAGGGACTTCCCCGTGAAGCAGCATTGGCACTATTTTGCCGAATTTATCTATATCCTAAAAGGCAGGGCTGAAGTCACCTGCGATGGAAGAGCATATACTGTTTCAGAGGGGGAGTTGATTATTTTCTATCCGTCGTCAGTTCATTCAATATATTCAGTGGACGGTTCGCCTGTTCTTTTTGCCGGGATCAAATTCGATTCCGCAAAATTTCAGAATATATCTTCCTATGTGCCGTCTGTGACAGCGATTCTCCGATATGCTCGCACCAAGGATCTGCAGATACATTTTAATGCAGAGCAAGCCGGGACGCTGCACAGCCGTGAGATTTTTTCCGACTGTATTAGAGAAACGGAGCAATGCCTGTACGGAAGAGATATTATGCTTCGCTCGCAGATATACAGGCTTATTCTCGGTATCGTCAGACAATGGATCTCTTTAGGACTTGATATAAATAGCTGTCCTATGAGTTCAACGGAAATCTACGGTATAGAAAACATAGCGGAATATATAGACAGGCGGCTTGAGGAAAATATTCGTGTTGCCGATATTGCCGAAAAATGTCATATGAGTTATTCAGGATTTACTGCGAAATTTCGAGAGCAGTACGGCATGAACTGCAAGGAATACATTGAGCGCATGAGGATATTCAAAGCAGAAGAATATCTGCTTTTTACCGACCATAGTCTCATGTATATAAGCCAACAGACAGGCTTTTCCGATTGCAGTCATTTTATCCGATGCTTTAAAAAACACATAGGGCTTACTCCGAAACAGTTTAGGCTGAGCAAAAAGCATTCCTGCTAAAAACCTCATTTCTTATAAACATATCAAAAACCCGTCATAAAAAGAAGAATTTTTAAACATAAAAATAGAACAAATCTCCAAAACTCCCTGTAAACCATTGATGCCGAAATTCCAAATGTGTTATAGTTGATATCATCTAAAATAGAGAGGAGATATATCATGAAGGTATTACTGATCGGCGGGACAGGAACCATAAGTATGGCGATAACAAGGCTGCTGGCAACAAAGGTAGACCAGCTTTACCTGCTCAACCGGGGCAGTAGAAAGGAAGCGCTTCCCGACAATGTAAAAACCATCACAGCGGATATTGAAAATGAGGAAGAAACAGCAAAAAAACTTGAAGGCATGACCTTTGACTGTGTGGGTGAATTTATCGGGTTTGTCCCCGGACAGGTCGAGCGTGACTATCGGCTTTTCAGGGGCAAAACCAGGCAGTATTTCTACATAAGTTCTGCCTCTGCATACCAGAAACCGCCGAAGAACTATATAATCACAGAGGAAACGCCGCTTGACAATCCATACTGGGAATATTCCCGCAACAAGATCGCCTGCGAAAAATACCTCATGGACAGATACAGGGAGGATGGATTCCCCGTTACGATCGTTCGTCCAAGCCACACCTATGACGAACGCAGCGTACCGCTCGGCGTTCACGGAAACGGTGGGAGCTGGCAGGTGGTGAAACGAATCATGGACGGCAAACCCGTCATAATTCATGGCGATGGGACTTCACTCTGGACGATAACGCACAACAGCGACTTTGCAAAGGGCTATGCAGGGCTGATTGGCAGACCGGAGGCAATCGGTCAGGCATATCATATCACTTCTGACGATAGCCTGAGTTGGAACAGGATATATTGGGCTGTGGCAGATGCGCTGGGCGTTAAATTAAAACCATATTATGTGGCTTCGCATACACTTGCAGCGATGAGCCGTTATGATCTTATCGGTTGTCTTATCGGCGATAAGGCAAATTCGGTTGTGTTCGACAATTCTAAGATAAAGTCGCTCGTACCTGGATTCAGAACTGCAATCAGTGCGGAGGAGGGCATCCGAATGACCGTCAAAAACATTCTTGCGCACCCCGAATTGCAAAATGAGGACAAGGAATTTGACAGTTGGTGTGACGATGTTATAGAAAGGCTTGAAAAGGCCAAAATGGATATAAGCTAACTGAAAATAGAATTAAAAGCGCAGGGAGGAGCTCATGAACAACTTTAATTTTTGCAGCCCTACGGAATTTATTTTTGGGAAGGGCAGAGAGAACGAGTGCGGCGATTATGTCAGAAAATACGGCGGGAGTAAAGTGCTGATCCACCACGGCGGAAAATCGGCAATAAAGTCGGGGCTTCTTGACAGAGTAAAAAACGCACTTGAAGAAAAGGGTATTGCATTCTGCGAACTCGGCGGAGTACAGCCCAATCCCCGGGATACGCTTGTCTATAAGGGGATCGAACTTGCCCGCAGCGAAAAGGTAGATTTTATTCTTGCTGTCGGCGGCGGTTCGGTAATAGACTCGGCAAAGGCCATTGCGATCGGTGCTTTGTATGAGGGCGATTTCTGGGATTTTTACAGCGGAAAGCATGCAGAGAAAGCCCTGCCGGTAGGCACGGTGCTGACCATTGCTGCAGCAGGAAGCGAAGGCTCTGGTGATTCCGTTATCACCAGAACGGAGGGAATGCTCAAAAGAGGTACCGGATCAGACGTGATGCGCCCGGTGTTTTCGATCATGAACCCCGAACTTACGCAGACTTTGCCCGCCTATCAGACCGCCTGCGGCGCTGCGGATATAATGGCGCATGTTTTCGAGAGGTATTTTACCAATACTACGGAGGTTGAGATTACAGACCGCCTTTGTGAAGCGGTACTCTGCACAATGATCAAGGAGACGCCAAGAGTTATTGCAGATCCCAATAATTATGAAGCACGGGCGAATATCATGTGGGCGGGAACTGTCGCACACACTAATATCGTCGGTGTCGGCAGAGACCAGGACTGGAACAGCCACAATATAGAGCACGAACTTTCGGCACTTTATGACTGTGCCCATGGTGCGGGGCTGGCCGTAATAATGCCTGCATGGATGGAATTTGTACACAGGCACAATGTACTGCGTTTCTGCCAGATGGCGACAAGGGTGTTCGGCTGTGCCATGGACTATGAAACTCCCGAAAACACCGCTGCCGCAGGCATAAAGGCTTTCAGACATTTCCTGCATGACATCGGTATGCCGATAAACTTTGCGGAGTTGGGGGCCAAAGAAGAAGATATTCCGAAATTGGTGGAAAAATTAGGTCTGCGTGACGGACACACGGGGGGCTTTGTATCTCTCTGCTCGGAAGATATTGCGGAGATCTATAGGATCGCCGCGAGAGCTTCGCTGTAATAATGCAGGAATAGTAAAGTGAATCAGAAAAGATCTTGATATAGCTTTCGTCAATCATATTCAGCATAATATAAAGAGGAGGTTTTTATGGAAACAACACACAGGAAAGTTAATAAGAGGCTTCGTTTTACAGACGAACACGGGAATCCGCTGTCAAATCGTGAAATAGGGATCAGACAGGTAAACCACGCATTTTTGTTCGGCTGTGGAGGCTTTGATTTTATGCCTTATGTATTAAAGGGCGGGGATGAGTATAAGCAGCTGACAGACGGCTGGCTTGAGGTATTCAATTATGCCACCCTTCCGTTCTATTGGGGTAGGTATGAGCCTGAAGAGGGTAAGCCAAATAAAGACGCGCTCATGAAGACGGCGCAGTACCTTAAGGATAAGGGAGTCAAGGTGAAAGGACATCCCCTGTGCTGGCATACCGTATGTGCCGACTGGCTTATGAAGTATGATAATCAGACGATTATGCAGAAGCAGCTTGAGAGGATTGACAGAGAGGTTACAGGTTATAAGGGCGTTATCGATATGTGGGATGTAATCAATGAGGTGGTAATCATGCCCATATTTGACAAGTACGATAATGCCATTACCAGGATCTGTAAGGAGAAGGGGCGTGTGGGTCTTATCAAGGAGGTCTTTGAGAGGGCTCATGAAAATAATCCTGACGCCATGCTCCTGCTTAATGATTTTAATACGTCCATAAACTACGAGATACTTATAGACGGCTGCCTGAATGCAGGAGTTCCGATAAGTGCCATAGGCATTCAGTCACATCAGCATCAGGGATATTGGGGAAGGGAGAAACTTGAGGAGGTATTGGAACGGTTTTCGCATTTCGGACTTCCGATCCACTTTACCGAGAATACTCTTATCTCAGGTGAGATTATGCCATCTCATATTGTGGATTTGAATGATTGGCGGGTGGATAGCTGGCCGACAACTCCCGAAGGAGAGGAAAGGCAGGCGCGTCAGATGGAAGAGATGTACAGGGTACTGTTTTCCCATCCGCTTGTCACAGCGATTACCACATGGGATTATAAGGACGGGGCATGGCTTAAGGCACCGAGCGGCTTTATAAGAGAGGATAATTCGCGCAAGCCTTCGTATGAGATGCTTAAGAAACTTGTAAAACAGGAATGGTGGACAGATACAACGGTAAAAACTGACGAAAACGGCTGGGCTGAAATAGAAGCCTTTAAGGGCGATTATCAGATAAGCACAGAAGGCAGGAAGGCCGAAGTGAGTCTTATGGACAATGCGGAGATGATTCTTGCCTTAAGGGACTGAAAGACGCCGATGAACGAAGTGCCGAATGATTATGGACGTGGATAATATCAGGAATAATCTGACCGCGGACGATCTGCCGCGGGATGCAATGGCTGAATATGATAAGGTTAGAGAAATCCTTGGTATTGTTTGCGCAGGATGAAAGGACATTGCGGATTATCAGGAGGGAAAGATTTATGAGCATTGATGTAAGCAGGATGCCGAAGCTGGGATTTGGGCTTATGAGGTTACCCGAAAAGGACGGCAAGATCGACCATGAGCAGGTATGCAGTATGATTGATAAGTATATGCAGGCCGGCATGAACTATTTTGACACGGCCTATATATACCACGGAGGGAAATCGGAGGCTGCTGCAAGGGAAGCACTTGTCAAGAGATATCCCAGAGACAGCTTTATGCTTGCGACAAAGCTGCCGGCATGGGAGATAAAGAAAGCGGATGACGTGGAAAGACTATTTAATGAACAGTTAAATAGGGCCGGAGTGGATTACTTCGAATTTTACCTTCTGCATTCGATGGAGGATGGTTCTAATTATGATACATATGTCGAGTACGATTGCTTTGACTGGTGCATGAAACGAAAGGCGGAGGGAAAGATCAGACACTTTGGGTTTTCGTACCATGGGAGTCCTGAACTTCTTGAGACGATTCTTGACGAGCATCCCGAGGTGGAGTTTGTGCAGATCCAGTTCAATTATCTTGACAGGACCAACCCGGTTGTACGCTCCCAGAGACTTTATGAGATATTGCATGAAAGAAAGATTCCCATTATTGTTATGGAACCGGTAAGGGGAGGTATGCTTGCCAATATGGCTCCGGAGATTGAGGCAAGGTTTAAGAACCATCGTCCGGAAAAGTCGGTTGCTTCCTGGGCCCTTCGGTTTGCAGGTTCTCTTCCGGGCATGATGACCATATTATCGGGAATGTCAAATATGGCACAAATCGAAGACAATATAAGTACATTCAGTGATTTTGAACCGCTGACAGAGGAGGAACTGAAGATCATCAATGAAGTTACAGAAGAACTTCTTGGTATGCCGCAGATAGGATGTACTGCTTGTAAATATTGTTGTGACGGATGTCCGAAGAAAATAAGCATTCCCGATGTATTCAGGACTGTGAACACATTGCGCCGTTACCCGGATGACTGGCGATCCAAGAATTTCTATTCGGGACTGATACAGAGGAGCGGCAGGGCTTCGGATTGCGTCGGATGCGGTCAGTGTGAGCGCGTATGTCCTCAGCATCTTCCGATTATCGAATTAATGAGGGAGGCAGCCGAAATACTGGACTGAAATTCTAATCGGCGCGACAGAAAAACTTTGGGAAGCTCCTCAATATGACATATCGGCAGCAAAATGGAATAAAGCCAAGGCAGATCGGAACAAAGGGGATAAAAAATGAATTACAGTGAAATGAAACGCGAGTACCTGAAAGGTTGGCATACCTGGAATGTGCGCAGTGTACTCTCACATGTTCATATGCCGGATGGCTTTGCCCTCAATATTGCGTTCAAGGAATACAGCAGTGGACATTATCTGAAAGAAACGCTGATCGGGCGTTTTGGGGGTGCGTATGATCGCACCCCTGTTGAAACGGCCTATCCTGGTCCTCATGCTTTTGATGAAACCTATACCAAGATGACGCTGAGATGGTGTGGTATGGAAATATGCGTGGAATCGGCGGTGGAAGAGGATGAATTGTTTCTGCTGGTCACGCCTGTCATAAAGCAGATCCGCCCGGCCATGCTGGTAGTGGAAGGAGGATTCCTATGGGGCCGGGGGGGATGGATTGAGAAGTGCGGACAGACACTGGTTGCCCATGGTTCTGAGGGGGACAAAATCCTTTATACCACCGGCAGCGCCACCTGGGATCCCAATATTCCGATACAGACAGCCTGCCTGTCTGTGGCTTTGGATACGCCTGTAGCATTTTCCACCGGAAGCCCTTTAAGCTATGAGGCAGTGCAGACGCTGATCGATGCTCATCGGTTGTCCCATTATGAGAAGACCACGCATTATGGCCCAATGCGGGAAATGTATGAAGCCCTGGAAAGCGCACTGGCCTGGGATACCATCTATGATGCCAAAAACGACCGGGTGATATCACCGGTCAGCAGACTGTGGAGTATCAGCAGCGGCGGCTATGTGTTGTTTTGCTGGGACAATTTCTTTGCCGGTTTTATGGCCAGTCTCGGCAGTCCGCAGTTGGCCTGCAGCAATCTGCGGGAGATTCTCAGCGAGCAGACTCAGGCGGGGTTCGTTCCCAATTTTGCCTATGCTACCGGGCAGGTCAGTGCGGACCGCTCACAGCCGCCTGTGGGCAGTGCCATGCTTTTGGAAACCTACCGCATATTGGGGGAAAAATGGATTGTGGAGGAGATGTACATCGGTCTGCTCCGGTGGAACCGTTGGTTTGCGGAACATCGCATGAATCCGAGCGGAGCGCTTTGCTGGGGCAGTGAGAGGATACCTGTTTTGTATGGAAACCGCTGGGAGACGGAGGGCGTTCACGCCACTTACGGGGCGGCACTGGAAAGCGGCCTGGATAATTCCCCCATGTATGATGATATTCCGCTGAATATGGAAACCAACCGGCTGGAATTGGAAGATGTGGGACTGACAGGTCTATATATTTTGGATTGCCGTTCTCTGATGGAGCTGGCGCAGATTATTGGTCGCCCAGAAGATATTTCGGAATTACAGGAGCGGATGAACCGGGCCTGCAGTGGTCTGGAAAATCTATGGGACGAAGAAAACGGGTTTTATTATAACCGCCGAACAGATACCGGGGAATTTTCTCGTCGCATTTCCCCCACTAATTTCTATGCGCTTTTTTCTCCCCATGTATCTTCAGCACGGCAGCGCCGCATGGCTGATGAACATTATTATAATCCGAATGAATTCTATGGAAAATGGATGCTGCCCTCTATCGCGCGCAATGATGCCGCTTATTCCGAGCAGAACTACTGGCGCGGACGTGTGTGGGCGCCGCTGAACTTCTTGGTCTATCTGGCGCTTGCCAGAACCGAATTGGAGGATGTACGTCGTGATCTGGCAGAAAAATCGGCGGTACTCTTTATGAAGGAGTGGACGGAACACCGACATGTACATGAAAACTACAACAGTATCACCGGCGAAGGCTGCGATTCTGGAAACAGTGATAAATTCTATCACTGGGGGGCACTGTTATGTGCCGTTGCGCTTGCGGACGCCGGATATATAAAGAATCTGGGAAAACCGTTGGAAGAATAGAGGAGATCATATTCCGTCAAGAGATCAAATGCCGGATGCCTTTGCCGCTCCAGGCAGTTCTGCCTTTATCAGACATGCTATGAACTCCTTGGGTTTTTCCACATGGATGCCATGCCCGCAATCAAAACGCACAATTTGTAAATCAGCAACAAGTGCTGAAACCCTATTTAAATCTTCTTCGCTTAAAGCCGCCATTAAAATACCGCTTTCACTGATATTTGTTTGCGCTTTCATGAATATTGTTTTACACTTAATATTTCTTAATATATCTTCGTGCGGTATTCCACAATGGAACCTGCCGCTATAGAATGTCTCTCCAAACAGTGGGTCATACTTATTCATGCCCTGAAAGCTGCTAAGTGCGGCTTTCGGCCAGAACATCACTTTTAGATTTCTGTCGGGATGCTTTTTTCTGTACTTTGACGCCATAGCGATCATTTTTTCTTTAATCTTGTCTCTGGATTTTTTAGGGAAAAAATTCCATGCGTACTGACTGCCGAAATAATACAGCACAAAATCTTTATGCTCGGATTGATTTATAAAATCATGGCAGATTGTAGATAAATCAATATAATTAAAGCTGCTTTTACGCCTTTCCCCCTGTGAAGAGAAAAACGGCGGATCTTCCAAAATTAAATATTTGCAAAGTTCTGTATTGGCTGCAATGTATGCCGCAATCAATCCTCCGGAAGAATGCCCCAGAAGAAAAACTTTCTCTTTAACCACATCTTCAATAAAACGTATAATGGCCTTACCAATGTCAACCACATTATATTGCTCTGCAGCATGCAGACTTTTGCCGTGCCCATAGCAGTCTATTGAATAAATATGAAATTTTTTAGATAAAGGAGTCCATACATTTTTAAAACTTGCAGCATCTACCCCTTGCGCATGAATAAGAACCAATGGCTGTAAATCATTATCTATTTCATAGTAAAAAAGTTCTATCCCTTGCTTTTTATAAATGTGCTCAGTTGTCATACGGACTTTCCCTCTCTATACCAGGTTTTCATCCCCTCAATCCATCTGCTATTACTTTGCTTATAAAATCTTCATGCGATTCAAATAAGATGCAATAAACGGAAACGATTGCAGTTCTGTATATGTTTCTTTATTGTATCCGATATGTACTGCATTGTCAATTTTATTAGCGTAGACAGCGATGGATCCAGGAGCGTACAGGGATTGATGTTGGACGTCATTATGGAGGAATGTCCGCAGAGATTGAAAAAGAAACTGTTGTCCGATCTCCTGGAGCAGATGAGAAACCGGGAAACAGATGCAATATTTTTTCTGCTTTTTAAGTCTGCAATTCATATAATTCGGTTTTGCCTGTGTGACGAGAGTGTATGGGAACAGATTGGTGTGCAGTTCGGCAGAGGAGTGGAATACTTATCCGCCCATGCGGAATTTTACAGTTTAGAAGTAATATGCAAGTGCATTTTGGAGACAGCGTCAGAGGTGGGCGTTTGTGCACAGGCATATGAGATAGCGGAGATTCTGGACAAGCAGTTATCCGCTGCATCTGCAGGTGTTGATTATTATTGGGTTCTCAGGCAGAAAGCGGAGTTGATGCAGAAAATGGGAGATCGCTTTGACTATGCGTCGATTGAAGCGGAACTTGACCGCATCTGTAAACTTGCTCTTGAATGGGAACCCGGGAAGCCAATGTTGGCTGAGAAGCAGAATATACGGCTATGGGCGGAGTATTATTTCTTTGGCAGGCCGGATCTGAGGGGAGAGGAGGGCGCAGGAAAAATAGGGGAATGCGTCGAAAAGTATAGGCAGTGCTGCACGGAGGAGGCAGAAGGGGATGTGGGGCTATGCGTGCTTGAGACGATGCAAGAGCGCAAAAAAAACGGTTTTATTCTAAATGTAACAAATGAATGGGCGTTGAAAGGAATGCGTATCCTGGAGAAAGAATATGGTCCCCAGGCGATAGAGCAGCCGGACGCGCAGGCTTTGTTTCGCGTCATCTATACCGCGGCAGATATGACCAGGGATGAAAGAGAACTGTACCGAAGGTTCTTTAAACTGTATTACGGGAGTTTTTACATAGCAGGAAACTGGCGTGTATATCCAATGTTGAAACAGGGCTGCTCTTTTGGGAATGCGGGAGTAACCGTTAACAATGAGGAAGAGGAGTGGGGGAGAGTTGGCCTGTTGGATATTATTCAGCAGGGAATTGTTTATTTGTCCAATCATGGAGTCAGCAACGGGCAGAACCCGTTGAAACTTTTGCTGTGTTACCATCTTTTCGGTGATAATAACATCAGTACGCTCAATTTGCAGGCAGCAATGAGAAAGGCATTAAATAATCAAGTTCTTCTTCACTTTGTGCATACAATACTGGAGAGCGGACATGAGGAAAGGCAAATGCTTGATGTGCTTTTGAAAGCGGTTTTTGGGAATGTTTCTTTCGGGAATGGCTGTTTTGGACTGGTTGAAAAACAACAATTTTTAAATCTCCTGAAGATGTGTGGACTGGAAATGGACAGAACGCTGTGGAGGCTAGACTATACAGGCGATACAGATAAGGAAGAGTTTTGGATTTTAGATGCATTCAGCGGATGGCAGTGGGAATTGGTTTTGCAGGCGGATGTGCAGATGACGGAAGCCTTGCTCTATACCATATGGCGCCTGCATGATGGAAAGATGGAAGGACAGGTGCTGGAATTGTTGGAAAAACGGCTTCGGAATGCCAGCTGGAAAGAACACTTCTGGTTTGAATTGATGCAGGAGGCTCAATCAGAAGGCGGTGAGTGGGAACTTCATATGAAAGAAATAGTTGCTCTGCATAATTCGGAAACTGTTAAACAGCGGGATTTCCGCAGCCATATGTATGAAGCGGGCTGGGACAGATATGAGGGAAGTCAGTATGAGAAAGACTTAAGGGACGGGCTGAAGGCAGGGAACTATGATCTGGTCCTTAGCATGATAGACGAAGTGATAGACGGCTTTAAGAATGACAGTGATAAGAAATCCAACTCTGGTGAGTGCCTGGCCATTGCCTATTTTTATATGCCGGCAGCGAAGGATAGAAGCATGAACAGATTTATGGACGGCATACAGAAGATGGAAAAGCCGTCTTTTCTGGGAGGGAAGTACTTTATTTTGCGCGCCTATGCTTATCTGGACGACAGGGTGGGTTTTGCGGATTACTATAGAGAGAATTGTCAGGAAATATGGAAGGGGTTGAGAGATGGGGGGTATCGGTACTTTTATCCGAAAAATGAACTCTATCAGATGGCGGCGTATGTTTTCTCTCTGGAAGAAGAGGATATTTCACGGGATTTCTGCAGTCAGTTGGCAGATTTAATTGCGGAGTCTGTATCTTGGTATGCGTATACGGAAGGCATTTTATGCAATTTGGATTGGATGACGAAGTATGTTTCTTTTGAAACGGTGTGGAGACGGGAGCGCTGTATAAAGGAGATCAATACTACTGATTATGATGAAATCTATCAGCTTATTGAAAAATATCTGTCTTTGGAAGAATTGATGGACATTTTTATTGCCGGAGTATGGGGCCCGAAACTTTCAGACAAACCTGTTCGCCCCCAAAATACCGAATTTGCATTTTGGGAGAGTAAGTATTATCTATGGCTGCGGGAGAAGTTTGGAGAAGCAGGGGAGGAGAGGCTGAAAGTGGAATTTGAGGAATTATATGCGTTGAAAGCGGAATTTGATAAGAAATACAGAGATCATTATATCTGGCAGGTGCATAAAATAGTGAATAAAATCAAAGACTTGCCGGTGCGTTTTCAATGAAATTGTCCCGGAGAAGAGTCCTGCGTTATTTTGAGGGGGCAGATAAGTATAGGGGATCAGGGACTTTAAACTTTTATTACATATGGAAAATGCATCACTGCGTAATTGCGGGTGGTGCATTTTTATTGGATTATAGTAAATAAGATTCAAAAAAGGATTGAATTCCAGTTATGCTATAATCAGGGATCAATCAATAATTATTTATATAAAATTGTATAAATAAATACAAACAAATATATTGACATGATGTTTGCGTGTATTGTATAATTATTCTTGAAATTTTAAATTACAAATGCTGAAATATGATCGGCTTTAATTGGTCAATATTATAAACAATATAAAATCCTGCCAGTTTATGGGAGTTTCTGTGAAACGGGCGGACAGGGGGGATAAAATGAAAATTAAAGTGGCAATTCTGGGGAGGGATAAGACCTATTTGAGCCGTCTGGTCTCAGCATTTAATTCCCGGTATACCGAAAAGCTGGAAATGTATTCTTTTACGCAGGAGCAGGCGGCTCTTGAAGCGTTGACAGCTAGCAGGATAGATGTGTTTCTGGCGGATGACAGTTATGAGATCGACAATCGGCAGATTCCCGGGCGCTGCGGTTTTGCCTATCTGGTTGATTCTGCGGAGATCGAATCCTTTCGGGGACAGCAGGTTATACATAAATTTCAGAAAGCAGATCTGATTTATCGGCAGATTCTCAGTATCTACGCGGAAAACGTCACAGAAATTACCGGGCTTCATATGGAACAGGGAAATGGAGGCAGACTGATTGCCTATCTGGCGGTATCCGGAGGCACAGGAGCCTCGACGGTTGCAGCCGCAAGCGCAATCAGACTGGCCAGAAAAGGAAAAAAGGTTCTCTATCTGAATTTGGAGCGGTTTGGCAGTTCGGATGTATTCTTTCAGGCAGATGGAACGGGCAGTTTTCAAGATATTATTTATGCCATCAAGAGCAGGAAAGGCAATCTGCCCGTAAAGCTGGAGAGCGTTGTGAAGCAGGATTCGTCGGGCGTATGGTTCTATTCTGCCACAGCCACCGCATTGGATATGGCTGAACTTAATTCCGAGGAAATCCGCAATATGATTGCAAATATTAAGATGTGCGGTGCTTATGACTATATTATTTTAGATATGGATTTTTCTCTTGAAAAATCAGAACTGGAGATTTTGCGGGAATGCGCTCAAATCGTAATGGTGGGGGACGGTTCCCCAACCTCCAACAGGAAGCTGGAGCGGGTTATGGCGTCCATGAGGATTCTTGAGGAACAGAATGACTGGAAACTTCTGATCCGGTGCAGTATCCTGTATAATCGATTCAGCAGCAGGACTTCGGAGAAGGCGGCGGTTTCGGATGTCAGGGAGGTCGGAGGCATTAAGCGTTATGAGGGTTATACAGTGGAACAGCTGCTGAGACAGCTGGCAGAGGAAGAAGTATTGGATAAATTATACTAAGGAGAAATCACATGACTTTTGAGACAGAGCAACAGATGATAGCGGATATCAAGGACTACATTATAGATAATATACCCATTAGCCAGTTGACAGATCAGGAGTTGGAAGAAAGGGTTGAACAGGTCACGGAGCAGCACCTGGACGGACAGTATGTGCCCATAGAACAGAGGGTGTCCATCGTGGAACAGGTATACAGTTCCATCAGAGGATTTGGGCTGCTGGATGCAATTATCAGTGATGAAACCATTACCGAGGTAATGATAAACGGTCCTCAGAATATCTTTATAGAGCAGAGCGGACGTCTGTTTAAGCTGGACAAGCAGTTTGAGAGCCAGCGGCGGCTGGAAGATATTATCCAGCGGATTGTGGGACTGGCCGGGAGGGAAGTCAACCAGGCCAATCCAATCTGCGATACCAGATTACCGGATGGATCCCGTGTAAATGTGGTATTGTCGCCCATTGCGTTGTGCGGCCCCACATTGACTATTCGAAAATTTTCAAAGGAACCCATGACCATTGCCAAACTGATTCGATATGGCTCCATCACCCAGGAGATTGCTGATAAGCTGGAACTGCTGGTCAGGGCCAAATACAATATATTTATATGCGGTGATGGCGTTATTATAGGACTAAGCTGAACGGCTGACAGAAATCAGGGAGTCGCACAGGCTTAGTCCTTTTAGTTACTGGCGGGGAAAACAACGGCGCCGGGTTCTCCGCCCACATCATCATCCGGGTATCTTCCTTTGCCCAAAGGAAGTGCCTGGTATCTATCAAATCAGGAGGAATTTCTATATGGCATATAAGGATACAAGGAACATAAAAGTCATTTCACAGAATGGACATAATTATAAGCCAACGCCAACCATCATGCTCAAAGGGCAGTGGCTGAAAACGGCTGGTTTTGAGATTGGCGATCCGGTCAGGGTTGAGTGTGAGGATGGAAAGCTGGTTGTCATTCTGGACAGGGAGAGGGCAGAGGAAATGGAAGCGGAGAAGGCTTTCATGGAGGCGGAGACAAAGAAGCTGAAAGCGCGTTTCGATGCGGAGAAGAAGGAAATCTATTCAAGGTTTGTGGCAGAGCGGAAAGCCGCATATGGGGCTTAGAAGAGCCCACGGAAAGGAGAGGAAAAAATGGGAAAGGTCATAATTTTAGGTTCGGAGAAGGGCGGCGTGGCGAAGACCACATCAACGTTCAATCTCGCATATGCACTGGCGAAGGAAGGGAAGAAGGTTCTGGCTGTTGATTTTGACAGTCAGGCGAACCTCTCCATCTGCTTTGGGATTGAGGACACGGCGGCAGTGCCGGTGACAATCGGGCATCTGATGATGCACAGGATTGAAGATGAAGAGCTCCCGGGTGCATCGGAGTATATCCAGAGCAGGAACGGCGTGGACTTCATCCCGTCATCCATCATGCTGTCCGTGGTGGAAGCAAAGCTGAGGCTGGAAATGGGGGCGGAGCGGATGCTGTCCGGGATTCTGGAGCCTTTGAAGGAAAGATATGATTACATACTGGTGGATACCTGCCCTTCGCTGGGGAGCCTGACCATCAATGCGCTTTCGGCGGCTGACGGTGTGATCATCACCGTCAATCCCCAGCTCCTGGCGATGATGGGGCTTCAGGATTTCCTGAAAACGGTAGGCAAGATCAAGAGCCGTATCAACCCCGCCCTGCAGGTGGAGGGCATCCTGCTGACCATGTGCGATGCGAGGACGAACCTCTGCAAGGTCATCACGGAGCAAGTGGCGGAGACATTCCAGGGGCAGATACGGATATTTGGGAGCAGGATACCGAGCACAGTCAAGGTGGGGGAGTCCGTCTATTACAGCAAGCCGCTTTTGGAATATGCGCCGGAGAGCGGGGCATGTGTGGCTTATCAGAATCTGGCAAAGGAGGTGGCTGCGGATGAAAGCTAATGCACCGAAAAGGAAAGTGTTCAATGATGCAGTGGATATGCTGACAGGCGGGGAGCCTGCGGCAGCAGGGAAGGGAGTCCAGATGCTCCCGGTGGAGAGTATAAAGCCATTCCGTAACCATCCGTTCCATCTGTACGAAGGGGAGCGGCTGGATGACATGGTGGAGAGCGTCAGGGAGCATGGAGTCCTGGTCCCGGCCATTGTCCGCACGGCTCCCGGGGGATATGAGATGCTGGCAGGGCATAACCGCCTGAATGCGGCCAGACTTGCGGGGCTTAAGGAGATACCAGCCATTGTGAAAGAGGGCCTGCCGGATGCGGAGGCGTATGTGTATGTGATAGAGACCAACATGCTCCAGCGCTCCTTCAATGACCTGAGCATATCGGAACGGATCGCGGTCCTGGCAGAGCGCTATGACAAGGTCTGCGGCACGAAGAAGAGGGCGGAGATTCTGGAGGAGCTGCAGGCGCTTAATGGGGGCGGTGGACATGATGTCCACCAGCAGGCGAAGAGCCGGGAGATCATCGGGAAAGAGCTTGGGATGACCGGGCGGCATATGGCAAGGTATGTCCGGTGCAAGGAGCTCATCCCGGAGTTCAAGGATATGCTGGATGACGGGAGCCTTTCGATGGTGGCGGCGGTAGAGCTGTCCTACCTGCCGGAGGAGGAGCAGGCGGCGGTGAAGAAGGTCATGGACCAGAACTGCATCAAACTAAAGGCGGACAAGGCGGGCGAGCTTCGGAAAGCGGCTGGGAGCCTGTCGGAGGGGGAGGCACAGAAGATTTTAGGCGTTGACCGGCCTGTGAAGCCGGATGCGGAGAAGCCGGTGAGCGTGAAGCTGCCCGCAAGGCTGTACAGCAGGTATTTCTCTGATGTGGCGGCTAAGGATGTGCAGGGCATTCTGGAGGAGGCGCTTGAACTGTATTTTGAGAGGAAGGGGGCATAAATGGTGGAGGTCATACAGTATTACAATGTGAGGTTTTATCTGCTGCTTAAGGATGAAAGGGAGCGCAGGTGGTTCTCCTTCCTGGAAGGGAGGATCAGGGCCGGTGAGCGGATGGTCATGAAGGATATTTATGGGTGGTGCGTCAGCCATGGGATAAGGTACAGGACAAGGTTCTGCTACAGGCCGGATTTCCCGGTCATGGCTAACCTCTGGAATCTCTATTCCTACCTGAGGGGAAAGATTGACATGGCACGTGCCAGAAGGGAGGCTGCGGATGTTTAGCACAGAGGAACTGGCGGCTCTGGACCGTTCGTATTTTTCGGTCATCTGCGCGGATGCCTATGATGTGACCATAATGTCGAAGAATACCGGGCATGTCTGGTATATCCATAACCCGGAGTACCCGGAGCCGGGCAACTGCATCATATTCCATAAGCACCGGGCATCCCACCCGTACCACAGGCATGGACGGGCGGGGAGCCTACGGCAGGCGGTAAAGAGCATCCAGGGGCATGACAGATACCAGATTGAGGTGAGGGAGGGCGGCAGTGGCGGTGGCCGGAAAAGCGCTGGCAAGGGTAGATAAAAATTCATAATGGATGGGGCGGCGCAGATCAGCAGGCCTGGACAGGGCACAGGGGCAGAATCTCCTGTGTCTTTTTCTGTATTCTTCAATCTGTCCGATAAATTGGAGTAATCGGGGAGGTCATTGTATAGACACGGAAAAAGTGGACAATAATTCAATATATAAATTACGCTTGACTAATAATCCAAATTATTGAATATTGCTGGAGAAAGGTGGCACGATCATGGATAAATTGGAGTTTGATAAGAGAAGATGCATGTCTGCTATATACGCCATTGCCAAAGAGAAGGGCGTCAGGATAGGGGACCTAGAAAGGGAAGCCAATGTGAGCACGGGGTACCTGTCCAAGCTGAATAAGGAGGAGAACACATCCTCACCGAGCATTGAGCTGCTGCTGGCGGTTGCCAGGGTGCTGGGCGTTACCATTGACATGCTGGTCTATTCAGAGTACGAAGGGCTGAGCCCGAATGAGAAGTATATTTTAAAGTTTCTGGACAGATTGGTGGATGACACGCTGTCCGGGGGGCTGCAGTGGGAGAAGGAGACAAAAAAGCAGCTTTTAAATGTGGGATGCGGCTATGACGGGGGCGATGCCTATTCTGTGCATCCGTTGTTTGAGGCTGCAGGGGTTCCGATGGAGGCAGGAAAGAGCCGTCTGGAATCCCGTTATTACAGCAGGTTTTTCCCTGACGGGGATACTAAGATAGCGGGGGATGGGTTCCATGTGTCCCTTTCCCCCTCTGGCGCAGATATTTACATCGTGAAAGTGGATAATGAAGAGGCAAATATGGGGATAGGGTATGACCAGTTTGAGGTCTACCTGGTCCGGAAGGGCAGCATCACGCCTTTGTGCTGCAGTGAATTTGTATGCAATGAGATTGCCAGGCAGATACAGAACCTGTACAAGGTGATCGTTGATGCGGATTCCAACCTTGGCATCAATGACGAGGTGAAGTGTATCATTGACCTTTACATGAATGAGGGCGAGGGGATGCCGTCCAGTTAAGGAAGGGGGCACAGCATGTGGCAGATACCGATCTATAACCGGCAGATTCCGAAGAAGCAGAGGATATTTGACGTGGAGGCCGATGAAAAAGGGGTGATCCACAGGTACTTCACCCAGAACATAAAGGGGAGCGTCTATGTGGATTCAGAGGACGTACAGAAGCAGATAGATGAATTCCTGGAAAAGAATGCAGTAAGATAGGAGCTACTGAGCAAACGGAACCGATAGAATGAGTTACCGACCGCCGGAGCCATGATCCTGACCGCAGGGAGAGTATGTGTTTACTCAATCTGTGTCAGGGGATGGCTCCGGCTTTTTTTGTTTCCATGGGAAATGCCTGGTTACGGATCAGGGCGGATATGGTTGGATGTCCGTCCTGATGGGTACCCAGGGAGGTATTCAATATAAAAATTCATACCGGCCGCATGTGCGCAGTGGGGCGGGATACGACATACCGGGCTTTTTACAGCCGCGACAAAGGCGGCTGTGGGGAGCCGGATATGGGCATCCCTGCTTTCCTGCGCTTTTTTTGTGCCGCGCTGCGGGTGCCCTGTCCTGGATCATGGGTCTGTCCTGCCTTTACTGCCTCCTGGCCGGAGAAGGAGGCAGGACATGAAGATGAGGTTCAGGAAGACGCCCATGAGCCAGAGGGTCAATTATTGTTATGAGTCCGTGACGGGGGAGAAGTTCCGCATCAGCGCGGAAGAGTACGGGGCGGAGACGGTCAGCCTGCTGCATCGGATGGATGACAGCGAGGTCAGGAACAACCTGAGCACGGGGAAGCCCGGCATCCAGAAATGGCAGGAGGAGGCGGTCAGGCAGTGGAGGGAGTGGCATCCGGGTGAGGAGCCGCAGAAGAACTGGATGCTGTCGCTTGACAGCCTTACGGGGGAGGACGGCAGCGGCATGGCGGCAGACAGCCGGTATATGAAGCAGGCAGTGGACAGGGCAGCGGAGGAAGAGGAAGACCCGATGAAGGAGCTTTTGTATGAGTGTATTGCGGAGATGGACAGGGATTCACAGAAACTTTACCGGATGTACTACGTGGAAGGGGCCGTCCAGACGGAGATCGCAGAGGAGTTCGGGATATCCCAGATGGCGGTCAGCAAGAGGCTGAAAAAGCTGGAAGCCGCCTTGAAAAAGGAGTGCCTGAAAAAACTTGAAAAAAATTTATGAAATGGTTTTAAAAGCACTGCTTTCTGCGGACTGGGGTGTGTGGGGAGGGAAATTCCCACAGAAAGAGAGGTAATGGCGATGGCATTAAAGCACAAAGTCATCATCAATGTTTCGGATTCCGGCGGCAGGAAGAGGAACGTGCTGAAGGGCGCGGACATGAAGCTGCCGGCAAGGCTTGTGAGGTTCCTGTTCGGGGATTTCACCCAGGTGTACCTTTTAGCGCCGGGGCAGACTGTGGAATCGGTTGACATCAAGGAGGTCAGGGAAGGAGAGTGCGCAGCATGTCAAAGATGAGTGAACTGGACAGGGTGCTCCGGGAACTGAAAAAGTGTGGGGAGAGCCTGGTGTGCATCGCGGAGGAACTGGCAGAGGTTCTGTCCGGCTCAGGCGAAAAGAAGGAAGCCGTGGAGAAGCCGGGGAAGAAGGAATCTGCGGGGAAAGCGTCCGGGCAGGAGGAGCAGGAACCGGAGAAGCAGTATTCCCTCACGGAAGTCAGGGCGCTTTTGGCGGAGAAGTCCAGGGCGGGCTTCACGGCACAGGTCAGGGAGCTGCTTGCAAAGCACGGGGCGGATAAGCTGTCCGGGATTGACCCTTCGGAGTATGCGGCCCTGGTGGCGGATGTGGAGGTGCTGTGATGGGTAGGCACGCTTTATTGTCCGCGTCTTCCAGCCACCGGTGGCTTGCCTGCCCGCCGTCTGCAAGGCTCTGTGAGGATTATGTGGACACGGGCAGCGAATACGCACAGCAGGGCACGGATGCCCACAGCCTCTGCGAGCACAAATTGAAGCTGGCGCTGGGCATGGAGACCACAGACCCGACAGAGGGGCTTTCCTTCTATGACGAGGAGATGGAGGAATGCGCCTGCGGGTATGCGGAGTATGTCCTTTCATTGGTGGAGGAGGCAAAGAAGGTATGTAAAGACCCAGCGGTGCTGATCGAGCAGCGGCTGGACTTCTCCCGTTTTGTGGAGGAGGGGTTCGGCACAGGCGACTGCCTGATAATTGCGGACGGGACGCTTTACATCATTGATTACAAGCATGGTACAGGCGTGGAGGTTTCTGCGGATGGGAACCCTCAGATGATGCTGTATGCCCTGGGCGCGTTGGAGTTGTTTGACGGCATCTATGATATTGATACTGTGCGCATGGCAATCTATCAGCCGCGCCGGGAGAATGTGAGCGTGTGCGTCATGGCAAAGGAAGAACTGCTCCGGTGGGCAGAGGGTGAGCTTAGGGAAAAGGCAAAGCTGGCCTACGCCGGGGAGGGAGAGTTCTGTGCGGGTGAGCACTGCCGGTTCTGCAAGGCGAAGGCGGTCTGCAGGAAGCGGGCGGAGTACAACCTGGAGCTTGCGAAGTACGATTTTGAGATGCCCGCAACGCTGGAGGAGGATGAGATCGCGGCGATCCTCGTGAAAGCGGATGAGCTGGCGGCATGGGCGGCGGATGTGAAGGAGTTCGCACTGCAGCAGGCGCTCTCCGGCGTGAAGTATGCCGGGTTCAAGGTTGTGGCCGGAAGGTCCAACCGGAAGTACACCGATGAAAAGGCGGTGGCGGATACCGTATTGAAAGCAGGCTATGATCCGTATGAGCCGAAGCTGTTAGGCATCACGGCCATGGAGAAGCTGCTGGGCAAGAAGAAATTCGCGGAGATTTTAAAGGGGCTTGTGGAGAAGCCGCAGGGCAAGCCGGCCCTGGTGCTTGAGAGCGACAAGAGGCCGGAACTGAACACGGCACAGGAAGATTTCAAGGAAGATTAGGAGGAAAATCATATGTCAAATACAGTCAACAATCCAACGAAAGTGATCACAGGACCGGATACCCGGTGGAGCTACTGCAACGCATGGGAAGCAAAATCAATCAATGGAGGCACGCCGAAGTTTTCCGTGTCGCTCATCATCCCGAAGTCGGATAAGAAGACCATTGCGAAGATCGAGGCGGCGATTGAGGCGGCGTACCGTGAGGGCGAGGCGAAGCTGAAGGGGAACGGCAGGAGCGTCCCAGCATTATCTGTTCTGAAGACCCCGCTGCGTGACGGGGATACGGAGCGCCCGGATGATGAAGCCTATGCGGATTCTTATTTCGTCAATGCCAACAGCTCCACGGCTCCCGGAATTGTGGATGCAGACCGTCAGCCGATTCTTGACCATTCCGAGGTATACAGCGGCGTATATGGCAGGGCGAGCATCAATTTCTATGCTTTCAATTCCAACGGAAATAAGGGAATCGCCTGCGGCTTGAATAATTTACAGAAGCTGCGTGACGGGGAGCCGCTTGGCGGCAGGTCCCGTGCGGAGGATGACTTTGCGGATGAGGGTGAAGAGGATTTCCTGTCATGACCAGATAAACAGAAGCATGGCCGCCGGGTGGCGGGGAACGGGCATCGGCCTTTTCCCTGCTGCCCTTAAGGCGGTGAAAGGAGCTGGTGGAATTGAGAACTTTGTCACTGGATTTGGAGACTTTTTCAGATGTGGATTTATCCAAATGCGGCGTTTATAAATATGCGGAATCTGCGGCTTTTGAAATCCTGCTGTTTGGATTCAGTGTGGATGGCGGGGATGTGCAGGTAATCGACTTATGTCAGGGGGAGAAAATCCCTGCGGATATTCTGGTAGCGTTATCGGATGATTCTGTCACCAAATGGGCATTCAATGCCATGTTCGAGAGGGTGTGTCTGTCAAATTATCTTGGGGAATGGCTGGAGCCGGAATCCTGGAAGTGCTCCATGGTCTGGTCTGCCACCCTGGGGCTTCCCCTGTCTTTGGAAAATGTGGGCGCAGTGCTTGGGCTGGAGAAGCAGAAGCTGTCGGAAGGGAAAGACCTGATCCGGTATTTCTGTGTCCCTTGCAAGCCGACCAAGGCAAACGGCGGCCGGATGCGGAACCTGCCGGGGCATGACAGGGAAAAGTGGGAGCGGTTCAAAGCCTATAATCTGCGTGATGTGGAGGCAGAGATGCAGATACAGCAGAGGCTTTCAAACTTTCCTGTGCCGGATTTTGTGTGGGAGGAATACTGGCAGGACCAGGAGATAAATGACCGGGGCATTGGCGTGGATATGGAAATGGTCAGAAACGCGATTGCCGTTGATGGGCGTTCCAAGGCGGAATTGTCGGCGGCGATGAAGGAACTGACGGGGCTGGAGAACCCAAACTCCGTGCAGCAGATGAAGCAGTGGCTTTCGGGGAATGGGGTGGAAACGGATTCCCTTGATAAAAAGGCTGTAGCGGAACTGATGAAGGATGCACCGGAGTGTTTGCGGAAGGTTCTGGCACTCCGGCAGCAGCTTGCCAAATCTTCCGTGAAGAAATACCAGGCGATGGAGAATGCGGTGTGTGCGGACAGCCGTGCGCATGGGATGTTCCAATTTTATGGGGCTAACAGGACGGGGAGGTTCTCCGGGCGCATTATCCAGCTGCAGAACCTTCCCCAGAACCATATGCCTGACCTGGCGCAGGCAAGGGGGCTTGTGAAGGCGGGGGATTCTGATGCTCTTGCCATGCTGTATGAGGATATTCCGGATACGCTCTCACAGCTCATCCGCACGGCTTTTGTGCCGCAGGACGGCAGGAAGTTCATTGTGGCGGATTTTTCAGCGATTGAGGCAAGGGTGATCGCATGGATTGCCGGGGAGCGGTGGCGGCTGAAAGTATTTGAGGGCGGCGGTGACATTTACTGCGCATCGGCAAGCCAGATGTTCCATGTCCCGGTGGAGAAGCACGGCGTGAACGGGCATCTGCGGCAGAAGGGGAAGATAGCGGAGCTGGCCCTTGGATACGGCGGGTCAGTAGGCGCGCTGATCTCCATGGGTGCGTTGGAGATGGGGCTTGCGGAGGAAGAGCTGCAGCCGCTGGTGTCGGCGTGGAGGGATTCCAATCCATGCATCACGGAGTTCTGGTGGGCGGTTGACCGTGCCGTGAAGGAATGCATCAAAATGAGGGCAAAGACGGAGACGCACGGCATCCGCTTTGATTACCAGAGCGGGATGCTGTTCATCACGCTTTTCTCCGGGAGGCGGCTTGCCTATGTGAAGCCAAGGATCGGGGAGAACCAGTTCGGCGGGGAGTCCGTCACTTACATGGGCGTGGGCGGAACGAAGAAATGGGAGCGGCTGGAAAGCTACGGCCCCAAGTTCGTGGAGAACATCGTGCAGGCGGTCAGCCGGGATATCCTGTGCTATGCCATGAGGACTTTGCGGAACTGTTCAATCGTGGCCCATGTGCATGATGAGGTCATCATTGAGGCGGACAGGAGGATGTCCCTTCCTGCCGTATGTGAACAGATGGGCAGGACGCCGCCCTGGGCCAAAGGGCTGCTGCTCCGGGCGGATGGATATGAATGTTATTTTTACCAGAAGGATTAGGCGGGGACGCATGGGATATCAGATTGATTTCAGGAGGCAGAGAAGATGAGCAAGGCGGAAATGCAGAGGTGCAGGATGCATGGTGACTGTTTCGCAAACAGGGGTGGCGTCTGTACCTGCTTGAAGGACAATGACTTTGGCGGGAGGGACTGCCCGTTTTACAAGCCTGCGGATATGGTCCGGAAAGAACAGCGTAGGCGGAATGGAGGTATGGTTCATGGGGATTGGAAGGTATAACAGTGAGGGGTATCCTGACCCCACGACTTATGAGGCACTAAAAGAGATCAGCAGGGAGGAGATGGCGGAGAAGCGGGCATACCGGCCGCTTGTCTATATATGTTCCCCGTTTGCAGGGGATATGGAGGGGAATGCGCAGAAGGCCAGGCGGTACAGTAGGTTTGCGGTGGGGAACGGCGCGATCCCTATTGCGCCGCATCTGCTGTTTCCACAGTTTCTGGATGACAGGAAGCCTGCGGAACGTGCGGTCGGCATATTCGCCGGGCTGGTGCTCTTGGGGAAATGCGACCAGCTGTGGGTGTTCGGCAATACCGTATCCACGGGGATGGCGGCGGAGATTGAGAAGGCGGAGAAGCGGGATATGGTCATCCGTTATTTCACGGAGGACTGCGAGGAGGTGTGCAGGGCATGAGGATGACATTTTACACGGCGAACTGCAGGGGGAACGCGAAGAACAGCCTGTATCCCAACAGGCGGGTCATTGACAATGAGGATGACTGCATGGAAGTGGTGACGTTTGACCATGTGTGCGCGGAGTTTCGGAACTGCCGCAGGAGCGGGGATAATTTCCTCTTCTGTGATGTGGACGTGATGGACTGTGACAACAGCCATTCCGACAATCCGGCAGACTGGGTTCATCCAGAAGATTTGGGAGAAAAGATTGGAGAGGATGTGGCGTTTGCCGTGGTGCCGAGCCGGAACAACATGAAGCAGAAGGAGGGGAAGTCTGCAAGGCCGAGGTTCCATGTGTATTTTCCCCATGACCCGGTAACTGACGGGGATGCGTGTGCGGCGTTGAAGAAGGCCATACAGCAGAAATTCCCGTTCTTTGACGCAAAGGCGCTGGATTCTGCGAGGTTCATTTTCGGGCATCCGGCGGATTCCATCCTCTGGCATGAGGGCGAGATCACCATTGACTGCATCGTGAAGCCGCAGGGCGGCAGGGAGATACCCCAGGGGCAGAGGAACGCCACCATGTCCCATTTCGCGGGGCGTGTGGTGAAGCGGTACGGAGTGACGGAAAAGGCGCATGAAATCTTCATGGAAGAGGCGGGAAAGTGCAGGCCGCCGCTGGAGGATGCGGAGCTTGCCATGATCTGGCAGAGCGCCTGCAGGTTCGCTGAGAAGGTGCAGGGGCAGGAGGGGTATGTGGCCCCGGATGCGTACAATGACGAGTTCGGGCGGGAATCCTTAAAACCCGGCGATTACTCCGACATCGGGCAGGCGAAGGTGCTCACCAGGGAGTACGGAGTGGAACTGCGCTATACGGCGGCTACGGACTATCTGCGTTTCTGCGGGCAGTATTGGGTAGAGTCGAAGCAGCAGGCGGTGGGTGCGGCGGAAGAATTCCTTGATCTGCAGCTTGCGGATGCGAAGGATGAGGTTGCCCGGACGAAACAGGCGCTCATGGATGCCGGGATTTCAGAGGATGCCGTCACATCGGGCGGCAAGGCGCTGGAGAAGAAGGTCAGTGACGGGCAGATGGACGCGTATCTTGCGTATATGTCCGCACAGGCGTATAAGGCGTTTGTGATGAAGCGGCGGGACATGAAATATGTGGTGTCAGCGTTGCAGGCGGCGAAGCCGATGCTGGAGATTAGTGTTTCTGACCTTGACAGGGATGGGTTCCTTCTGAACACACCGGGCGGCACCTATTATCTCCCGGACGGGCTGGATGGGAAGCGTGACCACAGCCCGGAGGACTATATCACGAAGATCACGGCGACGGCTCCCGGCGACAAGGGGGAGAAGCTGTGGCTGGATTCCCTGGAGACCATTTTCTGTGGCGATGCAGAGCTGGTTGACTATGTGCAGCAGATTGTGGGCATGGCGGCGGTGGGGCGCGTCTATATGGAATCGCTGATCATTGCCTACGGGGAGGGAAGGAACGGGAAGTCCACCTTCTGGAACACGGTTGCCCGCGTGCTTGGGACCTATAGCGGGAATATGTCCGCAGATACCCTCACGGTCGGATGCAAGCGGAATGTGAAGCCAGAACTTGCAGAGGCGAAAGGGAAGCGGCTTATTATTGCCGCAGAGCTGGAGGAGGGGATGAGGCTGAATACTTCCGTGGTGAAGCAGATGTGTTCCACGGATGAGATTTATGCGGAGAAAAAGTATAAGGACCCGTTTTCTTTTACACCGAGCCATACTCTGGTGCTTTATACCAACCACCTGCCCAGGGTGGGCGCGAATGACCCGGGGACGTGGCGGCGCCTGATTGTGATTCCTTTCCATGCCAAAATTGAAGGGGCGGGGGATGTGAAGAATTATGCTGATTTCCTTGTAGCGGAGGCGGCACCGGCTGTCATGGCATGGATTATTGAAGGTGCAAAAAAGGCAATCAGCAGGAACTTTCATATCCCCTGTCCTGTATGCGTGGAAGATGCCATCAAAGCATATAGGGAGGACAATGACTGGCTTGGGCATTTTCTGGGTGAGTGCTGCGAGGCTGATAAGACATACCGGGAGAAGTCCGGCGTGCTGTACCAGGAATACCGCAGTTACTGTATGAGGACAGGCGAGTATTCGAGAGGGACGGCAGATTTTTACAATGCGCTGGAGTCGGCAGGATTTATGCGCCAGAAGACAAAGACAGGAAATTTTATCCGAGGGCTCCGCATAAAGGAGGATTTTGCGGATTGACAGGTGTATTTTCCCGTAAGGGTGGAGGTCGGTGGAAGTCTTGGTATAAACCCCCTTTAGGGCAGTTTTTTCAGTAAAAAATCACTTATAGGGGAGTTTTAGGTACAAGTTCCACCGACCTCCACCCATAAGCCCGGAATACTTGAAAAACAAGGGATTGGAGGCATTTGCATGAGAGAGAAGACCATAGAGCAGAAATTCAGGGAGGCGGTCAGGGATGCCGGGGGACTGGCAGTAAAGTTCACATCGCCCGGTTTTGACGGGGTGCCTGACAGACTGGCACTTCTCCCTGATGGGAGGATGGCGTTTGTGGAGGTCAAGGCACAAGGGAAAAAGCCCCGCCCCCTGCAGCTGGCACGGCACAGGCTTTTACGGCGGCTGGGGTTTAAGGTGTATGTTTTGGATGATGAGTCGCAGATTGGAGGGATGATTGATGAGATACGAGCCACATGAGTACCAGAAATTTACGGCAGGATACATTGAGGAGCATCCGGTGTCCGCTATCTTCCTTGACTGTGGGCTTGGGAAGACATCCATCACGCTGACGGCGGTGAATGACCTGATGTTTGACAGCTTTGAGGTCCATAAGGTGCTTGTGATAGCGCCCATCAGGGTGGCTTCATTCAGCTGGCCGGAAGAGATGGAGAAATGGGACCATCTGAAAGGGATGAGGTACAGCGTGGCAGTCGGCACGGCGGCGGAGAGGTTTTCTGCATTAAAGCGGCAGGCGGACATTTACCTGATCAACCGCGAGAACGTGCAGTGGCTGGTTTTGGAGAGCGGCATCCCCTTTGATTTTGACATGGTAGTAATTGATGAGCTGTCATCCTTCAAGAACCACCAGACAAAGCGGTTCAAGGCGCTGATGAAAGTGCGGCCGAAGGTGAAGCGCATCGTGGGGCTGACCGGGACGCCTTCCAGCAACGGGCTGATGGACCTTTGGGCGGAGTTTAGGTTGCTGGACATGGGGGAGCGGCTGGGGCGGTTCATCGGGCAGTACCGGACATCCTATTTTCGGCCGGATAAGCAGAACGGGCAGATGGTGTTCTCCTACAGGCCGCTTCCTGGGGCGGAGAAGCAGATTTACGGCAGGATATCCGACATCACCATTTCCATGAAGTCCACTGCCCATCTGCGGATGCCGGAGCTGGTAAATTCCAGGTACACGGTGTACCTCTCCGAAAAGGAGCAGGAAAGATATGAGGAACTGAAAAAAGACCTTGTCCTGCAGCTGCCGGACGGGGACATCACGGCCGCCAATGCGGCGGCTCTTTCTGGGAAGCTGTCGCAGATGGCGAACGGGGCCATATATACGGATACAGGGGAGACCGTTTCCGTCCATGAGAGAAAGCTGGATGCGCTGGAGGACATCATTGAAGCAGCGAACGGCAAGCCGGTATTGGTGGCTTACTGGTTCCGGCATGACTTTGAGAGGATTTCAGAGCGGCTCCAAAAGCTGAAAATCCCATATGCCAGGCTGGACACGGATGCCAGCATCCAGAGATGGAATGCAGGGGAAATCCCAGTGGCGCTGATTCATCCGGCATCTGCTGGGCACGGCCTGAACCTGCAGGCGGGTGGTTCCACCCTTGTGTGGTTCGGCCTTACCTGGTCACTGGAATTATACCAGCAGACAGTGGCGAGGCTGTGGCGGCAGGGGCAGTCATCGGAGACCGTGGTGGTGCAGCACATCATCACGGATGGCACCATAGACGGGCGAATCATGAAGGCGTTGTCAGAAAAAGATAACATGCAGTCCGCATTGATCGATGCGGTGAAAGCGGAGGTGGGAGCGTATGGGTAAGTCAGGACAGGTGAGCATGGGAAAGGGCAAGGAATTTGACGGAAGAGGGTCTGCCGGGATGACAGCAAGGGAATATCTGTCCCAGGCATATTACCTGGACCAGAGGATAAACAGCAAGATTGAGCAGGTGGAGTCCCTGAATGACCTGGCGAGGAAAGCCGGGTGTGCCATCAGCGGGATGCCCAGGAACCCGGACCGGGCGGTGTCCTCCATGGCCAATGCCGTGGAAAGGATCGTTGACCTGCAGGCGGAAATCAATGCGGACATTGATAGGATGGTGGGACTGAAAACGGAAATCATGAAAGTGATCAGGCAGGTGGATGACCCGGAATTCCAGACGCTTCTGGAGAAGAGGTACCTGAACTTCCATACCTGGGGGCAGATTGCCGTGGACATGGGATATAACGTAAGGCACCTGTACCGGATTCATGACAGGGCGCTGCTGGAGATCAAGATTCCGAAAGTTGTCACTGGATGTCAGTAGATGTCAAAGGGGTATGTGTGGTAATGTTAAAGTGGCGAAAATGAAAAACGGGGAAGCCCGACGGGAGAAAATCCTGCCGGGCTTTTCCTATGCCTGGAAGGAGATGAGGCAGATGCCGAGGAAGCCGAAGCATCCGTGCGGGTATCCGGGATGCCCGGAACTGACGGATGGCAGGTATTGTGGGGAACATGCGGCTGCGATGAACCGGAGGTATGAGAAATACGGGAGGAACCCGGAGACGAAGAGACGGTACGGCAGGGCGTGGAAGAGGATACGTGATAGGTATGCGTCACGGCATCCGTTCTGTGAGCAGTGCCTGGAGAAGGGTGCGGCCGTGCCCGTGGAGGAAGTGCACCACAAGGTACCGCTGAGTGAAGGTGGCACACATGATGCAGGCAACCTGATTTCATTGTGCAAGTCGTGTCACTCGCGTATCCATGCGGAGCGCGGCGACCGGTGGGGCCGGTAGGGGGGATGGAAATCTCCATGGCCCCTCCCCTGGGGAACGGGGCGGGGGTCACACGCACAAAAAGCAGAAATCAAACAGGGTATTAACCTCTGGCATGAGGGAGGTGGGAAAATGGCGAAAGACGGCACGAACCGGGGCGGTGCAAGAATCGGTTCCGGCAGAAAATCAAAGGCATTGACAGACAAAATCAATGACAGTGGCATGGCGGTGGTGATTGATCTGCCGGAACCGTCTGCGATTGATGGCGAGGATATGCCGCCGGTGAAAGATTACCTGAAAGCAAAGCAGAAAAGCGGCAGGGATATGTGTGCGGCTGAGGTCTATGAGGAAACCTGGAAATGGCTGAAAGAGAGAAACTGTGAAAGGTTTGTGAGCGTGCAGCTTGTGGAGCAGTATGCAATGTCGGTATCCAGATGGATACAGTGTGAGGAATGCATTTCAGAATATGGGTTTCTGGCGAAGCACCCGACAACTGGGAACGCCATTACATCTCCTTATGTCACCATGTCCCAGCAGTACATGAAGCAGGTGAACCAGGTCTGGTATCAGATTTACCAGGTTGTCAAGGAAAACTGTTCCGTGGAATGGAGAGGGGCTACACCGCAGGATGATGTCATGGAACGGCTGCTCAGGGCGAGGAACGGGGTGTGACGGGATGAAGGACTGGATCGGGAACGGAATGAGTGTATATGCGGTTCTGGGGGCATCCAGCCATAGTGCGGATGCCAGGGCGCAGGATGATTATTATGCAACAGAACCGAAGGCGATGGAGCTTCTGCTTGCTGAAGAAAGGTTTGCCCCGGTTGTCTGGGAGTGTGCCTGCGGTGAGGGGCATCTGTCAAAAGTTCTGGAAGCGCATGGGCATGAGGTGGTCAGCACGGATTTGGTCTACCGGGGATATGGAAAACAGGAAACAGTGGATTTCCTGAAAGTGAAAGGTGGCTTTGATGGTGACATCATCACGAATCCACCCTATAAATTTGCCTTGGAGTTTGTAAAGAAAGCATTGCAGATGGTGAAGCCCGGCAGGAAAGTGGCTATGTTTTTAAAGCTGCAGTTTTTGGAAGGCAAAGGCAGGAAGCGGTTTTTCCTGGAGAACCCGCCGAAGACGGTTTATGTGAGTTCATCAAGGCTGGGGTGTGCAAAGAATGGGGATTTTGTGAAAATGCCTTCCAGCGCGGTGGCCTATGCATGGTTTGTATGGGAGAAGGGATTTGACGGCAATCCGATAATCAAGTGGATAAATTGAAGGAGGCAGTATGGAAATGAAAAATAAGATGCAGATGGTGGAGGCATCTAAACTGGTGCCGTATGTGAATAATGCGAGGACTCATTCAGCGGCGCAGATCAGCAAGCTCCGTGCATCCATCCGTGAGTTTGGGTTTATCAACCCGGTCATTATTGACGGGAATTATGGGATTATTGCAGGACACGGCAGGGTTGTGGCGGCACAGGAAGAGGGGCTTGCGGAAGTGCCGTGTGTGCTGGTGGACCATCTGACGGAGGCGCAGAAGAAAGCATATATTCTGGCGGATAACCGGTATGCGCAGGATGCCGGCTGGGATGAGGAGCTTCTGCGGATTGAGATTGAGGGTTTGCAGGCGGAGAATTTTGATGTGTCCCTGACAGGTTTCCGGGATGATGAGATAACGGATCTGTTTGCATTGAAAGATGATGAGCCGGATGATCCGGAGGGTAATAACAAGGAATATGGTGAGGAGGAGTTTGGGGATGAGGAATTCGACCACGAATGCCCGAGATGCGGGTTCCGCTTCAACGGCAATGAAGCCGGCTGTGGCAGCAGGAAACAGGATGCTGGAAGCAGTGGGGATGAATAAGGGAAGGCCGGGGCATAAGTTCCCATGGAACTGGCGGCTTGCTGACTTGGAGAAAGTGGAGAAGAACGGGAAAACGGTGTTCAGCTGCTTTTCCTGCGGCGGGGGTTCCAGCATGGGGTATAAGCTGGCGGGCTATACGGTGCTGGGGAATTGTGAGATTGACCCGGAGATGGAGAAGGTCTATCAGGCGAACCATCACCCAAAGCATACTTTCCTCATGGACATCCGGGAGTTCAATGAGCAGAAAACATTCCCGGATGAACTGAAAAATCTGGATATCCTGGATGGCTCGCCGCCCTGCTCTGTGTTTTCGGATGCAGGAGACAGGGAGAAAGGCTGGGGTAAGGAAAAGCAGTTCCGGGAGGGGCAGAAGAAACAGAGGCTTGATGACCTTTTCCTGCATTTTATCCATACGGCGGAGCTCCTGCAGCCGAAGGTGGTGATTGCGGAGAATGTGAAAGGCCTGGTGCGTGGGAATGCGAAGGGGTATGTGAATGAGCTCCTGAAGGCATTCAGGGCGGCAGGCTATGTGACACAGATTTTTCTTCTGGATGCACAGACAATGGGGGTGCCGCAGAGACGTCAGAGGGTCTTCTTTGTGGCACACAGGAAGGATTTGGAGCTGCCGAAGCTGAAACTGGAATTCCATGAGAAGCCGATTCCCTTCGGGGAAGTGCGCAGTGAGCACGGCATCCCGCTTCTTAACTGCATGATGGCGGAGCTGGTCGGGAAACGGAAAAAGGGCGATACTTGTTTTTCGGATATCTCCGAGAGGGAGAGGGGGAAGCGTTCCATGTTCACGGACAGGATTGTTGCGGACGGAAAGATTGCCCCGACGAATACGGCCAGCGGCATGGCAGTGAGGTTCGTGGACGGGGAGAGGTATTCCGTCCATGATTATGTGGCAACGCAGACTTTTCCGCAGGATTATGATTTCCTGGATCAGGCGCCGCAGTACATTTGCGGGATGAGCGTGCCGCCGGTGATGATGGCGCAGATTGCGGGTGCAGTTTATGAGCAGTGGTTGGAACAATAATTAAAATTAAAAGAACCGATAAAATATTATTGACATTAAAGGGTACGGGTGCTATTATAAGCATAGGGAAATTATTGGAAACAATAACGCACGTTAATGGATAAGGAGGATAAAATATGCTTATATCAAAAATGGTACAAATTGAGTTTGCTAATCCAGGAATGAAAGCTGTGGATGCTATCTATGATATTCGTAAAGCGGCTAAAAATGCAGGATTGAATCTATATTCAAGATATGATGTTCAGCTTCAAATGCCAATGGTAATTGATGATAAAGTTATAGTTGAGGTCAAAGTTCCTGATATAATAGCTGATACTTTTGCAATAGGAAATCATCTGCGAGGTATTGCATCGTATTTGCTTAAGCAATGTAATGGCAGATATGACCAGTATGTAATAGGCAAAAGATTACTTAATTACAGTGAACTTCCTTCTCTTGAGGCGAAAAGTGATGGAATGCCTATGGTTGACCGGCTTGAAGCTATTGTTTCATTTACAAGACTTCTTGAACGATCTGATGAAGAAGCAATGGATCAGATAAGTCGTATTCTAATTATCCTTAGAGAAGGGAGGGAATACGAGAATGGAAAACAGCTTAAATAATCTGACACAGGGAGTTCATGAACTGGCAAAGCATTCAACAATTTCGTTTAGCATTGAAGGATGGCCGGCAGCAGCAGTTTTAATTTCTATTCCAACAACGGTAGTTATAGTTTATGCAATCAGAGCGATAGCATAAGAAGGGAATATGCAAATAACAAACATAATATGAGACTTTTGCATTGGTAAAAATGCAGAAGTCTCATTTTTATATGGGTTTGAGTGGTGAAATATGAGGAAATTAAAGAAATACAAGCCCACAAAATTTCGGGCGAGGAGGTCTGTCTATGATAAGGCGGCTGCGGATTATGCTGTCAGCTTCATTGAGTGCCTATGCCATACGAAGGGGACCTGGGCGGGGAAGCCTTTTGAGCTGATCGACTGGCAGGAGCAGATCATCCGGGATGTGTTCGGGACGGTCAAGGCGAACGGGTATCGGCAGTTCAATACGGCCTATGTTGAGATACCGAAGAAACAGGGGAAGAGTGAGCTTGCGGCGGCGGTGGCGCTGCTTTTGACCTGCGGGGACGGGGAGGAGCGTGCGGAGGTGTACGGCTGTGCAGCTGACCGGCAGCAGGCTTCTATTGTGTTTGAGGTTGCGGCTGACATGGTGCGGATGTGCCCGGCGCTGAACAAGAGGGTGAAGATACTTGCATCCCAGAAGAGGATTGTCTATATGCCGACCAACAGTTTTTACCAGGTTCTGTCTGCGGAGGCTTACAGCAAGCATGGGTTCAACATCCATGGGGTTGTGTTTGATGAGCTGCATACCCAGCCGAACCGGAAGCTGTTTGATGTCATGACGAAGGGCTCCGGGGATGCCAGGATGCAGCCCTTGTATTTTCTGATTACCACGGCGGGGACGGATACAAATTCCATCTGCTATGAGACGCATCAGAAAGCAAAGGATATCCTGGAGGGCAGGAAGGTTGACCCTACTTTCTACCCGGTGATCTATGGTGCGGATGAGGCGGCTGACTGGACAGACCCGAAGGTCTGGAAGAAGGCCAACCCGTCCCTGGGCATCACGGTGGGGATTGACAAGGTGAAGGCAGCCTGCGAGTCGGCGAAGCAGAACCCGGGGGAAGAGAATTCCTTCCGGCAGCTTAGGCTGAACCAGTGGGTGAAGCAAGCTGTCCGCTGGATGCCGATGGCGAAGTGGGATGCCTGTGCGTTCACGGTGGATGCGGAAGGGCTAGAAGGGCGTGTATGTTATGGCGGGCTGGATTTGTCTTCCACGACGGACATCACGGCTTTTGTGCTGGTGTTTCCGCCGCTGGATGAGGAAGATAAGTTCTGTGTGCTCCCTTATTTCTGGATACCGGAGGAGACGCTGGAGCTTCGCGTGAGGCGTGACCATGTCCCTTATGATGTGTGGGAGAAGCAGGGATATCTGGAAACCACGGAGGGGAATGTGGTGCATTATGGGTATATAGAGAAGTTCATTGAGCGGCTGGGTGAGCGGTTCAACATCCGGGAGATTGCCTTTGACCGATGGGGAGCCGTGCAGATGGTCCAGAACCTAGAGGGTATGGGGTTCACGGTAGTCCCATTCGGGCAGGGGTTCAAGGATATGTCGCCGCCGACTAAGGAGCTGATGAAGCTGACGCTGGAGCAGGGGATAGCCCACGGCGGGCATCCAGTCCTGCGGTGGATGATGGACAATATCTTTATACGGACAGACCCTGCGGGCAATATCAAGGCGGACAAGGAAAAGTCCATGGAGAAGATTGACGGTGCTATTGCCATGATTATGGGGCTGGACAGGGCAATTAGATGTGGAAATAATAAGGATGCTTCTGTTTATGACAATAGAGGGATCTTATTTATATGATTTATGGAGCTTGTATTTTGTCGAATTGTCTGCAATAATTATGTTTATAAAAATAGAATTAGGTGAAATAACATGAAAAATCGACAGAGTCGTATCGCTCCGCATATTGTTGAAACAAATTCGAGAAATAATATAAGGTCTATAATTGATAAGAAAGGAAATGCACTTTTTCGTGACTTATCTGAACGTGATTATGGAATAGATGCTATTGTAGAACTTTTTGAAAATGGAAACATTACAGGTAAGTTTGCTTTGCTTCAATTAAAAGGAACTCAAAATACTATTGTGCCACTGAAAAAAAGCGATGAAGTTTCTTGTAAGATTACAGCTTCAAATGCACAATATGCACTTCAAATGAACATTCCTGTTATATTGATATATGCGAGTTTAAAAGATGAGGACAATTTTTATTTTGCAGATTTGCGAAATATTATAACGGAAGAGCATATACAGAAAATAGAAGATGGACAAACTGAAATTACTGTGAGGATTCCACTGGATAGTAATGCACAAGAAAGTATGCAGCCATTTTTTGATGTTATCAATAAATTTTACAATAAGAATCGATAAGAAAATATTAGGTGTTTGTCTTTTGAAAAAGGCAAAGACCTATTATTTTGCCAATTTTTGAAAAAGGAGAGTGGTTGTATGGGATTTTTAAGTGGATTGTTTAAGGCGAGGGATGCGCCTACCAACCGCACATCTGGAAGTGCTTACAGTTTCTTCCTGGGGAACAGCACAAGCGGGAAGCGGGTGAATGAGCGCTCTTCCATGCAGATGACGGCGGTGTACTCCTGTGTGCGGATTCTTTCGGAGGCGGTGGCGGGGCTGCCGCTGCATTTCTACCGTTATACGGAGGACGGCGGGAAGGAGAAGGTGGCGGGGCATCCGCTGTATTTTCTGCTCCATGATGAGCCCAACCCGGAGATGACTTCTTTTGTGTTCCGGGAGACGCTGATGACACACCTGCTCCTCTGGGGGAATGCCTATGCGCAGATCATCCGCAACGGCAGAGGGGAAGTCATTGCGCTGTATCCGTTGATGCCGGACAGGATGAGCGTGGAGCGGAACGGCAGCGGGCAGCTCTATTATGAGTATACGTTAGGTGTGTATGACGCGCCCACGGCGAAGGGCAGCACGGTGGTACTGCCGCCTTCGGAGGTGCTGCATATCCCCGGTCTGGGATTTGACGGGCTGGTGGGGTATTCGCCTATTGCCATGGCGAAGAATGCCATCGGGATGGCGATTGCCTGTGAGGAGTACGGGGCGAAGTTCTTTGCCAACGGCGCACAGCCCAGCGGCGTGCTGGAGCATCCGGGCACCATCAAGGACCCGGCGCGGGTGAGGGAGAGCTGGCAGTCCACTTTTGGGGGAAGCCATAATGCAAACAAGGTGGCGGTTCTGGAGGAGGGCATGAAATATACGCCTATCTCCATCTCCCCGGAGCAGGCGCAGTTCCTGGAGACAAGGAAGTTCCAGATCAATGAGATTGCGAGGATTTTCCGTGTGCCGCCACATATGGTGGGCGACCTGGATAAGTCTTCTTTTTCAAACATTGAGCAGCAGAGCCTTGAGTTCGTGAAATATACGCTTGACCCGTGGGTGTCCCGGTGGGAGCAGTCCATGTCGCGGTCTCTGCTTACTGCGGAGGAGAAAAAGGAGTATTTCGTAAAGTTCAATGTGGACGGACTGCTCCGGGGCGATTACCAGAGCCGCATGAACGGGTATGCCGTGGGGCGGCAGAACGGGTGGATGTCGGCAAATGACATCCGGGAGCTGGAGAACCTTGACCGCATCCCGGAGGAGCTTGGGGGAGACCTGTATCTGGTGAACGGGAACATGATGAAGTTGGAGGATGCCGGGCTGGGTTACGGTGTGGGCATTCCTGCAGGAGGCACGGAAGATGGCGGCGGTTCAGCCGTCAGGGAGGGAAGACAGAGGAATCCGGGAGCCGGCTCTGTAGGAAGCACGGAAAGGAATAAAGGCTCTGCGGATTTGAGGGGCCAAAGACGGCCGGGCAGTGCTGCGATAGTGCAGCGGATTATGGAGGTGGATGATGAAGAGGAAGTTCTGGAACTGGATAAAAAACCAGGATGAGAGCGGGGCAGAGATGCGGACGCTCTTTTTGAATGGGGAGATTTCAGATGAGACGTGGTTCGGGGATGAAGTCACGCCGGGGATTTTCCGGGATGAGCTGAATGCCGGGAAAGGTCCGGTCAATGTCTGGATCAATTCTCCGGGCGGTGATGTGTTCGCGGCGGCGCAGATTTACAACATGCTGATGGATTATCCCTATGATGTGACGGTGGTGATTGACGGCCTGGCGGCGAGTGCCGCATCTGTGATCGCGATGGCGGGCACGAAGGTGCGGATGTCGCCGGTGGCAATGATGATGATCCACAACCCGGCCACAATCGCAATCGGGGATTCCGAGGAGATGAAGAAAGCGGTCAAGATGCTGGACGAGGTGAAGGAGTCCATCATGAACGCCTATGAGATCAAGACCGGGCTTGCCAGGGATAAGATTTCAAGGCTGATGGATGCGGAGAGCTGGTTCAATGCGAAGAAAGCAGTGGAGCTTGGGTTTGCGGACGAGGTCATGTTCTCTGGAGGGAATGCGCAGGATGCTGGCAGTGTGCCGTTTTCGGATGAGATGGATGCGCCGGTGATGTTTTTCAGGCAGGCGGTCATGAATTCCATGCTGAGCAGGCTTATCCCGCCGAAGAAGCCGGGGACTCCGGTGGAACAGCTGGAAAAGAGGCTGAACCTGCTCCTGCATTAGGGGCTGGCTTGGCGGGGATGCGTCCCCGCCGGGATGGAAGCAAGGGGACTGAGGGCTGAGGAATCGGCTCTTTTATTTTGCACAGAAACAGGCATCCCGGGAGTGGATGCCGCAAATCAAGAAAGCGAGGGTTTTTATGAGTAAGATTTTGGAACTGCGTGAAAAGAGGGCGAAGGCATGGGATGCTGCAAAGAAGTTCCTGGATGCCAAAAGGGGCGCGGATGGGATGCTGTCCGCTGAGGACACGGCTGCCTATGACAGGATGGAGGCGGATGTGGTGAACCTGGGGAAGGAGATTGAACGGCTGGAGAGGCAGGCGGCGATTGATGCGGAGCTGTCCAGGGCTACCAGCACGCCGATCACTGCAAAGCCCGGCAGCAGGGCGGATGATGGGGAGGAGGATAAGACGGGGCGCGCTTCTGATGATTACCGGAAGAATTTCTGGAATGCCATGCGCTCCAAGGTATCTATGCCGAATGTCACCAATGCCCTGCAGGTGGGCACGGACTCCGAGGGCGGCTACCTGGTGCCGGATGAGTATGAGCGCACGCTGGTGGAGGCGCTGGAGGAGGAGAATGTCTTCCGGCAGATGGCGAAGGTCATCAGGACTTCCAGCGGCGACCGGAAGATTCCGGTGGTGGCGGGCAAGGGCACGGCATCCTGGATTGATGAGGAGGGCGCGTTCCCGGAGAGTGATGATTCTTTCGGGCAGGTGTCCATCGGGGCATACAAGCTGGGGACGATGATTAAGGTTTCCGAGGAGCTGCTGAATGACAGCGTGTTTGACCTGCAGTCCTATATCTCCCGTGAGTTTGCCCGCAGGATCGGGGCGAAGGAAGAGGAGGCGTTCTTTGCGGGGGACGGCAAGGGCAAGCCGCTGGGCGTGCTGGCGGCAGTAGGAGGTGCGGAGACGGGCGTGACGGCTGCGTCTGCTACGGCAGTGACAGCGGATGAGATGATAGACCTGTTCTATTCGCTGAAAGCCCCTTACAGGAAGAAATCCGTGTGGGTGCTGAATGATTCCACCATCAAGTCCATCCGCAAGCTGAAGGACGGCAACGGGCAGTACCTGTGGCAGCCTTCCCTTGTGGCGGGCACGCCGGATACCATCCTTGGCAGGCCGGTGAAGACTTCCGCATATATGCCGGCCATTGCGGCAGGGGCAAAGACCATTGCCTTTGGTGATTTCTCTTATTACTGGATCGCTGACAGGCAGGGGCGTTCGTTCAAGCGTCTGAATGAGCTGTATGCGGCCACCGGGCAGGTGGGCTTTCTGGCTTCCCAGCGCGTGGACGGCAAGCTGGTCCTTGCGGAGGCGGTGAAGGTGCTGGCGCAGAAAGCGGCATCCGGCTCATAAAGGGCAGCGGTTTCGGAGGTTTTGGGAGATATTGGGGATGCCGGTGCAGGAGCCCGGCATCCCGCCTATATAAAGCAGGGGCATTTTGAGATTTAAAGGAGGCGGTGCGGCGTGCTGGTGACGCTGGAAGAGATGAAGGGCTATCTGCGTGTGGATTTTGATGAGGATGATGCCCTGATAGAAAGCATGATCAGGGCGGCGGAGAAGACTTGCATGGATGTGGCGAGGATGGATGACAGGAGTGAGTTTGCCGCCGTGGAGAATGCCAAGATTTCCGTGCTGTATGCGGCGGCCTACCTCTATGAGCACAGGGAGGAGGCTGACCACAATGCGCTTGCCCTGACCCTGCGGGCGCTGCTCTTCGGCAGCAGGAAGGAGGGATTCTGATGGATGTGGCATTGCTGAATGAGAGAGTGACATTCCAGAAGAATGAGGCTGTCGCGGATGATGTGGGGAACCACAGGAATGTCTGGACGGATTATTATACCTGCTCTGCCACGATCGGAGGGGAGGGGCTGGCATCTTCAAGGGAAGTGCAGGAGGCCGGGATGACCGTGGAGGATGTATCCATGACGGTGACTGTCCGGTACTGCAGGAAAGCGGTGGACATCATGTCCACCAGGTACCGGGTCCTGTTCCGTGGGGAGATTTATGACATTGTGAATGTGGACCATATGAATTTCAAGAAGAAATCCTTGAAGTTTACCTGCAGGAAAGTGAGGCGGTGAAAATGTCAGACAGGGTGCGGATAGACCAGCTTGCGGCAGCGGTGATGGAAGGGCTGACGGAGTATGCGGAGCTTGCCGCGGATGAAATGAAGGCTGCGGTGAAAAAGGCGGGCAGTTCCGTGAAGAAGGATATCCAGGCGGATGCGCCGAAGGACACGGGCGCCTATGCGAAGAGCTGGGCCGTGAAGAATGTGAAGGAGACGTCAAACTCCATTGAGCTGGTGGTGCATTCCAGGAACCGTTACCAGCTGGCTCACCTGCTGGAGTTCGGCCATGCGAAGCGGGGCGGCGGGCGCGTCCCCGGAAAGGCGCATATCGCGCCTGCGGAGGAGCGGGCAGAGCGGACGCTGGAGCAGGAGATTGAGAAGGCATTAAGGGGGTGAGGATGTGGAAGAGCTGGTGAAGATGATACGGGAAACGGGAATCCCGTTTGCCTATGACCATTTCGCGGAAGGGGAATCCCCGGAGCCGCCGTTTTTGTGTTATCTGCTGCCCGGGAGTGACAATTTTGCGGCGGACGGGAAGGTGTACCACAAGGGCACAAGCGTCCACATGGAAGTCTACACGGATAAGAAAGCCCCGGAACTGGAGAAACGGGTGGAGGATGTGCTGGACGCGCATGAGGTTTTCTATAACAAATCGGAGACATGGATCAGCAGCGCAAGGCTTTATGAAGTGCTGTATATTTTTGGATGGGAGGCATGACGGATGCAGAATAAGAAGAACAAAGTGAAATACAACCTTAAGAACACGCATTATGCGATGCTCAATGTTTCGGAGGATGGGGAGGTGTCCTATGGGACGCCTGTGGCGATGCCTGGATCAGTTTCTATTTCCCTGGATGCCAACGGGGAGCCGGAGAATTTCTATGCGGACGGGACGGCCTATTATGTCATCAACAATAACATGGGCTATGACGGCGACCTGGAGCTTGCCATGATCCCGGAGTCCTTCCGTAAGGATGCGCTGAGGGAGGAGCTGGATGATAAGGGCGTGCTGATCGAGAACGCTTCGGCGGAGCTCGCGGCGTTTGCCCTGCTGTTTGAGTTTGATGGCGACCAGAGGCATATCCGGCATGTGCTCTATAACTGCTCTGCATCGAGGCCGGGCATTGAGGGAAAGACCAATGAGGAGAGCCGGGAGGTGCAGACGGAGACACTGACCATCAAGGCGACGCCGCTGGCGGACGGCATGGTGAAGGCAAAGACCGGGGACTCTACGGATGAGACAGTGTATAAGGACTGGTACAAGGCGGTGTATATGCCTGCGGCAGCGGATGATGGCGGCGGGGAAGATGATGAATATGGGGAGGTTTAGCGTATGAGCATGACAAGGAAGATCACGATTGACGGGAAAGAGGTGCCGTTTCGGGCATCGGCGGCGGTGCCGCGGATTTACCGCATCAAGTTCCACAGGGATATCTATAAGGACCTGAGCGCGCTGGAGAAGAGCATCGGGGACAGCGATTCGGAGAACTCGAACCTGGATTTGTTCTCGCTGGAGCTGTTCGAGAATATCGCCTTTATCATGGCGAAGCACGCTGACCCTGCCATCCCGGACACGCCGGAGGAATGGCTGGACGGTTTCGGCACGTTCTCCATTTACCAGGTTCTCCCACAGCTTATTGAGTTATGGGGGCTGAATGTGAAGACTGATGTGGAGGCTAAAAAAAACTTCGCGCAACTGACCGCCCGATGACCACGCCGCTGTTTCTTCTGCGGTGTGTGCAGCTTGGCATTTCCATCCGTGATTTAGATCTGCTGACCATCGGCATGGTCAATGACATGTATGCGGAGAACAGCAACGACGGGGCGGATTATGCCGTCATTGCGGGGCAGGATGAGTTTGATTCATTTTAGCTGAAAGTAGTGTGCGGATGTGGGATTGGATGAGATATCCTGCATCCTTTTTGAGCCTGGGGGAGCCGGGCTTTTTTTGTGCCATTGAGGGGGTGTTACTGTGGCGGCAAACAGGATTAAGGGCATCACCGTGGAGATCGGCGGCGATACCACGAAGCTCCAGACGGCCTTGAAGGGCGTGAATACGGAGATACGGAACACGCAGTCACAGCTTAAGGATGTGGAGAAGCTGCTGAAGCTTGACCCCAGCAATACGGAACTGATGGCGCAGAAGCACCGGCTCCTTGGGGAAGCGGTCAAAGAGACGAAGGAGAAGCTGGAGACGCTGAAAACTGCGGCGGAACAGGCGAATGACGCGCTGGCAAGGGGCGAGATTTCCCAGAGCCAGTATGACGCGCTGCAGAGGGAGATCATTGAGACGGAGAACAACCTGCGGGATCTGGAGCGGCAGGCGGAGCAGTCCGCCGTTGCGTTGCAGAAGATAGCCGCCACGGGGGAGAAGCTGAAGGATGTAGGCTCTGCCATTGAGGGCGTGGGGCAGAAGCTGATGCCGGTCACGGCGGCGGTGGGCGGGCTTGCCACGGCGGCGGTGAAGGTGGCGTCAGATTTTGATTCTGCCATGAACCAGGTGGCGGCGGTCTCCGGAGCGACGGGGAAGGAACTGGAAGCCCTGCGCGACAAGGCAAGGGAGATGGGCAGCAAGACGAAGTTCTCTGCGTCCGAGGCTGCCGAGGCCATGAACTATATGGCGATGGCGGGCTGGAAGACTTCTGACATGCTTTCCGGCATTGAGGGCATCATGAACCTTGCGGCGGCTTCCGGGGAAGACCTTGCGACAACATCCGATATCGTGACAGATGCACTGACAGCCCTGGGACTGTCAGCGGAGGATTCCGGGCATTTCGCGGATATCCTTGCGGCGGCGAGCAGCAATGCCAATACGAACGTATCCATGATGGGGGAGACGTTCAAATATTGTGCGCCGGTTGCAGGTGCTTTGGGGTTCACGGCGGAGGATACGGCGGAGGCTATCGGGCTGATGGCGAATGCGGGGATCAAGTCTTCCCAGGCGGGGACGGCCATGCGCTCCATGATGACGAACCTCACCGGGGAAGTGAAGTTTGTCGGGGATGCTTTCGGGGAGCTGACTGTCCAGACCACGAACACGGACGGGAGCATGAGGAGCCTTGGGGATATCCTCACGGACTGCCGGGCGGCATTCGCGCAGATGTCCGAATCGGAGAAAGCGGCCAATGCGGAGGCGCTGGTGGGGAAGAATGCCATGTCCGGGTTCCTTGCGGTGATGAATGCCGCGCCGGGTGACATCGAGAAGCTGAACAGCGCCATCAATAACTGTGACGGCACGGCGGAGAAGATGGCGGAGACCATGCAGGATAACCTTGCGGGGCAGCTCACGATCCTGAAAAGCCAGCTGGAGGAGCTGGCTATTTCCATCGGTGAGATACTGATGCCGTACATCCGGCAGATCGTGGGGTGGATACAGGGGCTTGTGGACTGGCTGAACAGCCTGGACGAAGGCACGAAGAAGATCATTGTCACGGTTGCGCTGGTGGCGGCTGCCCTGGGGCCGGTGCTGATCGTCATCGGGAAGGTGGTCGGCGCGATCGGGACTATCATGACGGTGGTGCCGCAGATAGCCGGGGCAATTTCCGGCGTGATAGGTTTTGTGTCCGGGACGGTGATCCCGGCGATCTCTGCCGTGGTCGCGGCTATCGGATGGGTGCCTCTGGCGATTGCCGCAGTGGTGGCGATACTTGTGGTGCTGTATAACAAGTGCGGGTGGTTCCGGGATGCGGTCAATGCCATCTGGTCGCAGGTCAAGGATTTTTTTGTGTCCGCATGGCAGGCCATCTGTTCTTTCTTTACGGAGACCATTCCCAATGCGTGGAATTCGCTGGTGTCGTTTTTTCAGGGGATTCCGGAGTGGTGGTCTGGGCTGTGGCGGTCCGTGGGTGACTTTTTCAGCAATATCTGGACAAATATGATGAACAACCCGGTGCTTTCGGGGATTGTGGACATGATCCATTCCTTGTGGCAGAATCTGTCTTCGACTTTGCAGGGCATCTGGTCGGGCATCCAGACGGCGGCTTCCGGGGCATGGGAGCTGATCAAAAATGTCATTCTGGGACCGGTCCTGCTGCTGATAGATTTGGTGACGGGGAATTTCACGAAGCTGAAAGAGGATGCGCTGAATATCTGGACGAATATACAGAATGCGGCGTCTTCTATCTGGTCGGGCATCCAGCAGGTGGTGGGTTCGCTGGCACAGGGGCTTGTGAACCATGTTTCCATTCTGTTCACCGGGCTGAAAAATACGGCGGCGAATATCTGGGCGGCGATAAAAAATACGGCTTCGTCTGCATGGACTGGGCTGAAAAATTTGGTGCTGTCTATCGCATCCAGCTTGAAGCAGTCGGCGGTGGACGCATTCAAGTCCATGGTGTCCGGGATCGGTTCTGCGCTTTCGTCCCTGGGGCGCGTGGTGCAGTCCGGGTTCCAGTCTGCCATCAGCTTCATTACTTCGCTACCGGGGAAGGCCCTGCAGTGGGGGAAGGATTTCATCAACGGGATTGCAGACGGCATCCGCAGTGCAATCGGGAACGTGATAAGCGCGGTATCGGACGTGGCGGACAAGATACGTTCTTTCCTGCATTTCTCCGTGCCGGATGAAGGGCCTCTGACGGATTATGAGAGCTGGATGCCGGACTTCATGAAAGGGCTTGCGAAGGGCATTGAGAAAGGCCGGGGCATGGTGAAGGAGGCGGTGTCCGGTGTGGCGTCTGACCTGATGCTCCAGCCGCAGGGGGCAGTCGTCCAGATGCAGGGTGGGGGCGGCGCATCCGGGGATTCCGTAAGCGAGCTTTTGAGCGGCCTGAGGGAGATGCTTTCCGGCCTGCAGGAAATGGCAGGGGGAGGTACTATCTGTATCCCTGTCTATGTGGGCGGGACGCTGCTGGATGAAGTGGTGGTGGACGCGCAAGCAAGGCAGAACTTAAGGTCAGGAGGGAGATAGGCATGGCTTTTATACAGTATTTGACGCTTGACGGGGTGCCGCTCCCTCTGCCGGATTCCTATGGGGTGCAGATGAGCGATGTGGAGGCGGATTCCGGCGGCGAGACGGAGGCCGGGACTACGCAGAGGGATGTGGTGAGGATGGGCGTTGTGTCCATCCCCGTCACGTTTTCCGTCTCTCCGAAGTGGCTTAGGGTTCTGACGGGGTTCAAGCAGAAGGAGAAGCTGGCTGTGGACTATTTTGATACGGAGACGCTGGAGATTAAACAGGCGGAGATGTTCATTGACGGATACAAGGCAAGCCTTGTGAAGGACACGTCCTATAAGGGGCTGTGGAAGGTTTCCTTCACGTTGAAGGAACTGTAAGCACAATAAAAAGATGATTTTTAATGGGATATATTGTATAATGAAAAACATAAACCAGTTTTGATTGGTCAGAACGGAGATATCTATGAAATTGTAAAGACACGCAAAGTATTTCAGGAGGGTTGTAGTAATGGACATCAATGAGCTGATTATTTATGTAAAACAAATGGCGCCCCAATTGGCGTTATCGTGCTGCATTGTTAATGGGGCAATAATGGATCTTAATGAGGTGCAGAATATGGGATGCCAGGAGTTCGGCCTGCGTTCCAAATTAAATATGCCCCTCAAACTGTATAAATATTTTCCCAATGTGATAAAAAAAGAAGACGAAAACGAAGAAGGGGTTAACTACTCTATACAGGCATTGGAAAATAATACTGTGTTCATGCAGGCTCCATGTGAATTTGATGATGTTTATGATTCTGATATCAACATTGATTATTATGAATATGAGAGACTAAGGCTGATCGAATATTGCAATCGTTGTCAGATTGAAATAAAAGATACTTTTACCACCCAGGAAATTGGAGATAAGTTGGTTCATGCATTAGCAGCATCACTGAATTCTACAGGAGATTTTAGGGCAGCATTTATAAAGAAACCAAGTTCAAAGATGGAAGAGCTATCAAATGAACATTTCTTCTTAAGTCTGACTATAGAATTAAATAAGGAAATGGATTTGGGGCAAGCTGTAGCAAATATAATAGGCAATGATTTTGAGGATTATTGTACAGTGTTAAAGAATACGTTCAGAACTTCTTGTTTTGCCACAACGCCATACTCACAATTGATGTGGGGAGGTGCATATGCGGATTGTCATAGAGGTTTTTGCATTGAGTATACAATACTGCCTGATGATAAAAAGTATCAGGATGTATATCAGAATCTTTTTCCTATGATTTACTGCAAAACACGTCCGAATATGACGGAGCGGCTTGTAAAAATACAAGATACGGAGATCACAGAAGATGGTTTGTGGGATATTTATTCCCATGGTGCATTACGAAAAAGTATTGATTGGGTGTTCCAGAATGAGTGGCGGTTGCTGTTACCGATGCGATGTGAAAAGATTTCTGACTATAATGTGGAATTTTTCCCGATTACAAAGGTATTTCTCGGAAATAGGATGTCTCCGGAGAAGCGCAGGGAAATTATTGAAATTTGTAACGACAAAAATATTCCATATGTGGGTGTCATGAGGAATCCAAATGTGTTTGAGATGCAGGAGTGTAGTATAAAATGTGAAGATTGTTTCAGGTACAATAGAAATATAAAAAAATAGAAGTATTTAAAAAGTTTTATGCTGTGGGTTTTGATTCATCAGTTGGGCAATTGAGAATGCAAGAAATTATGTTTGTTTGAGGCATCAGTCAGAAATGGCTGGTGCTTTTTCTGTGGAAAGGGGTGTTTTCATGTACCAGGTAAGCGATGCATTCCTGAAGGCGGTGCAGGAGAATACCAGGCGGTATTACTGGACGGGGGAGATCAGGACGAAGGGCGGCGCTGTGTACCCGTTCGGTTATGAGGATATCGTGAAGGGGAGCGGGTATATCACGGCGCAGTGCTGCGGCAGTGCGGAGATTGAGCTTGGGACTGTGTATGCCGCGGAGATGGGGATCACGCTTTTTTCGCAGATAGACCGTTACACGCTGGAGGGAGCCGAAGTGTGGCTTTCCTACCATCTGCGGCTTGCGGACGGGAGCTTTGAGGAAGTGCCGATGGGCATCTTTGAGGTCAGCGAGGCGAACCGGACGGCGCACTGCCTGGAACTGAAAGCCTATGACTATATGCTGCGGTTTGAGAAGAGTTTCAACGGTTTTGAGACGGTGGGGAATGCCTATGCTTTTCTGGATTTGTGCTGCAAAGCCTGTTCTGTGGAGCTGGCGCACACGAAGGATGAGATTGAGGCGATGCCTAACGGGGCGGAACTGCTGTCTGTCTATCCGGAGAATGACATAGAGACTTACAGGGATGTGCTATACTTTGTGGGTCAGGTGCTTGGCGGTTTTTTCTGCATAAACCGGGAAGGGAAGCTGGAACTGCGGAAATACGGCACAGAGCCGGTGATGGAGGTTAAGAGCAGGCATCGGTTCACCAGCAGCTTTTCCGATTTCATCACCAGGTACACGGCGGTCAGCTCCACGAACCTGCAGACGCAGACGGCGGAGTATTATGCGCTGGAGCAGGATGACGGGCTGACCATGAACCTGGCGGTGAACCCGCTCCTGCAGTTCGGGCTGGAAGAGACGAGGGAGGAGCTGTGCAGGAATATACTGGCGGATATTTCCGTGGTGAATTATGTGCCCTTCGATTCCAGCACCATAGGGAACCCGGCTCTGGATTTGGGGGATGTGCTGACCTTCACGGGCGGGCAGGCGGACGGGGCGCAGATTGCCTGCATCACTTCCTCTAACTGCAAGATCGGCGGGAAGCATACGCTGAAATGCGTGGGGAAGAACTCGCGGCTGGCACAGGCGAAGTCAAAGAATGACAAGAACATCTCCGGGCTGCTGAACCAGATTGAGGCTGGGAAGATCGGCATCCATACGTTCACGAATGCCTCTGCGTTTACGGTGGCGGAGACGGATGTGAAGATCATCACCATTGAGTTTGCCACAAGCGAGGATAACCACGCGCAGTTTTTTGGTTCCGTCATCGTGGATGTGGAGGCGGATGCGGTGGAGCGGACAGCTTTGGCAAAGGGAGAAGTTGTCATCCCAGCGGCTGGCGGTACAGAAACAGGGACGGATGAGGTGCAAAGTCCCGGGGAGGCAGGGCAGGCGCTGGAGGTGGAGCTGCCTGTCATCTGGTCTGAGGACGGGCAGGCATCCGCGCATTTTATGTTTGAGTTCAATGATTCTGTGGTGGCGATCCACCAGCCTGAGGAGACCTGGCATTCCGGGCGGCACACTATCCTTCTGTATTATCCCATTGAGGGCGTGGTGGCAAATTATACGAATGTGTTCAATGTGTATATGCGGATGGGCGGCGGTACGGGTATGGTGGATACCGGTTCCTGCATTGCCAGCATCAGCGGGCAGTCCATGGGGGCGCAGTCCGCATGGGACGGGGAGATCAAGGTTGAGGAATGGGTTGGCAGGGCGGCCATTGGCGGAGGCATCCGGGCTGTTCCAACCGGCGGTGAGATCGGGATGGAGATTGATGAGACTATGAAACGGGACTGCAGTGATGCGGTTCCCGGCAGGGCAGCAGTCGGCGCATTTGCAAGGCCGGTGGAAATGGAGGTTTGAGATGAAATTAAAAGGGAACATGGTGATTGAGCTGACGGATGAGAATACCGGTGAGGAGGAACGCATTGAGGAGGGCAACATGGTCACCAATGCGGTGAATGATATCCTGGGGCTGAATCCGATGGGGATATTCTATGCGGTGGCCGGGGAGTATGACAAGCATCTGCTATGGAATGATAAGATGCTCCCCATATGCCCGAACATGGTTGGCGGCATCCTGCTGTATTCTGACCCCTTGGAGGAGGATGCGGATAATATTTATCCGTCCACGGTGAAGCTGCCGGTGGCCTATGCCGGCAATGACGTGAACGCAACGGCGAATGTGGCGAGGGGGAGCCTGAACCTGACGGAGAGCAAGGCGCTGGAGAACGGGTATAAGTTTGTCTGGGAGTTCACGCCGAGCCAGGGCAACGGGACGATCGCTGCCCTGGCGCTGACTTCCGCCCTGGGAGGGAAGAATGCATACGGCAGCATGGACAATTCCGCGACCGCTTTCCTACAGGTCATGGAGACGAAGCTGGACTCGCAGACGGATGAGGAGCTGGCGGAGCTGTACAGTGCCGTGGAGGTGGATTTTGGGAATAACCTGATGTACAGCCTGACTTTTGTGGACCAGTCGGTAGTCGTGAAGAAAAAGAGGCTGCCGGTCTTTACGGTGGGGCTGAATGATAGGCTGGATGACACGACATGCACCCTGCTGGGGGAGACGGCCATCCCGTGCAGCACCTTCCAGTTCCTGGGCAGCTATACGCCTTACGGGGATTTCATTGACGGGCATGACGGGTACTGGTACGGGTTCTCCAATTCCGGGAATTCTTCCGGGAATGCCACGGTGTACTGGGTGAAAATTAAGAAGGATGACCTGTCCATGGAGGAGGGTGTGTGGACGCTGTCCAATGTCTGCATCAGGGCTCTGGGCAGCTTCAAGGTTGGCACCTATGTGGAGAGGTCATCCAGGGGCGTCATCCGGGGCGGGTATCTGTATACCCCCGCATATGACAATACAGGCATTTATAAGATCAACCTGGGGAATGTGGCCGATGTCACGCTGATCCCGTTCGGGTTTACTTCTGAGGGGAAGTCGCAGACCGGTTCCGGCACCTGCTCCAATTACCTGTTGATGGTAAATGACCTGATCATCGGGTGGGATTTCCAGGTGAAGCCGGATGACACGGTGGTGCAGACGGCGGGGAGCACAAGGTTTCAAAATGTGGCGACCCCTCTCTTCCAGTATAAGGAGTTTCTGTTTGGATGGGGCGGAAACTATGGTTCTGATTACAGGACGGCGTACTTGGTCATGCCTTATCTGGCGAGCATCAACAACCTGGGTTCTGCCGTGGTGAAGAATACGGACAAGACGATGAAGATTACGTACACGCTGACAGAGGAGCCATGACAGGCGGCTCCTGCTGGTAAATGAATAAATATTATCTGGATACAGGGCTGTCTGCCGTTTGGCGGGCGGCCTTTTATCATACAAAAAAATTTCAGAAACGGAGGGTTTTGACATGAAGGAATTCTGGAACACGATTCAACTGATTTTTGCGGCCATAGGGGGATGGCTCGGCTGGTTCCTGGGAGGCTGTGACGGCCTGCTGTATGCGCTGGTTGCATTCGTTGTGGTGGATTACATCACGGGGGTGATGTGTGCCGCGGCAGATAAGGAGCTGTCCAGCGAGGTGGGGTTTAGGGGCATTGCAAAGAAGGTGCTGATCTTTCTGTTGGTGGGGATTGCAAACATCCTTGACGTGCAGATCATCGGCAGCGGCTCTGTGCTCCGCACGGCGGTCATCTTTTTCTATATCTCCAATGAGGGCGTGAGCCTTCTGGAGAATGCCGGGCATCTTGGGCTGCCCATCCCGGAGAAGCTGAAGGAGATTCTGGAACAGCTCCACGACAGGGCGGAAGACGGGAAGGGGGATGAGTAGCATGAAGCTGGTGGAAAGTATTCTGACTAAGAACCCATGTTATACGGCGGGGAGAAAGATCACGGTAAAGGGGCTGATGCTCCATTCCGTTGGATGCCCACAGCCGAAGGCATCCGCATTTATCAGTTCGTGGAACAGCCCGTCACATGACAGTTCCTGCGTCCATGGGTTCATTGACGGGGAGGACGGCACGGCATACCAGACGCTGCCCTGGAACCACAGGGGATGGCACTGCGGAAGCGGCAGCAGGGGCAGCGGGAATAATACCCATATCGGGGTGGAGATGTGTGAGCCTGCGTGTATCCGGTACACGGCAGGCTCAAATTTTATCTGCTCTGATGTGGCCGCGGCAAGGGCGGTGGCGAAAAGGACTTATGGGACGGCGGTGGAGCTGTTTGCGATGCTCTGTGAAAAGTACGGCCTTGACCCGCTGGAGGATGGTGTCGTCATCAGCCACAGGGAGGGCTGTGCGAGGGGCATAGCCAGCAACCACGGCGACCCGGAGCATCTGTGGGCACAGCTTGGCCTGGGGTACACGATGGACGGGTTCCGCAGGGCGGTCAGGGCGGCAATGACAAATGGTTCTTCCGGCACGGATGGATATACAAGGATCATGGGGAGAGCCGAAGCAACGGCGGAACAGATGAGGGCGTATCTGAAAGCGAAGAATCCGGAGGCGGCGCAGTCTGTCCTTGGCATGGTTCCGCTGTACCTTTCGGAAGGAGAGGTGGAGGGCGTGAGGGGTGACATTGCCTTTGCGCAGTCCTGCCTTGAGACCGGGAACTTCGCCTTTTCCGGCTCTGCTGTCACTTTGGCGCAGAATAATTTCTGCGGTATGGGCGTGACAGGGAAGGGCGTGAAAGGGAATTCCTTTGACACGCCGCAGTCAGGTATCCGGGCGCAGATGCAGCATCTGAAAGCCTATGCTTCCATGGAGGGGCTGAACAAGGCTTGCGTTGACCCGCGCTTCAAGTATGTCGTGAGGGGCTGTGCGGAGTATGTGGAGTGGCTTGGGCAGAAGGAGAACCCGGACGGGAAAGGATGGGCGGTAGGAGCTGGCTATGGGGAGAAAATCCTTGCTATCCTAGAGGGCATCCTTGATACGGAGGGAGAGGCTGTGTTCAGACCGTATCTGGTGCGGGTGTCCATTCCTGACCTGAACATCCGGAAAGGTCCGGGGACGGATAAAGAGAGGACAGGGAAGTATACGGGAGCCGGTATTTTTACGATTATTGAGGAGGCTGATGGGAAAGGGGCTTCCAGGTGGGGAAAACTGAAAAGTGGAGCCGGATGGATTGCGTTGGATTTCTGTGAGAGAGTGTAGGAGATTAAAGTTTGGAAATAAGGGTTATTCACAGTGTAGTTTCTATGGGTAGCCCTTATTTTTATGTGTATACCATAGCAAACAGATAAAGTCTGATTATTATAAAACTACGAATTGGATTTTTAATCGCATGTACGAAGAAACGGCTGTTAAATGAGAGTGGGTACATTCTCCGTTCCTTGGGGAGTACCGCTTGTACCAAACGAAGTAAGGTTGGGGCGAATACTTTATTCCTATGTAACAAGGGGCAAAGGATGAATGGCTTTTGAGTGTTTGCACCGTGGAAATTTATTCTGAAATTACTATGTTAAGGTATAAACAAAAACCTATAAAAACCAATACAAATCACAAGAAACCATTGAAAACATTTACAATTTGTTGTATACTGATATCTAGTAAATTTTTATCATTTTGAGTTGGTTGAGGTGAGAACATGAGTGGAAGAGTCGAAGAAAAATGGATTAACATTGAAGAGGTAGCCTGTTATTTCGGGGTGAAGCCAGCAACGGTTAGAGATTGGATTCGAAAAGGCAAAGATATTCCAGCCCATAAAATTGGAAAGCAATGGAAATTTAAGTATTCAGAACTAGATGCTTGGGTAAATAGTGGGAAAAGCGCCATGGAGTAATTTTGAGAATAGCACAAAGAATAAGGAGCTGGTAGTATGGGCAAACAATTCAAAGTAGTAGATTTGTTTTGTGGAGCAGGTGGGCTTCACATGGGGTTTGAAAGAGCGGGGTATGATATAAGGCTTTGTGTGGACAATGATAATCTTGTTGAGCGCACACATAAAAGAAACTTCCCTAATATCCCTTTTATAAATGAGGACATTCGCAAACTGTCATCAGACGAAATCAAAAAGTACTTGGGTGGTAGGAAAGTTGATGTTGTTATAGGTGGTCCCCCTTGCCAAGGCTTTTCTACAATAGGGAAACGGGTATCATCTAATCCTGAAACAAGAGCAAAACATGATCCTCGCAATGAGCTGGTGTTGACTTACGCAAGACTCATAAGAGAACTGCAGCCCAAATTCATTGTCATGGAAAATGTTAAAGGCATTCTTACGATGAAAGGTGGAACATATCTTGTGACTGTTCTTAAGGAACTTAAGGATGCTGGGTATGAAGTGGACTACCGACTGATTAATATGGCTGACTATGGTGTACCACAAATTAGAGAGAGGGTCATAATAATTGGAAATCGAATGGGGCTTCCTGTTACTTTTCCTGAACCTGATCATTCTGATAATCCAGATGATGGATTGCCAGCATGGGAGCCTTGCTGGGATGTTCTTAAGGATTTAGTAGAGCACGGAGATATGCCTGAGTTTAATCATGTGGCTTTGAAACACACAGATAAGATAATAGCGAGATATAAGATGATTCCTGAAGGTGGTCGATTGCCAGAGGATTTATTGCCACCAGAACTGTACAGAAAGAATTTCGGAAACACATATAAGAGATTAAATCGTACACGACCAGCACTTACGATGGTTCCTGGAAATGATGCGTTTCCTATACACCCAGAGTTGAATAGGAGCCTTACCGTTCGTGAGGCGGCAAGGATTCAGACATTTCCGGATGATATGATTTTTGAAGGGAATCGAAGACAGCAGGGGCATCAAGTAGGAAATGCGGTGCCACCTCTCTTTTCCGAAAAGTTGGCAAAATTCTTGATCGCACAGTTACAACAAACTTCGGAGGATGAAGCGGATGAATGCGATTGATTTGTTTTCAGGTGCTGGTGGCTTGACATTGGCGCTAAAAGATAGTGGATTTGATGTGTTGTTAGCAAATGAAGTGAATGCACAGTTTGCTGAAACTCATAGTTACAATTTTCCTGATATTCCGCTAATTCTTGAAGATATCAAGAAACTTGAAAAGGATGAGATAGAAACTATATTAAATGGGCGATGTGTGGATTTAGTGGTTGGCGGACCACCCTGCCAGGGTTTCTCGGTCTTTGGGAAAAGGAGGTTCATCAACACACAGGGATATAATCCACAGGACGATCCACGTAATGCTCTTGTGTATGAATACATTAGAATTGTTGAGATGATAAAGCCGAAATTCTTCTTTATGGAAAATGTGAAGGGTTTTACCAATCTTGATAAAGGACTGTTTGTTGAAAAAGTAAAAGAAAAGTTCAAGGAAATTGGATATAAAGACATTTGGTGCGAAATTGTCTGTGCTGCTGATTACGGCGTGCCACAGGAGCGGTATCGTATGTTCATGATAGGTAATCGAATCGGGGTGAAATATGAACCTCCGAAAAAGACATACTTTCCTATTGGTTCTGGCAAGAAGCCGGAGTATACTACAGTTGGGAGTGCCATTATGGATTTACTTGAAAAAGAAAATCAAATACCTAATCATGTGCCTTTAGCGCATAAACCGATAGTGGCTGCAAGATATGGATATGTAAAAGAAGGTTGCAAATTGAATGTTGAAGATCTCCCGCCAGAACTTGCTGTAGCCACTAGAAGAGATTCAAAGACGGGAAAGGTTGCAAATTACAGCCATGTATACAAGCGTTTAGATAGGAATAAGCCATCAACAACGATGGTTCCTGGACATAATGCCTTTCCCATTCATCCAGCTGTAAATAGAACGCTGACGGCACGAGAAGCAGCTAGAATACAAACGTTTCCAGATACCCATATTTTCCTTGGGACGAGGCAAGAACAGTGCATTCAGGTAGGAAATGCTGTTCCGCCTAAGATGGCAAAGCCGTTTTTAGAGAAAATTAAGGAATGCATTGAAACCAGTGGGGAGGTATTGCCATGAGCCACGATACTGAAGCCGCATATGCTTCTTCGGAAGTTGCAGATATGATTATGCTTAACCAAGCTTCTTTCTTTGGGACTATGGGAACAAGCGGTCTGTGGTCAGTTTATGCCATGCGTGAGGGTGGTCATCAATGGCCGCTTGCTGATGGAGTCATCCTTGCTGAAAATACCACGCACAATGATATCAAAATTGCGTTTGAATACAAGCGTCCAAATGAAGGGGTTCATGGCATATTGACTGCATTGGGACAGTCATTTGCTTATTTGGAAAAAGGATATGATGCATCCGTCATGGTAATCCCAGATAAGTATTCATCACATAGTATACCGGGGGCGCATATAAAAAGGGTTATTGATGCAACCGCTCCAGATATACCGATTAGCATATATACATATACAACTCCGAATCTCTCTGCCGTTCGTCCTTTTCAAGGGAAATTGAATTGTGTTCGAGATATTTCATTACCGAATTGTAGAAGTATTGGTGCAACCGCATCTGTTTCGACAACAGGAAGCGTATCAACTTTATGGGCGCATATGCGTGAGGGAATGAGTCACCCAGATGCGTTTTTCAGATTCTGCCAGGCTGTAAAAATAGTAACGGCAACAGGTGAGGATTTAAACGATATTATTATTCCGCCGAAACTGTCAGATGCTGTTAAACGGATTAATCCAACTGTGGATGTTTATAAGTATTTGTCGAACACGCCAGGAGATACAGTTTCAGATATGGCATGGCGATATGTTTGGTTTCGCTATTATTTCTGGAATGATCTTATGCCTATATATCGCAGTAACAGTCCGTTTACTGTCAATGATACATCGACAAGGATTCGACTGGATGATGATGGTCACTACCAAGGGCTTTTTTCTGGTAGAAGCGATTCGATAAAATCTAAGTTGGTAAACAGGCTGAATGCTAATCCTGCAGATGAGGATTCTATTTGGGAGGAATATGCTACAAAGGTCAGAAAGGATGCACATAGTTATCGAGAGGTTATTGATTCTGGATTGTACCATATAGGCTTTCTCGCACCGGGAGGGACACTGACAGAATTGGGCTATAAGTATGTTGATGCCTGTGAAAGAGTCGCAAGTGCGTATGCAGGAATACCCATGGAAATTTTAAGGGCGGCGGTACTTCAAAACGGGCAATATGGAGCGATGCTTCATTACTTCTATAAGCTGTCTGAGGAGAAGTTTGAAACGGACTTATTCGCATTCGCCATGCAAGATAGTCGTGGAAATTATAAGTTTGACTCACAGGCTTATTTGTTATGGTTAGATGATGAGTTTACGAACACACTGCATCTGGCAAAGAAAAGTACAACTCGTGCGGGTGGAACAAGAAAACCTTTCCAAGCAGAGTTATCTTTCTTGAAAAAGATGGGATTTGTCAAAGAGAATGGGCGTTCGGCAGCCTATCGGGTGGGTGTAGGTTTAGAGATAAACTGGCCACAAGTGCAAAATAGCATGATATATTTTAATAGTTTATAGTGTTTATATAAGCGTGCGAAACAGCGACTGTATAGAAATAACGAGGTAGGCTTCACATATCAGTTCTGCAACCAAAAGCCGAAATCTGAATTCCTTTTAAATGCTGGGTTTCAAACATAAATGTATCTATTTTGAGTGCATATAAAAGATGGAAATGAAATTGGATTAGAAATACAAAATTAGATATTTAATAGGGGATTTGTCATGCAAACTTACAGAGATTTTAAGGAATATATGGAAGACAACTACCTTGATATGATTATGGATAGGTTGAGTTCTTATGTTATTAGAAATAAAGATGTGTTTGAGAATGATGAAATTTATGAGGTAAAATGGGTAGATTTGTCTGATGCTTGCGTTTGTGGTGTGACTTTTAAGGACATAGGAAATGATTGGATTGAAATTAGATTATCTGTAGACGGTGAGGTAGAGATAAAAGCAAGAACGCGATATGGAATAGAGTCTTTTGCAGAAACTAAAACTTACAATGTTTTTTGCAAGGCAGTATTGAATAAGGGTTTACATAATTTATCGATTACAGAAATCACGGACTATAATAAAAACCAGTTTGACAGGAATAAGAGTTTAAGTCAGAATCTTGTTCCATATATGTATGAGGAGGATGTAGAAAAACACGCTGAGGATTTTTTGAAAAGAAATTATAGTAAAGCTTTATTACAGCCTATGCCGTTACCAGTAGAAGAAATAGCAGATAAGATGGGAATGAAGATTTTCTATGCCCCTTTGGAAAATTCAATTTTTGGTAAAACATATTTTGATGAAGATGTTGTTACTGTTTATAGCGATATTACTGGTAGAGAGAAGTTGAAAATCACTACAGAACCTGGGACGATGTTGATAAATCCCAATGTCTATTTTATGTATAATATTGGAACTGCGAATAATACAATTATTCATGAATGCGTACATTGGGATCGACATCGCAGAGCATTTGAACTACAAAAAATATTGCATGGCAGCTGTAATCACATTTCCTGTGAAATTGTAGAGGTTTATGATGGTATGCCTGAGGACGCATCAGCCTTTCGGTGGATGGAATGGCAGGCTAATCAGTTAGCCCCCAGAATACTGATGCCGGCAGAAATGACTAAACGTAAATTAAATAGTTTTTTGCAGTATAGATATGAGCAGTCTCCCAAAACAAGATTTGCTATTCATATGGAGCAAGCGATTAATGATTTGTCATTGTTCTTCCATGTTTCCAATATTGCAGCTAAACTCCGTGCAATCGAGTTGGGATATGATCAAGCACAAGGAGTACAGGTTTATTGTAATGACAAACATTTGCCACCATTTGCATTTTTGAAGGGAACTTTGAAAGATAACCAAACATTTATAATTGATGAGAACAATCTGCTTATTAATCTGATGCTGAATCCGACACTTGGTAGATTATATGTAGAGGGGAAAATAGTATATGCTAATTGTATGTTGTGCCTCAATATGCCACAATATGTAACGATGGATGAGGATGCAAATATTATTCTGACTGATTATGCATTAGAACATGTAAATGAGTGCTGCTTTATTTTCGATAGGAAATATAGTGTGAGTAGCAGTTATAGTGATACCTTTTATAGACGATGTTTCTTGTGTCGTGATATAAACTCTGAAGCATTTATTGAAGCAGATTATGATGATAAGCACAAATCAAATCAGTCTAAAGAAGAACGAGAAGCAGAGTTAGCTAAAATTTCGGATTTTGCCAATACGATGGCAGATTTTATGGAGGATCTTCCAGGTTCATTTTCTAAGACACTCAAGGCGCATATGACACGGCGAGATGTTAATGAAGAGGAATTGGCTTATAGAAGCAATATAAGTACCGTAACAATCAGTAAGTATTTGAACCACAATAATGCTGAAAAGAAATATGAAAATGTACTTGCCGTAGGGAAGGCATTATGTCTACATCCAATTTATATGGAGGATTTACTGGAAAAAGCAGGATTTTCAGATAAAAGAGACAGAGCAGCTATTATAATAAAATTTCTTATATGGAATCATCCAGATGACACAATTGCGGAGTGGCAGCAGAAATTGGATGAAGCTCATGTAAATATAAAGTTGCCTCGGAAAAATAAATAATCACATAAATTTTTAAAGTGTCACTTAAAGCTTTATAATGAAATATCAAAGGATTTCGTTTGTTTCTGATTTTGGAGACTGAAGAAATCCTTTTTTTGTGGCATTTTTTGCCTTAAGTCAGACTTAATACACAAATCAAGTTCCATATCTTAAAATAGGCGTAAATGAACATATAACAGTGTTGGAGTAACTAATATTAAGTCGTTTAAATCTAGAAAAATTGAAGAAAGAGAGGAAAACACATATGCGAAATTGTATTATTCAATTATTGGGAGGCTTTGATGATTTATTGCTTGCTTTAGGAGCATTTATTATTATTGATTATATAACAAGCTTATTTGTTGCAATTGTGAAAAGAAAATGGTTGCCAGATAATTTGGGTTTAAAAAGTTTATTTAGAAAAATTGCAATTTTTATTCTCATAAGTATTGCTAATATTACTGATACAATGATTATCGGAAGTGATTCTCCAGTTCGTGCGGCTGTAATATTGTTTTATCTTTCGAATGAGGGACTTCTAATTTTAGAAAATTTGAAAAATTTAGATATGGTGTTACCTAAAGCACTTGAAAAAATAATCAAGCAACTGAATCAAGATGAAAAGAATATTTAGATTTCGGCATTATAAATATTCTTAATGGGAGAGGATGAAGCTTTTTCAAAGAATGATTCATATATTTATTATATGTTAATGCAATTGAGTTAGTGTGTTGATAAAATACTGATTTTTGATATTATAGTTGCGGAATATTGAGGCAATATGCATTTGATATACTTGGTTATGCATCAGTATTTTAATAATCAAATGAAGATAAAACAGTAATAGAATTATTGAAATATTAGTGTTGGTTGTTTGTCTAATGATAAGGAAATTAAAATGTCATGGCGGAGGGAAGTATAATCTGTGTGAGGGATACATACGAGGAGGAAACAGTAATGGAAAAGGCAAAACTGCTGCGGCTGGAGGAAGTCCGTGTGGTGTTGGCTGCGAAGGTCAACGCCGGGCATATGGCGGCTCATCAAGGAGTGTGGGGCGGGCAGGCTGTCGGAAATTGACTCTGCGGAATATCCCGCGCTACTTGCGGAGGCAGAGATGCTGTGATGGGAAAGGAAATGGATTAGATGAAGGAAGAGTCTGCGGGATACTGTCTGTAGGCTTTTTTCTGTTTTTTCATTCTAGGTTTTAAAACTGCTGTTTTCTGCGGACTGTGGCATAGGAGGTGGCAGCCTATGACGCTTGAAGAAATGAGATCAGTAGATGTGAGGACGGTTGACCGGGATTCGCTGGTGGATGTGACGCAGATTCATATTGATGAAGATCTGCCGAAGGAGGAGCGGCTTAAGGAGTTTGTCCGGCAGGTGAAAAATCCGTACTGCTTCCGTGTCGGGAATGTTGTGGTCAAGAATGTGTACAGCAGTGATGGTGTATCGCTGAGGGAGCGGTTTGAGCAGTTCGCAAGGACTTTATAAGTCCCCGGACTCTGTGGAGCCCAGGACATTGTAAGAAGTCCGTAGGACATCACGCCATGTCATGGAAAAATCTCGGGAACCGTGGTAAGGTGGAATCCTAAAGGACTATTGCCTGTGCGGCCTCTGGTTTCTGGGTTATCCGGATTGGGCACCGGATAAGGAAGAACAGGACAGGAGGATTGCAGATGGAAGCGTTAAATTCTAAAACATATCATGCAGCCGTATACCTACGGCTGTCCAGGGAGGACGGTGATGTTGCGGAGGGCAGCAGGGCTCTCAGCAACAGCATCTCCAACCAGAAAGAGCTGGTCATGGACTATCTGAGGTCCCACGCCGAGATTCAGGTCTATTCCGTTTATACGGATGACGGGTGGAGCGGCGTTGATTTTGAAAGGCCGGAATTCCAGAGAATGTTGGACGACATCCGGGAAGGTTCTGTTGACTGTGTGGTCGTAAAGGACCTGTCCCGGTTCGGAAGGAACTATATTGAGTCAGGGAGGTACATTGAGAAGATATTCCCGACGCTGGGGGTGCGGTTCATTGCCGTCAATGACGGTTATGACAGCCTGGACGGGCAGTATGGGAACGACATGGTCATCCCCTTCAAGAACCTCATCAATGATGCGTACTGCCGGGACATTTCCGTGAAGATACGGAGCCACATGGAGGTCAAGCGGAAGAACGGGGAGTATATCGGGGCATTTGCCGCCTATGGGTATCTGAAGGACCCGGAGAATAAGAACCATCTGGTGGTTGATGGGTATGCGGCGGATGTGGTGCGGGATATCTTCGCCATGAAGCTGGCCGGATGCAGCCTGAAAGCGATTGCGCACAAACTGAACCGTGACGGCATCCTGTCACCGCTCCAGTATAAGAAGAGCATCGGCATACGGCTGGAGAGTTCTTTCCAGAAGGGCATGGAGCCGAAGTGGAGCTACAACGCCGTGCTGCGGATATTGAAGAATGAGGTGTATGTGGGCACGGTTGTCCAGGGGAAATGCACTACGCCGAACTACAAGGTCAAGAAGCGCGTGTATAAGGATGAGAGCGAATGGGTCCGTGTGGAGGATGCCCATGAGGCGATTGTGGGCAGGAGCGAGTTTGACCTGGTGCAGTCGCTGCTTGCGAGGGATACAAGGGTGTCACCGCAGAAAGGGCAGGTGTTCCCACTGGCCGGGATGGTGTTCTGCGGGGGCTGCGGGGAGCCGATGGTACGCAAGACGGTCCCTTCCGGGGATAAAAGGTATGTGTATTATGTTTGTTCCGGGCATAAGAATGACAGGGCTTCCTGCTCATCCCACAGTTTTTCCGCAAAGAAGCTGGAGGAGAGCGTGCTGGCGCTGGTACAGACCTTTATCGGGAAGGTGCTGGCACTGTCGGAGGCGGCGGATATCGTCAGCCGGGCATCGGGGATGGCGCAGGATGTAGGGAAGATTGAAAGCCGGATTGAGAAGCTGAGGGAAGAGGCGGAGGACTGCAGCAGGAGGCGGAAGAACCTGTATGAGGATTTCAAGGACGGCATCCTCACGAAGGAAGAGTATGCCATGCTTCGGGAGCAGTACCAGACGCAGGCGGCCGGAATAGAGGCTTCCATTGCGTCCCTGGAAAAGGAGAAGGTCGGCATCCAGACGGGGCAGACAGCAGGACAGGAATGGGTTGAGGGCCTGAAAGGGTACAAGGGCGTGGAGACGCTTGACCGGGGGCTGGCGGCGTTCCTCATTGACCGGATTGAGGTCATGGATTCGGATACCCTGCAGATGTCCTACCGGTTTGAGAAGGAAGCGGCGGAGATGGAGCGCTTTGTGATGATGTACGGGAAGGAGGCGGTCTGACATGGCGAGGAAGAGCAGGAAAGAGAGCGCAAAGGCTGTGGCGGCATCCGCTCCTGTGGCAGGCATGAAGGTTTACAGGACTGCTGTGTATGTCCGGCTTTCCAGGGAGGATGAAAGGAAGATAGAGAGTGACACGGTGGAGAACCAGAGGGCGCTGCTGGAGGGCTTTGTGGACGGGGAACCGTTACTGGAGCTGGCAGATGTGTATGTTGACCGGCATGTGAGCGGCACGAAGTTTGATCGGCCGGAGTTCAACCGGATGATTGCGGATATGAGGGCCGGGAGGATTGACTGCATCGTGGTCAAGGACTTGTCGAGGCTTGGGAGGAATTATCTGGAGGCCGGGGATTACATTGAGAAGATTTTTCCGTTCTTTGGGGTGCGGTTCATTGCGGTGACGGACCATTATGACAGCCTTACATCCGGCACGGCGGAGGACGGGCTGGTGGTGCCTTTGAAGAACCTCATCAATGAGGCGTATGCCAAGGATATCTCAAAGAAGATATGCTCCACTTTTGACGGGCTGTTTGAAAAGGGGGTATTCCTGGCGACAACGGCGGCATATGGATACAGGAAGGACCCGGAGGACAGCCACAACCTTCTGGTGGATGAAGATGTGAAGGATGTGGTCATCAGGATTTTTAAGGAGCGGCTGGCAGGGAAGAGTATGGCGCAGATTGCAAGGAGGCTGAATGCGGACGGCATCATGGCCCCGAGCGTTTACTGGCAGAGCATCGGGGTGATACACAAGCAGAAATACACGAACCTGTGGGAAGGAAAGCAGGTGAGGCGCATCCTGGAGAATGTGGTCTATACCGGGGATGTGGAGATATCCAAGACCTACAGGGCATATTACAGGGGCATCACAAAATCCGTATCCAGGGATAAGGGGGAGCGCTTCTATGTGGGAGGGCACCATGAGGCGATCATTGACCATGAGACTTTTGACAGGGTGCAGGAACTGATGCGGAAGACGAAAGCCGGTTATGATGCGGTGCAACGTGACCTTGGCGGGGAGCGGAACAAAAGGGAGGATAAGCTGCAGGGGCTCCTCTATTGCGGGCACTGCGGGAATAAGATGAACCTGTACCGGAAGACGGTGAAGCTGGTGAACGGTTACGGGCATTACAGCACTTATATATGCAGGCGCACATCCACCTATGGGGAGGCTGACCCGCCGAAGAACATCAAGGCGGATGCCATGGAGAGGGTTGTGATGGAACTGCTGAAAGCGCATATGGCTGTATATGTGGATGCAAGGGAGCGGATGCGGATACTGAACCGGAAGCCGCAGGCGATGGAGAAGAGGTCTGTATTGAAGAAAGAGCTTTTCGGGAAAGAAGCCCGCAGGGAGAAGATTGGCGGCTTCATTCGGGCTTTGTATGCGGACTTTGCTGACGGCGTTTTCTCCGAGGAGGAGTATCTGGAGATGAAGGCCGGGTATGTCTCTGAACTGGAGGCGCTGGATGAAGAAATTGCAGGGCTGAAAGCAGAGATGGAAGGGCTTACCCCGGATTATGCCGGGGATGGGGAAATGGCGGCAGCCTTTGGGAAGTACCTGGGGGCGGAGGAGCTGACAAGGGAGATGGCACAGACATTCATAAGGAAGATTGTCTGCTATGGCAGTGACCGGTTTGAGGTGGAGTACACTTTTGCAGAGGAACTGGCGGAACTGGTGGAAAAGGGAGGAGCTGATGTGGCATGAGGGAGAAGACGGCGGCGCTTCCGGCAGGTTATACCATATGCGCTTATATGAGGCTTTCCAATGAGGACAGGGATGTGTTCGGGAGAAAGGTGGAGAGCGGGAGCATTACTTCACAGCGCAGGCTGATCATGGATTTTATAGACAGGCAGCCGGAGTTTGCGGGATGCAGGGTCATTGAGCGGTGTGATGACGGGCTTTCGGGCAGGTATTTTGATACCAGGCCGCAGTTCACGGACATGATCAACCTGGCGGAGCAGGGGAAGGTGGACTGCATCATCGTGAAGGACTGTTCCCGGTTCGGGCGTGATTATGTGGAACTGGGGGATTATCTGGAACAGCTGTTTCCGTTCCTGGGGGTGAGGTTCATTTCCGTAAATGACCATTATGACAGCGACCGGGACGAGGGCGGTCTGGATATCGCTTTCAAGAACCTTGTCTATGATATTTATTCCAGGGACCTGTCAAAGAAGGTCAGGCAGGCGAGGGAGCGTCTGGCCGTGCAGGGGAAGTACACGGCGGGGCAGACGCTTTACGGGTACAGGAAGAAAAAGGAAGATAAGCACAAGCTGGAGCCTGACCCGGAGACGGCCCCGGTTGTCCGGGAGATATTTGACATGAGGCTGGCAGGGATGGGACTCTCTGACATTGCAAGGAACCTGAATGATCGGGGCATCGGCTGTCCGAGCGTGTTCCTGCATGGGAAAGGGGAGACTGTGAACAGGAAGGACGGCTTTGACATGATGTGCTGGACGGGCGGCGTCATCAATGGTGTGCTCCAGAATGAGATTTATACTGGGGCGGTGGTTTCCCTGAAAAGCACGATGGACAGCAGGAAGGGAAAGCTGGTGGTGAGGCCGAAGGACGAATGGGTGCGTGTGGACGGGATGCATGAGGCGATTGTCACGAAGGAGGAGTTCAGGCGGGTGCAGGAGATGGTGAGCGCCCAGAAGCCGGCGGTAGGGAAGCGGAAGATGCGTTATGCCTGCGGGGTGTGCGGGAAGCGGCTGACCAGGAGGAACGGAACGGACCTTTACTGCAACCGGGGGTATATGCTGAAAGACTGTGAGTGCAGGCAGGTGGTGATGAAGGAGCCGGAGGCAGATGCGGTGGTGCTGGGGGAGCTGAAGCGGAAATTGCAGCGGGTTCTGGATGAGGAAGAACTGAGGCTGGAGCGGCGGACGGATGCCCCGGCAGCCGGGAGCAGTTTGGAGAGCCTGAGGAATGCGCTGGAGGCGGCGAAGAAGGCGAAGCAGAGGTTGTTTGAGAAGCTGGCGGACAGGGAGATTGAGCGGGCGGTGTTCGTGGAGAGGAAGAAGGTGTATGATGCGGAGATCGCGGGACTGGAGCAGGAGATTTCGGATGCAGGGCTGGCGGAGAGGATTGACAGGGATGCGGATGGCGAGGCACGGGAGCGGGCGGATGTGGCGAGGTCTTTTCTGGATGTGGGGGAGATGACGGAGGAGATTTGGGGACGGTTCGTGAAAGCGGCTTGTGTGTATCCGGATGGGAGGATTGAGGTTCAGTGGAATTTTGGGGATGAAATGGAGTGAGGAATGTGGCACCTGGGCGGGAATGTCTGGGTGCCAAATTTTTTAAAAAAAATTTGTTAGTGTATAGTTGACAGAATCGGGAGGCACCGGTTCCGGCAAGACCACCTTTCTCAATGCGCTATCCAATTATATTCCCAAGGATGAACGTGTGATTACGATAGAGGACTCGGCGGAACTCCAGATCGAGGGAGTGGAGAACCTGGTCAGGCTGGAGACCCGCAATGCCAACGCATCCGGTGCGGGACAAATAACCATACGGGATCTGATCAAATCATCTCTGCGTATGCGTCCGGAGCGCATTGTTGTGGGTGAGGTCCGGGGAGGGGAGGCATTGGATATGCTGCAGGCCATGAATACCGGCCATGACGGCTCACTGTCCACCGGCCATGCCAACTCCACACAGGATATGTTGAGTCGTTTGGAAACTATGGTGCTTCAGGGAGCGGACGGTCTGCCCCTGGAGGCGATTCGCCAACAGATCGCTTCGGCGGTAGATATTATTATCCATCTGTCCCGATTGAGGGATAAGTCCCGTAAGACGATGGAGATCACGGAAGTAGTGGGATATCGGAACGGACAGATTGAACTGAATCCCCTGTATGTGTTTGAGGAGGATGAGAACAGTACTTTGTACAAGGTTTCCGGTGCTCTGCGGCGGACAGCCAATCAGATGGTCCACAGGAACAAACTGATTATGACAGGCATACGGGAAGAAATCTAGGAGAGGTACGGATGAAGCTATTGGGAAAAAAGGAACCTTATGAGGTAAAAACAGGGCTGACCTGCGATGCAACGGATTATAATGTGTATTTTCCCAGCATTGGAGAGAAAATACTGTGGTTTCTCATAGGTATGGCGGCCAGCGGCGCAGTACTGTACATATTTTACGAAAAGATCCTGGTGTCTGTCATTGTGGGCGCCGTCTGTGGTTTTGTATTTGTCCCCATGAGAACCGGGCAGGTAATCAGAAAGCGTCAAACCAGGCTGACCATGCAGTTCCGTGGGTTGTTAGACGCGCTGTCTACTTCCATTGGCGCAGGCAAAAATATGTTTGACGCCTTTGCGGGCGCGGCAGATGACCTGGCAGTACAGTTTACGGAGGATGCGGATATTGTAAAAGAAGTACAGATAATCCGCACGGGGCTGAATAATAATATCCAGATTGAGGATCTTTTGATGAATTTCGCGGAGCGCAGCGGAATTGAGGATATCCATAATTTTGCCAATGTGTTTGCCACCTGTTATAAAAAAGGCGGCAATATCAAGGAGGTCATCAAAAACACCACAGTAATCCTGGGGGATAAGATAGAGATCCAGATGGAATTAGAGACGATGGTATCCGGTCAGAAAAATGAGCAGAACATTATGTTGGTGATGCCGGTAGCCTTTATTCTGTTGATGAAATCCATGGGTGGGGATCTGATTGATCTGCAGTCGCCGATAGGCCAGTTGTCTGTATCCATTGCTTTGATGATCTTTGCCGCCTCTTACTTTGTGAGCCGGAAGATATTGGATATCAAGTTGTAGGGAGGGAGAAACGTGACTGATTTTATCTGTCTGTCTCTGTATTTTGTACTGGTAATACTGTGGGGCATTCTCCTGCTCAGGGGAAGCAGGCAGTATAAAGACATGCTGGAGCCGCTGGACGGCAGAAAATATATGCTGAAGGGTTTGTTCGGAGTGGGATTCCAGATATTGGGCATGGTGCGCTATTCTTATCAATCTCCATTTGATCGGAAACGAATTGCGCAGGCCAGGATTGTGTATGGGGAAAAATACGGCGACTATTATTATTGCGTCAATATGGCGGAGAAGGTTACTTATGCTTTTTCGTGTCTGGTGCTTACGCCCCTGCTGGGACCGTTGTTTGGCAATCCGATTATTATGCTGTTTGGAGTATTTGCCGCCGGAGTACTGTGGTATTATGCCGACACTAAGATCACGGATATTATTAAGGAGAGGGAGATATCCATTACCAAGGATTTCTGCGATGTGGTGTCCAAGATGGCGCTGCTGATCAATGCCGGGATGATTACCAGAGAGGCCTGGGAAGAGATCGGAGCTACCGGCAACAGTGTACTTTACGAGGAGATGCGGAATGCCGCTGTGGATATGCGGAATGGAAAATCCGAGATTGATGCCTATATTGGGTTTGGAAATAGGTGCGGCGTTCCCTTTGTAAAGAAATTTATTTCCATGCTGGTACAGAATCTGGAGAAGGGGAATAAAGAATTGGTGGATTTCCTGAAGAATGAATCTGCCGTGTGCTGGGAAGAGAAGAAGCATATTGTAAAGCGCCAGGGAGAAGCAGCAGCGAATAAGCTGATGATTCCTCTGGGGATGATCCTGGTGGGTATTTTTGTTATGATTCTGGTTCCCATAGTCAGCAATATCGGTGCTTAACGTTCAGGTGATACCGCAGGCAATGTCTGCGATATGCATAGACATAGAATATACGAAAGGAGGAAAGAACAATGGTTACAGCGATGAGAAACGCGGCATTTTGCTGCAAGATCAAGGTGGACAGCTGGTTTAAAAGAGTTTTCAAGGAACAGGCCGGCGGGGCAGAATTGATTGCAACCCTGGTAATCATCGGTATCGTGCTGATTCTGGCATTTGCGTTTAAGGATCAGTTGACCGGGCTGGTGAAGGGAATCTGGAACAGTCTGATTGTGAACGGCAATGAGAATACCACGCAGTCAGATGTGGCAAGTCAGTGGAACTAGTTGAAGCGTTTGTGGCTCTGCTGCGGAAACGTGGCAGAGCCGTAACACAAGAGAAGCACCTGTGGATGAAAATAATGTTACAGAGAATATATAAGAGGCTGAGATCCGAGAACGCCAATACCTTAATTGAAAATGTTATAATTCTGCCTTTGATCATTATTGTGATTTACTTTATGATCTTGGCGTCTTTTGTCATACACGATCACTCCACGCTGGATGCGGCCGCGAAGAGAGGGACTATATACGCGGCAAGATGCATCAGCGATCCCAACTATCCTATGATTCTGCAGCAGTCGGGGCATCAATCGGGTATGCTGGATACCAATGTGACCCAACTGAATGCGGACAGCTTCAACGGAGTCGGTGACAATATCAAGCCCTATCGCTATCTGGTGATGAACACGGCGGATATCCGGGACGCCACAGTGAATGAGATTTCCAACATCATTCAACATACCAAGATTCCCTGGCGTGAGATAGAAACAGGGGATATTGCGGTAAAGATAGATAATAAAATTATCTATCAGAATGTGGAAGTCAGTATTACGGCCAGATATCCGCTGCCCAAGATCTTCGGAAACTTTGGTTTGCCTACGGAGTTTAACTATACCGTGACGGCGGCCACAGCAGTGAATGATCCGGATGAATTTATCCGAAATGTGGATTTGATTATTGATGTCTGCGCAGCCATTGACCGAAGTACCGGGGGAAATATTCAGAAGGTCCTGGGCAAGCTGAACGATATGGGAACCAAACTCACCCAGTTTCTGAGCGGGGAAAAGGGATTCGGAGGTTCGGGAGGAGCAGGGGCACCTGCCGGAGGAGGCGGTGAAGGCGACCATTTTGCGGAAGCCGGGGATAACGATGGCGAAGAGAATGGCAGTGGAGAGGGAGGTACAGAGGCAGAGGGCGAAAACGGCTCAGGGGACTTTGCGGGCATCGGAGTAGGCAATGGCACCGGCAGTGCGGGGAACGGCGGGAATGTTTCCACAGGCGGCCTGGGAATCGTTGCTGCTCCGGGCGGGGATGAAAACAGGGAGGATAAAGAAGAGGCAACGCCCCAGCAAATCCGGGACAGCATGATTACACGCTTCGGACAGGCGAATGTGGACGCTATCAGCGAAGGCGTGGACACCAGTACCTGGACGGAGGACGACTGGTATATTTACATGCAGGAGTATCTGCTGAACGGAAGCCTGCCGGGGGATTGGATTGCGCCTACTTCTACGCCTGTGCCTACGCCCAGTAGTACGCCAGGGGTAGAGAGTGAAGATAATAAATTTTTTGTAGATGACACTTTGAGGGCACATATAGAGAACGTTGATCCTAACGTTCCTAGAAAAAGAGGGATTGGGGGGGCTCATAATCGGGAAGCATTTTTACAAAATGACATACAGATTGTAAGTGTAACATCACACCCAGAGATACCAGGTATCGAGATAATTGAATATCAAATGCCTAAACTAGATAAAACAGGAACCCCTATTCCAGGAGAGTATCAAACAGGTAAACCCAAAAGAAAAACAGTTTATGATCCCAGTGTGTTTAGTACGGAAGAATATTTGCGAAGAGGGGTGGAAGCTGCAAATAATGCATCAGAGCAGTATTCGGAGGGGACATTACCTAGAGAATGGAGTGGTTATGACAGCCAGGGAATAAAGTGGAGAGGATATTATGAAAACGGAGTTATTACGTCATTTTATCCGGAATGAGGAGATAAATTATGGCAAGAACTTTTAGGATTGAAGAAGAGGAGTTGTTATCAATTGCTCATTTTCCTGTTAAGGCGCTATTTGATATGGTGCCAGACAGCTGTTTTAAAAGTACAATAAAGTATATTAGTAATAATAGTGGCTTTGGTGAAAACTATGGTGCGTGCGTATTCTGGAATGATTTAGATGATTATGATAAGCAAAATACCCCCTTTTATGATGGAGCAGAGTTTGGATTACATAATGGAGATGAGGTTATAATTAGCACAAAAGAGTTATTGTACTACTTAAATTTAATATGTAAAAAATACTGTGAAGATCATCCAGAAGATAATGTTGAGATAATGAAGTATATTGATGATTTTAAAATAATTAATAAATTGTGCTGAATGTTTCAGGGGGGACAGTAGGAATATATTTGAACTGGCTGAAGAAGAGATATTAAAGCGTGCGGATGAGAAGTATATAGATCAGAAATTGGAGTGATTAAGATCATTTTGTTTACTTGTGTGTTTTTGGGGAAGCCAATAGTGTTGGAAATGTAAAGATGTATATTGGTGGGGAGATTCTATTTGATTGGATGCTTTTCAGTACAATTATCAATAAACATATAGGGGTGTTATATGGCCGCTACCATAAATATAAATTGTGTATTAAGCGATGCGGTAGATATTGCCGTTATATTGCAAGAACTTAGGAATAATAAATTAGACGTTAAAGTAGATAAAAAGATAAGTATGGATAATTGGTCTTGGGAAAATCAGCAGGAATTTCAGGACGTATCAGATATTTACAGATTACTTCAAAACAACAAGATCATAGTAATTAATGCACATTTACATACATTTAAGGATTTTGGAATTTATATAGAAAGGTGTAAGAATAAGTATTTTTATGAATTTTGGATAAATACAGATGGTTTTCCAGAATTAGATTCTGACATTATTAATTCGCAAAATATAAGTTTTTTTGAAAAAATTCACATTTTTATTTTACATTATGTGGAAAATCATATTGGCCGTTTTGAAATCATTTCTATAGGAAATGAGACGTTGTTTAAGTACAAAGAAAGTATAGCGGAGACAATTCTAGAATCTGATTCTGCTTTGATATGGATGATTCCCAAAGCATCAGAGAACGAAATGGCAGTAAGTGGATATAGTAAAAGAAATGTTGGCAGTGTAGAAGTATTTATAAAAAACAATTGATATATTCGTTTAACATAGCTGCTTGGAGGCAAATAATGACAAAAGATTTAATAAATTGAATAAAGGAGTTACCACATGATGAAATATGTTATTAGTGATATAAATGCGGATGGGTATGAAAGATTTGTAACCATAAAGAATAAGGATAATAATTTGAGTTTTGTTGTACATTTTCTGGAATATGATGAATATTTGGAGGACAACGAAAAATCAAAGAAGAGGGACGTAGGAGACATAATGGAAGGGGAGATGGCCATTGGATTGGTAGCTGTGGATAAAGAAGTGAATGCAACGCTAATGCATAAACAATTAATACCAGGGTCCTCACATATAGAAGCAATAGTTCGGATTTGCAAAATCGTGGATGACTATTCGGTGTTTGCGAGTTCCTCCTTAGCAAATGGTTTGATATTGATTGAGTTTGAACATAGAGTGAATTATCGAAGGGGGGATGTGATCTACCTTGAGGGGTCTCTGGAAATGGATTTATAAGTGTTTTGGCCGTAGTAGAAATCAGAATAAAAACAGCAGTATATAAATATAGATACTTCAAAAATTAAAAACAAAAGGAGCTTCCTGTATAATTCAAATATAGGGAATTCCAAGAAAAGGTTGAGAAAAAAATACCTCAGAGTAGAATAAGATTACTGACTTCGCAGGTTAGTAAAAATCTTATTGAACAGAG
>ERZ808028.135-NODE-135-length-76920-cov-21.988769_pt1 | contig 76920 bp, 70 predicted proteins | sample MGYA00380184_ERZ808028 | MGnify/ENA primary metagenome ERZ808028 (study PRJEB31490, sample SAMN06133397) | mouse gut metagenome | isolation source: J8_1 | host: mice | place: China: Chengdu | collected 2015-05 ... | reverse complement strand
TTTCCGTGGACGGCCCCGCTGCCCTGTCCTTTCTGGCGGAAGTATCGCTTTTACGCGCTCCCATTGTTCTTTTGTCAGTTCATATCGTTTCATGTGCCTATTTTCGCACTTGCGCACGATTTGTGCAATATTTATTTTTCAAACAAGCCCTAGATAGCATCAGAGAGGATATTTGCCATGGTATCTGCCGCCTGGCGCTGGGCCTGGGTGGTGACATGGGCATAGGTGTCCAGGGTGAACCCGGCGCTGTAGTGGCCCAGCATCCCGCTTACCGTTTTGATATCCACTCCGTTTTGCAGGGTTACTGTGGCGAACGTATGTCTCATATCGTGGAAGCGAATCTGAGGCAGCCCTGCCCGTTTCAGTACCCGGTGGAGCATATGGAGTACGCTGTCCGGGGAGATGGGGTCGCCTGTGGGCGAGGGGAACACGTACTCGCTGTGGGTTTTCTCCCTCTGCTCTTTTAGAATCTCCACTGCATTCTGCCCGATGGACACGCTCCGATAGGAGTTTTTCGTCTTGAGCGGGGCCTCCACCACCTCGCCATTGATTCGGGCGATCTGGCGGCGCACCTGGATCGTGCCCCGCTCCAGGTCGATGTCCTCCCATTTGAGACCCAGCAGCTCACCCCGGCGCAACCCCGTGGCCAGCTCGATGTAGTACATCTCGAACACGCCGCTCTCCCTGGCCTCATGCAGGAAGGACGCCAGTTGCTCGGTAGGGAGGGTTTTCATCTCCCGGTGTTCCAGCTTGGGCAGGGCGCAGCCGTCTGTGGGGTTTGCCGCGATGAGTTTCTGCTCGATGGCGAAATCCATGGCGGAGGAAATCACCTGGTTGATGTTCCGCACCGTTTTGGCACTCAGCCCCTTGGGCTGACTCTTGGACTCGATCCGCTCCACCCTGCCGCCGCTCAACAGCTTTTTATACAGCTTCTGTAAATCCAGAGAGGATAATTTGCTCAGCGGGATTTTGCCGATGCTGGGCTTGATGTGGTTGTCAATATAGCCCCGGTAGGTCTTGTGGGATGAGGGGCGCACTTTGATTTTGGCGCAGTTCTCGAACCACACATCCATCCACTGTCCCACCGTGTACTGCTCCGCCCGGATGGCGTCCACCTTGGCGTTTTCCTCAATGGCCCGCTGGAGTTTCTCCTTACACTCCTTTTGCGTTTTCGCCAGCACATTTTTGTAAATCACTTTCCCGGTGTCTGGGTCGCGGCCCGCCGTGTACCGGCCCTCCCAGCGGCCATCGCTCCGCTTGCGGATGTTCCCTTCTCCGTTGGCCCTGCGCTTTGCCATTTGACGTCGCCTCCTTTCGCAACCTCAGAATATACCACACCCCAGTGGAAATAGCCATTGAGAACGGCGAGAATTATCAGCTCAGACACATATTTTTTCGTATGCGCTGACGGGCCTTTTCTTTGGAGACAGTGGTGCAATTCGCGCACTGGCACATCAGCGCCTGGGAGAATCTTTTCTTTGTTTTCAGCAGTGCAGATTTTGAGTGTGGGAGCGAACTTCATCATGCTGCCGATTTCTACGCCAAAAAGTGCCCTGGAGCCACAGTAGACCCCGCCTCAAATCGTTGGAACAGTAAGGCCCTGGGGAAAGCTGACGCCAAAGCGTGATTTCCCCCTCTGAAATGACCCCAAAAGTGGACACCTGCCAAACCCTTCAAATTGCTTCCAGAATCCCTGTTTCGGCCCGTAAAAGCCCTGAAAGCGGCCCGCACTGCGGGCCGCTGTGACCTGCCGGGTGTCACCTGTGACGCCCGGCTTTTATCCTGCTTTTGCCCTTCGCCCTTAAATCCGCCCTCTGGGCTGCCCTTGCCCTTGGCTTTTGCTGAACACCCAGTTCCCAAACTGAGGTTGGCGCAGGGCTGAAAACTCATTGGGAGGCTGGGTGAATTTGCCCGGCCTCCCCTGCGACTTTTTCTGCGTTGCTCTTGAGCTTTCAGTGGCAAAATCGTTTCCCCTGACAACGGCGCACAAAGGCTCCAACACCACGTTTCAATTTTTGGGAGGTGTATGGATACCACCCAGGCCATAGGATGGGCACACAAGCCCTCACAAGCGCTGACACCGGGCTTTGCGGTTTTGGACTGTAGTGCCTCATACAGACGGACGGTCATTGGCAGAGAATAGTCCGGTAAAAATCTGCTACCTTGTTTCAGATTTTCTGAACCTTTTGGGTACTTCCAGCTTGCCGTAGAGGATGCCTTTATGATTACGGCATGGTAAGTTTTTCTCGATCCGTTTCCTGCCGAATCGAACTTTTCAGAAAATTTTCATTCACCTAAAAAGGCTTTTATTTGTTGTTATGCGTCTTGTTGATTTATTTCCTCCTCATATTCTGGAGTCCCCCTCCAAAATATGCGGAGACTGAGACCTCCCTACTGAAAACCATTCTCCTCCGTCAATGTACACCGGGTATCCAAGGCGTGGACAAACTGCCCCGGATATGGTATATTGTCTGGGCATTGTTCCGCGAAAAGGAAGGGGGGGACACTATGTTCACACTGGAAGATTATTGGGCCATGTTTGCGGATTTTCTGGTGGGCCATGCCGCCTTGGCGCTGTATCTGTTTGTGATTATGGACATGCGGGGATGGCGGATGCTGAAAAAGCTGCCCGCCCTGCTGCTCTCCCCGTTGCTGGCCACTCTGCTGGGAGTGGGTCTGTATGCGGTCTTTCCCAACCACTCCCTGGTCCGCTACTGCCTGTCCTCCTGCGCCATCCTGCTGATGTGTACTGTGTGGGTCCGGTGGGCATGGCAAACCGGATTCTGGCGGGCCTTCCCCACTGTGTGCATGGCCGGGGTGTTCCAGGTGGCCTCGTCCTGCCTGTCACAAATCCTGTTTTTGCGCAGCAACTTCCAGATTCCAATGGCGACGGCGATGGCTACCCATTTGGCTGTCGCACTGGTCTCAGCTGCCCTGCTGTACCGGCTGCACTTCGGGCGTTGGTTCCACCTCCTGCTGGGGGAGGGCTTCGGCCAGCACCGGACGGCTCTGTTCTTTTTCGCCCTGGAGGTCGCTATGGAGGCCTTTCTGATTTTGCAGGTGGGAATTCAGCCGGATTATCTGTTTTTCTACTACGCGCTTGTACTGGCGATGGCCACGCTGATGGCTGGGCTGGTGGTCTATCTGTCCCAGCAGTTGGATTCCGCTCGAAAATTGGAGGCCCAGCGGGACGTTATTGCCCAGCAGCAGCTTTACGAAGGGGACTTGGAGGCTATCCGCCAGGAGGTACGAAGTTTCCGCCATGACTATAAAAACCTGTTGGCGGGGCTGTCGGAGCAGGCGGGCAAGGGTGAGCTGGACCAACTGCGCACCGCCCTGTCGGAGCTGGACGCGGGCTTTGACCAGCGCATTGGGGAGAAGATCCGCACCTCCACCCAGCTGGGCAACGTGCGGGTGCCCCAGGTGCGCAGCCTGCTGCTGTCCAAGCTGGCGGCCATGGGGCAGAAGGGGATCGACTGCCGTCTGGAGGCACTCTACCCCGTGGAGGGGGTCGGGATGGATGTGTGGGACTTTACCCGCTGCCTGGGCATTCTGCTGGACAACGCCGCCGAGGCCGCAGCGGACACAGAAACACCCTGGGCGGAGGTAGTCCTGCTGGCCCAGGGGGACGGGCTGTCCCTGCGGGTGTCCAACCCCTACATCGGGACGGTTGACCCGGACAAGCTCTGGGTGGAGGGCTTCTCCACCAAGGGAAAGGGCCGGGGGTTGGGCCTAGCCAGCTATCAGCGGATTTTGGCCGGGTATGCTAACGCGGCCTCGTCCACCAGCTGGGCGGGGGGCGTATTTGTCCAGGAGCTGACGGTGGAGGGCAAGGCATGATTCGGATTTACTTATGTGATGACGAGGAGGCTGTCCTCCACCAGCTCAAAACCGCCCTGGAGTGGAAAATCTTTGTGGAGAACTACGACATGGAGGTGGCCTGCGCCGCCGCCACGGCCCAGGAGCTGCTGGACACGGCCCAGGACGGGAGCCGGAGCGTCTACTTCCTGGACGTGGATTTGAAGGACGGGGAATGGGACGGCTTCACTCTGGGCCGGGAGCTGCGACGGCGGGATCCCCACGGCACCTTGGTATACATCACCAGCTACAGCGACTTGGCCTGGAAAACCTTCCAGTACCACCTGGAGGCCTTTGACTACATCGTGAAGGAACCGGAGCGCATCGGCCCCTCCGCCGCCCGGTGCCTGGAGGCCGTCCATGCCCGTCTGCTGGACGAACGCCGGGATCCGGCGGAGGTGTTCTCCCTGCGCTCGGGGGACGAGACCCGCCATGTGCCGCTCTCCGACATCCTGTTTTTCGAGACCGCCCCCAAGGCCCATCACGTATTCCTCCACACGGCGGACAGCCGGATGGACTTCGTGGGCAGCCTGAACGAGCTGGAGCGGGAGCTGGGCGGGCGGTTTGTCCGCGTCCACCGGGCCTATCTGGCGGCGTCGGACAAAATCGAGTCCGTGGACTGGAAGGGCAGCAAGGTTCGGGTGGGAGGCCGGGAGTGCCTGCTGTCCCGTGCCGGGAAATCGGAATTAAAAAAGAAGCTGGGAGGGGAGCCGTGAGGCCCCCTCCGTTTTTGTCGTTCAGGAACGATTTTTGCCGTTTAGGAAATCCGGCCCAGGCCGGGGCGGGATCGTGGTATGCTTCCTTTCGCAGACAGGCGGGATAAGAAAGGAGGGAAACGAAATGGCAAAGGAACGCTTTGTGGAAGTCTATAACCAGGGTATCGTCAATGTGATGAAAGTCGTCGTCGATACGGAAACCGGCGTCAATTATGTGATGGGATCCCACAATAAGGCAAACGGCACCGGGATGACCGTCCTGGTGGACGCGGACGGCAAGCCCATCGTCACCCCCATCAACTGAACCAATCCGAAAAATGCGAAGGACATGACCGGCCCCCGCCTGCCCGCGCCAACCATGAAACTGGAACGACCTGGAGGTATACACCATGGCAAATGAGGCCACAGTCAAACAATTCATCCAGGAGGCCGGATACGAGCCGCTGGAAGACCGCTGCATCATCGTCAAATACGCCCCGGCAAACCTGAGCGAACAAGTCACGGCATTTTTTAACAATGAGTTTTATGTTCTCCAAATGTGTGAGCATGAGGTGATCCTGCTCCCCTTCGACCCCACGTGGACCCATCTGCGCAAGGACGTATCCCTGGTTCTTCCCTATGGGGATATCCAGTCGGTGGAGCTGGAAGACGATATGCTCAACACAGTCATCACCATCCGCACCGGGTCGGATACCATCCGCCTGACCACCCAGCAGGCGGCGTTGAGCGACCTGCGCACGTCCGGCCTCTACGCTACTCAGTACGCCGGGGGCTTCAAAAACTGGCACAAGGAAAATCTGGACGGCACGCTGGAGGCGCTGAAAGGGCTGGGAAGCAACTGACCCAGATTCTGACCCAGAATGGAAAAAGAGCGGACGGAAACAGTGGAGAAAACAGGACTGGAAAGCACCCCACCCCGGAGTAAATACGCCCCGAAAGCGCTGAAAAGCCGCCGCCAGCACCGCTGACCGCAGCTCATAACCCGAAGGTCGTCGGTTCAAATCCGGCCCCCGCAACCAGAAAAACAGCCGTTTCCAATGTGAAAGCGGCTGTTTTTGTTATTTTCTCGGGTGATTTATTTTTGCGCCCGCTCAAAGAATTCAACTTTAATTCAACTTGCTCAAAAATTCAAGCTTTTTTTAAGAACACGTCGGCCAGTATATCGGCGTTGCGCTGGTCGGCCTCCTCCATGATATGGCCGTATATATTGGCGGTGGTGCTGACCTGCGCATGGCCCAGGCGCTTGCTGATGCTTACACTGTCCACACCGTTGAAGTAGAGCATAGAGGCCATTGTATGCCTAAGCTCGTGGAAGCGGAAAATGAGGCCATCCCCGTGGAAGTGGAAAAAGGATCATGATATATTCCCCTCAAGGGCTATGGTTTGCGCCATAGCCCTTTTCGCATAAGGGAGATGTTATCATGGCACGAAAAAGCAGAAAGCATCCGAGATTTGCAGCTTTGGTTAGCAAAGATACCGTAGGCTATATCCGATTATCCGTTCTAAACAGAGATCCCAACGGGCCTGTAGAAAATCAGAGGCTTTTGATTGAAGAATGGGGACACCAGCACCAGATTCCCATTATGCGTTACTACATTGACAACGGTTTTAGCGGTAAGCGCTTTGACCGTCCGGCGTTTCAAAAGATGCTCCAAGACATCGAAGAGGGCAAAATTGACTGTGTTGTTGTAAAGGATCTTTCTCGTTTAGGACGGGACTACATCACTGCGGGCTATTACCTTGAAATGTTTTTCCCAAGCAAGAACATCCGCTTTGTATCAATTAATGATCAGTTTGACACCACCGATGGCATAACTAACAGAGATAAATTTGTCCATATCCAATCCAGCACACGCATACCGCTCATCAATTTACTCAATGAGCAGGTATCCGTTGAAACAAAAATGAAAGTAGAGGTTGTTTTAGACATGAAAGCACAGCGAGGAGAATTTGTCGGACCCAGAGCTCCATTTGGATATCAGAAATCCAATGAGAATCCCAGTCAACTTATTCCTGATCCGGTAGCTGCTGTTATCGTTCGAAAGATTTTTGAGATGGCGGCAAACGGCACTGGTGTGACAGGTATCGTCCGGTATTTGAACGAACGAGGACTCCCAACCCCAATCCAATACGCTAGAGCCAACGGTTTGGATGGAAACTTTGATGACGGCAATGGCAGTTGGAACAGCCGATCTGTCAAATACATTCTTACTAATCGTACCTATACAGGTATGTTGATACAAGGAAAAGAGAAGAGGGCTGTAGAAGCTACCCATGAACCGCTGGTCGATCCCAGAGCATTCGATGCCATTCAAAAGGCATTTCAAGCCAGAGCATACAATGTAGTTCCGCAGGGGCAGTCAACAGATAACATTCTGAAGGGCAGAGTCGTTTGCGGGTGCTGCGGAGGAAAGATGCAGCGCAAGCACGGCACCGGCCATGCCGATTGGCACTTCTTCACCTGTATCACCAAGAATCGCCTGGGAGCAGACAAATGTACTGGGATGTATGCCCGAGAGGAGGATGTTTTTAACGCGATATGCCGTCAGGTGAAAGACTATGTGAACGAACACTATATTACAAATTCGGCATATAAGCAGAAGATTCAAGAGTTTACGAGCCAAATTTCTGATCTTACACAGCGCAAGACCACGGCTTGGATTAACGCAATGGAGCACTACGAACAGTATGTGCAGGGAGAAATCAGCAAAGAAGAATTTCGCACGGTGCAGGACATTGCAAACCAGGCAAAAGAGATTCTTATTCAGGCTACAGAGGGTAAGGTTGCCTATGAAAAGCAATACACCAAGTTTCGCAAGCTCCTTTCTGCCAGCAGTAAGGATATTCCACTCAGTGAGATTGTGGACTGTATTGAAAAAGTGGTAGTAGACGGAGGCGGGAAGATTGTGGTAAAATGGAACATAAATTAGGCAAAGATTAGGACAGTAGGTGCAAATATAGAGAACTTATAGATAATCCTACGGAATAAAGAAACAGAGGTGTCACTAATGATTAGTCCGGATCTTCCCATTACTAAGTCTTCTGAAGATAAACTGAATCGGGAGTCATTTGCAGAGAGTCTTACCAATGTTATATTGCAATCAACTTTCCCAACTTCTTTTACTGTGGGGCTGTATGGTGCATGGGGAAGCGGAAAGACTTCATTACTAAATATGGTAATAGAGCAAGTAGAACGCAGTAGTAAAGATGTGGTCATATTACGGTTTAATCCCTGGCTCTGTTCTGATCCAAAACAGCTTATTACCCAATTCTTTAAACAGTTGGCAAGCGCAATTAAAATTAAAAAACCTGCGGCAGACACTGTGTGTGAATTAGTCGATCAATACGCAGACCTTTTTGATGCAGCCAGTATCATCCCATACGCAGGGTCCGCAATTGCAGCAGCAGGTAAAATGTTTACAACCAAGGCAAGAAATCGCATAAATCGAAAAAGCAATGATATGCAGGGACAAAAAAATGAGATAATCCGCACAATGGTTAGGGAAAATTTAAAAATAATCGTTTCCATAGATGATATTGATCGGCTTTCTGAAGAAGAGATTATCGCTGTTTTTCAGTTGGTAAAAGCACTGGCAGATTTTCCAAACGCAGTCTATTTGCTTGCATTTGATTATGATGTTGTGGTGCGTGCACTTGCTACAGTACAACACGGAAATGGGCGAGAATACCTTGAAAAAGTTATACAGGTCCCATTTGAGATACCTGCACCGAGCATGGCAAGTATTCATGATGCCCTTTTCTCAAAACTTAACGGGGTACTCAGAGGTATACCGGATAGTCAGCGGGATAAAGCAACATGGGCAGAATTATTCCAGTATGGAATAAAAAATTACATTAAATCCATTCGGGATGTTATTCGCTATTCAAATGTATTTTATTTGAAGTATCAACTATTGCAAGGTGAGACCGATCCTATCGATCTCCTCGGTCTGACGTGTCTTCAGATATTTGAACCGGCTGTCTATTCCACTCTAAATAATTACAAGGATATGCTATGCGGTTCAATTAGCAGTTACTCGTACGAACGCCAACACACTGATGAGGAGAAAATCAAGAAAGCTATTAGTGATGTTTTCTCAGGTGGGATTGCTGCGAATGAGGAGGCTGCAAAAAGGATTCTTGGGATTCTGTTTCCCAAAACGAAGGTAGCTTTGGAGCACAACTATTCTTTTAGCCGCCATTATGATTACAGAAAATTTTTGATTCATTGTAATATTGCTGTTCCGGAATGTTTTGACCGTTATTTTTCCCTCTCGCTTGGAGATGACGCAATTCCGACTGCAACTATGCGAAATCTCATATATGAGGCAAATGAAAGCGAGGTCGTAACAAACATCACCCAGCTATATCAGGACGGAAAAATCATTAGGCTGCTTGAAGAAATCGAGGCATATGCTAATAAAGGCGACTCGAAAAATATCCCAGTAGAAAGGGCTACAATTTTGATACGCTGCCTTTGCCGGATGTGGAGTTCTTTCGAAGTTGAAGAAAAAGACTTTTTTACCATTCCGTTTGCATGGAGATTACAGTTTTGCGTAAATCCTTTGCTGGAAGCAGTTGATCCGGTGGAGCGCTTTTCATTTTTGCAAGGCATATTTGAGGATAAAAAGGTCGAACCACCAATATTAGCGTTGCTTTTGCAGGATTTTGAAACACAGCATGGGCGCTATACCGACAAGGAACCAAATGAAGATAAACAGGCGATTTCATTGGATGAGCTTTTAGGGCTCGAGCCTGTATTTAAGTCGCGATGCATCGATGCAATAGATTCAGGTACTGCTTTGTCGCAATATGGTGGATTAAACTTCTTGTGGATGCTAAGTCAAATTGACGAAGAACTTGTAAAACACATCAAAGAAACACTTGTTACAGATGATATATCGCTTGCAAAGATTATTAGCTACTGTACCTCACATGGGAAGGCAGCAATCAAGCTCGTCATAAATACGCGTAAAGTAGACAAACAAGCTCTCAGTGAATTTATTGATATAAATGAAGCTTATCGGCGTATAGGTATCTTTGTTACAACTTGTGAATTTATAAGGCTTCCAACAGAAAATCAAAAAGACGTCATTGCTTTTATTATTACAATGAAGAGAGATGAAAATAATAGCCCGACAGAAGGTCTCGTTGCAGAAGACGCAATTAAAGATGAGCTTCAAAAGGTGCTCAATGCAATCCAACTCATAGAGGTTTAATATTGTTTTTGTTTACTACCATTTTCATGAACGTATAAACAGCAATTGCAAGCATGAAAACGCATGCTTGTAATTGCTGTTTTGCGATTATTTTTTGTCATGGGCTTGACATTTGGGTGGCAGAGATCATGAAAACCTACCAAAACACCGGATAGGAGCCGTTTTCGTATTACTACCGGGATAAGGGCACCCGGGACCTCGGCCACACTTCTGATCGCCAATCATCAGGATCTAAAAACTGTAAAATCTCTCGATTTCATGGTTTTTTTGTGGGGGTTCGCTTCCTTGTCACGCTCTGCGGTTTTTCGCCTTGTCTTACTCATCCACAAAATACGCTATCGCCTCATTGAAGCTCTGCACCGTCTTTAGGACGCTGATCTGGCCCGGGGTGATTTCCGGGGGCCTGATGTCACCCAGGGCCGGGCAGGTGGTCCTCTCCAGACAAGCGGTAGGTGTTCCAACGCCTTTTATTTGTGCCGCAAACGGCATGAGTTAGGACAAACAGTTGATTTTAGTTTCCGCGTTTTGCTATCATGATAAAATGAGTTTTATTTCATTGCGCGAGAGGGCTTCGCAATATGCGGAAAGGGTCATGAGCATGAAACGAAAAATATCAATCGTGAAGCTGACGCTGCCGCTGGCATCGATATGTCTGATGATTTGGCTCTTTTCCATTCTCAGCCGCTCGGCGTTTCAAGATATCCCTCTGACCGATACGCAGGCTGACAGCCACGGCTGGGGCGGGTATGAGATCAGGACGGGGCCGGAGGAGGCCGTGCCCGCCGCCCCACAATACAACGATGAAAGTTATAAGCTTTCCGACGAGAGCTACGACGCGGTCCGGCGGAGCCGGATCATGGTGGAGGAAGATCTGTTTGGGCCGGAGCTGAACCTGTGCTACAGGGGGTGCGGCGTAGAACTGTTTTTGGACGGACAGCTTTTTTACAGTGACTTTCAAACTGATGCGCGGGACAGCAACGGGTTTCTCCTCCCCGGTAAGGAGAGCTTCGTTCCTTTAAACGAGTTCCGGGATGTGACCATCAGCCTTCCCGCAGGAGAATATATGGGAAAAACCCTGACCATGATCGTTTACTACCCCTATGCAGGCATATGGGGAACGGTGTTTCCGCCCGTATTGTGCAGCGGCCTGACCCCGCTGGCCGCCGGCTTCACGAGCGGCGTGGTCCCCGTGCTCTGGCAGGTGTTCTGGGGCGTGATGATGGTGCTAATGGCGGTGGGCTGTGCGGGCAGCATGGGCCCTGAGTCCGGCGGTATCCTGTGGGCGAAGTACGCTTTGCTGCTTGCCATGTATGCCGTCTTTTTTGTGGTGAACGCGTACAATTCCAACATGGGCTTCTACAGCGGCTTCAGCGGTCGGATCGACGGGCTTATGTCCCACGCGCCGTTCCAGATCAATACAATATGGCCGGTGGCCCTGATCCTGTGCGCTCTGATCCTGGCGGGTCTGGAGCTGTGGGAGCACAGGCGGGAAAAATCAAAGCTTCCGGTGGGCCGGACCGCGCTGTTTGCCCTGGCGGGGCTTTGGATCGACGCCATGCAGAACTCCTCCGAATTGGGAGAGGGGATCTGGGGCTATCTGCCCGTCCTGTTCCAGAACCTGTCCTGGGGGAATTGGGCGCCGATGGCGGCGATGATATCCTCTGTCATCATATACACCATAACCATGCAGGCCATTGTCCAGTTTATCAGCCGGCGGATGGAGGAGTGGAAGGACCGCTCCCGCCTGCTGGAGCGCAGCCGGTTCGCCCGGGAGAACTACGAGATGATCATGCAGGTGGACGAGGATTCCCGCAGGAGAAAGCATGAGATGAAGCACCATATGCAGACGCTCCGCTCCCTGCTGAGCGCCCGGGAGGCGGAGAAGGCGGGGGAGTATATCGAAAAGCTGATCCAGGAGACCGACCAGTTCGCGGAGACCACCTACAGCGAAAACATCGTCGTCAACGCCATTGTGGGCATCCGGCTGAACCAGGCGAAAAAGGAAGGAATCGTGGTGCAAAGCCATATCCATGTTCCGGCCAGGATGGAAATAGACGATGTAGATTTAAACAGCCTGCTGTCCAATCTGCTGGAAAACGCCATAGAGGCCTGTATGCGCATGGAGGACCGGGCGGGGGCCTACATCAACCTGGAGATCCGGAAAAACCAGCGTTTCCTGTTCATCGAGTGCGAGAACAGCGTGGACCCGGGGGAGAGCCTGGAGGCGGGCCAGGCAACGGTCAAGGGCAGAGCGGAGGAGCATGGCTTCGGCCTGAAAATCATGGGCGCGGTGGCGGAGAAATACGCCGGCGTCATGCAAATCCAGCGGGAGCCGGGCCGGTTCGTAGCGCGGACCAACTTGTGCCTGCCGGAATAAATGAAAAAAGCTCTGGCTGTGAAGCTCACAGCCAGAGCTTTTTCTGTTTGATATGCAGGATGAAGCTGTTTTGCAGATTCAGGTACTTGGACTGGCTGATGGGAAGGGTCAGGCCGTTGCTCAGGGTGAGCTGGTAGCGGGCGATGCCCAGGATGTGGCCCATGTTCACCAGATAGCTCTGATGGGAGCGGATGAAGACGGACGAGGGGAGCTGCTGCTCCAGCTTGTTCAGGGGGAGGCGAAGCTCCCGGGACTCCCCGGAGGTCAAATGGAGGCAGGTGGTGTGGCCGTAGACCTCGATGTACAAAATATCGGCGATGTTCAGGGATATGGTCTCGCCGGACAAGTTCAGGATGACCCGCTTTGGCCGGTGCTTTTTCAGGAAAAGCTCCATGGCGTAGGCGAGCTGCTCGTTTTGGACCGGCTTGACCAGATAGAGGATGGGCGAGACGTCATAGCCCGCCACCGCGTAATCCTGGGTGGTGGTGATGAATATGATATCGACGTCTATGTGCTCACTGCGCAGCTTCTTGGCGAAGTGATATCCGTTTTCCGCGCCCAGGTAGATGTCCAGAAAAATCAGGTCAAAGGGCTGTCCGCCCTCCGCCCGGCGCAAAAAAGCGTCCGTACTGTGAAAAACCTCGACCTCGGCGTCGATTTTCTTGGAGGACAGCACTGCCGCCAGCTTTTGATAGAATGTCCGCGCGAAGTCCGCATCGTCGTCACAGATGGCAATATAGTACACGGCGATTCTCCTTTGAGGCTGTGTAATTGAGTGCTGTTTCATTATAGCTGATATTTCCCGGTTTGTAAAATGAAAAATTTTTGAGTTGCGCCGCCATTTGCCTGAGTTGTGCATATCCTATTGATTTTTGTCAAAAAACATGGGAAATTGAGTGCAGCAGCGGGAAAGAAAGAGGCTTTCCGGACGCAGGAAGGACGAAACGGATGGGTTCCATTCAGAAAAGGCGCAAGGCGGCGCAGGCGCGCCCGCCGTCAAAAGAGAGCGGTCTGGAGCAGGCGGTCCGGCGCCAGCTGGCCTGGGCGGCGGGGACGGAGTCTTTCCAGAACCGCGACCCCCTCTATCATGTGACGGAGAGCTTTCAGCAGACCTTTGACGCCATGGGGCAAAAGCACGCCAGGGAGGCGGCGGGAGAACAGCGGTCGCGGGAACCCCGGCCGGAGGGCCCCGGCCGCCGGACGGCCCCCGGGAACGGGGACAGGGCCGACCCCGCCTCCGCCCGGAGCTTCTACGAGGAGCCGCGGACCCAGGACCAGGACATGGTGCGCCGGTTTTCCGAGACGGCCTTCCAGCGGGGTGCCATGTCCGGGGCGGTGCTGCGGGGCACGGGCAGGATGATGCTGTTTTCCTGCCTGAAAAAGACGGTGGGCCAGTCCCAGCCGGTGAAGGAGCAGCAGCGCAAGCTGTTTGGGACGGCCTCCCAGCTGCGCAACATACCCGGCGCGGGAACGGGGCAGGTGGTGTTCAACCGCGGTTTCACCGACAGCGCGGTGGGGCTGGTGGTGGACACCCTGCGGGACGCCCGCCGCGCGGTGACGGATCTGCAGGAGCTGCTCCAGGGCGGCCTGAGCGAAACCGAGGCGGGCAGCTATGGGGCGGATACCCTGAGGCGTATGTACCCCTTTCTGGACGACAGCCGGGAGCGGGAGCTGCTGACCCAATACTGCGCCCAACTGGACGGCCTGGAGACCTCCGACAGCGGCGAAAAGGGCGTTTTGCAAAACGCCATCAGTAGGACCCGCGCGCTCATCAACAAGAAAACGCAGATGAAGACTGAGTTCATCAACAAGCTTCGGCTGATTGCCGACCGGGCCACGGAGGCCCTGACCGAATTTGAGGAGCCGGGGTTTGCCGCCGCTCTGGATACGGCGCTGCGCGAAGCTGTTGGCGCGCGGCCCCCCGACGGCGGTGAGGGAGGAGCGGACAGTGGAGCAGCAGACCCGGGCCAAGGCGGCCCCGCGGACGGAGCGGACCCACCCTCCGGCGGAACAGGCCAGAAGGCCGGAACAGACACGGCTGAGTGACGCGGGCCTGACGGCCCGGCTGGCGCTGGAGGGCGTGTCCCTGCTGGACCTTCCGCCCCAGCGGCTGGAGGAGCTGGCCGGCGTCATTGGCAACAGCGGGATGCTGGCCCTTTTGGAGCTCCAGACGCCCCCCGTGGAGGAGGCGGAGTTCCAGCTGCCCGGCCAGGAGCCGGGGACAGCGCCCTTCCCGGTGCCGGACGGCCTGCCCCTTTCCCTGGTCCAGCCCGGCGCTTTGGAAGCCTGACAGGATAGGAGGTCATCCATTTGGCGGACGCGGCCTTTGATACGCCGCCGGACGGCGGGGCGGAGCTGGAGACCCTTTTGGAGCGCAGCGGCGTGGACTTCCGCCGGGAGGGGGACCGGTTCTCCTTCCTGTTCGCCAGCGGCGGCTGCCAGTGGCGGACCGTGTGCGACTGCCGGGAGGAGCTGGTGCTGGTCTATGGCATCCACCCCGCTCCCGTGCGGGACGCTCACGGGGCCCTGGCCCTGTGCTCCAGGCTGAACGCCCGGGTGGTCCAGGGTGGATTTTTCGTCCAGGACGGGCACATCGTCTTTCGTACCAGCGCCCGGCTTGGAGAGCCGCTGGACGCCCAAGAGCGCGCCGCCCAGGCGCTGGAATACAACGCCGCCGCCATGACCCGCTTCTGGGAACAGCTGGCGGCGGGGGCCCAAGGCGTTGGGCCTGATCTCCAGTCTGAAATACGCGGCCGAGCCGCGTTTTTAGATAAATAAGCTCAAGATAATTTTACCGTAGAAAGGAGGGGGGCTTCACGTTCGACGACCCCAGTCGACAGACGAGACGTGAAGCAACGACATGGCAGAGTATCTATCCCCGGGCGTATACGTAGAGGAGTACGATTCCGGCGCCACACCCATGCAGGGCGTCAGCACCAGCACCGCCGGGTTTATCGGCCTGGCCGAGCGCGGGCCGGTCATCGGGCAGCCCCAGCTGGTCACCAGCTTCGCCGATTACAAGCGTATGTACGGCGGCTATCTCAGCGAGGCGGCCTATGGCGGAAACCGCTACCTGCCCTACGCGGTGGAGCAGTTCTTTGCCAACGGCGGCTCCCGGGCCTACATCATGCGGGCGGTCCCCGGCGACGCCAAGGCGGCCGGCATCACCACCGGCGTGCTGAAGCTCACCGCGGCCAATCCCGGGGCCTGGGCGGAGGATATGCGGGTGACCGTGGCGGCGGCCTCCAAGGCCAAGACCCAGGTGCTGGCCGTCAACGGCGCGGACCTGACCCTGAAAAACGCCGACGGCTTCAACGTGGGCGACGTGGTGGAGCTGTTTGACGGCAGGACCACCGCCCACGCCACCATCAAGAGCGTGCTGGACCGGGTGGTCACCCTGGACGCCCCCTGCACCCTGGATGTGGCGGACACCAAGGTGGGCACCGCCAAGTACATCAGGACCTGCGAGATCTCCATCACCGCCCGCCTGGGCGAGAGCGTGGAGGCCTATGAGGGCCTGTCCCTCAAGGCCGGCGCTTTGAACAACGCGGAGGTCAAGACCGCCAAGAGCGACCTCATCAAGGTGGAGATTCTCTCCGCCCCGGCCGCCGCCCCCACCCCCGCCCCGGCCAAAAAGGAGGGCAAGGAGGGGAAGGACGGCAAGGAGGCTGAGCCCGCCGCTCCCGCGGCAAAGCCCGTCAACTCCATCGTCCCCTTTATCCTGTGCGGCGGCTCGGACGAGCCCATGGTGCTGACCCTGGAGGGGGGCAGCAACGGTACGGTCCTCACCGTCACCGCCGACGCCTTCCTGGGCAAGGACGACGGCCCCGGCAAGCGCACCGGCCTCCAGGCGTTCCAGGAGAACAACAACGTCTCCATCATGGCCATCCCCGGCATCACCGCGCCGGAGGTCCAGGCCGCCCTCATCGGCTACTGCGAGGGCAAGAAGAGCTGCTTCGCCCTTCTGGACGTGCCCATGGAGCTGAAAAAGACCAACGACGTGGCCAATTTCCGGGATATGTACGACTCCACCTACGCCGCCATGTACCACCCCTGGCTGGAGATGTATGACGCCGGCGCCCGGCGCCCCGCCTATTTCCCGCCCTCCGGCGCCATGGCCGGCATCTACGCCCGCACCGACACCGACCGGGGCGTCCACAAGGCCCCCGCCAACGAGGTGGTCCGGGGCTGCACCGGCCTGAGCTGCGCCTACAACGAGGGGGAGCAGGACATTCTCAACCCCATTGGCGTGAACCTGATCCGGGCCTTTACTGGCCGGGGCATCCGGGTCTGGGGCGCCCGCACCATCAGCTCCAACGGCCTGTGGAAATATCTGAACGTCCGCCGCCTGTTCATCTACGTGGAGGAGTCCATCAAGGCCAACACCAACTGGGTGGTCTTTGAGCCCAACTCCACCACCCTGTGGAACCGGGTGGTGCGCACCATCGAGGCCTTCCTGGCCACCTGCTGGCGGGACGGCGCCCTGGCGGGCAACAGCCCCTCCGAGGCCTTCTTTGTGGAGTGCGGCCCCACCACCATGACCCAGGACGACATCGACAACGGCCGCCTGATCTGCCAGATCGGCATCGCCCCGGTGAAGCCCGCCGAGTTCGTCATCTTCCGCATCACCCAAAAGACCGCCTCCGGCGAATGATCCTGAGCCCCACATACTGAAGTAGAAAGGATGAGATCGTAAGTGGCCATCAATTATCCATATAGAGTATTTCGATATCAGGTGGAGATCGACGGGATCAGCCGGGCGGGATTTTCTGAAGTGTCCGGCATGAGCTCCTCCATCGACGCCATTGAGTATCGGGAGGGGGACGATCTGCGCAACACCCCCCGCAAGCTGGCGGGCCTGACCAAGTTCGGCAACGTCACTCTGCGCTGGGGCGTGTCCGACGACTCCGACTTCCTGGAGTGGATCTACTCCGTGATGCCCACCAACACCGCGCCCCCCACCGGCATGGTCCGCCACAACGTGACCATCACCCTCATCGACGACGCCGGCAATCCGGGCCCCTCCTGGAACCTCATCAACGCGTGGCCTGTGGGCTACACCGTTCCCGACCTGAACGGCACCGGCGGCGAGGTCGCCATCCAGTCCCTGGAGCTGTGCCATGAGGGTTTGGAGCACACCCCCGGCAGCGTGGCCGGCGCCCCCTCCACGATCTGATGACTGACCCCCGATACAGCCTGCGCCCCCTTAGGCGGACGCGGGCTGTAAAGGGAGTATCCGCGAAGGCGAGGAGATGCAGGAAATGCAGACAGAATTTGAATTTGAACTTCCCAAGGGGTATGTGGACTCCAACGGCGAGCTCCACAAGCGGGGCACCATGCGCCTTGCCACGGCGGCGGACGAGATCCTGCCCCTCCGGGACCCCAGAGTGCAGCAGAATTCCGGCTACCTGACCATCATCCTGCTCAGCCGGGTGGTCACCAAGCTGGGGACCTTAAGCAGCGTGAACACCCGGGTGATCGAGAGCCTGTTCACCATGGACCTGGCCTATCTCCAGGACATGTACCAGCGCATCAATATGTCGGAGATGCCCCATTATGAGATCACCTGCCCCCACTGCAATCAGAAGGTGGAGGTGCCGCTGGATTTTTTGCTGGGATAGCGTGGGCCGGCCCGGACAATGAGGACCTGCCGGTCCGCGGGGTCCGGCGGGACGGGGACGGACACAACTGGAAGGAGATCGGCTGCGGGGAGGACAGCCCCCTCGCCCTCCGGCGCAGGGGCGGATTGACCCTCTACCCCAAGGACCGTCTGTACCAGGAGATGGCCTTTTTGGCCTATTACCTGCACTGGTCCAACGGCGACCTGATGGACCTGGACCACTGGGAGCGGCGGCGCTGGTGCCGCGAGGTGTCCGCCATCAACAAAAAGCTCAGCGGCGACGACAAAAGGAGCTTTGAATTTCGATAGGAGGGCAGGTGAACGGACTCCATGGGCATTGTATATCCTGAGCCCCTCCAGAGCTTCCGGTTTCTGATCCAGGTGGACGGAAGCTCCGGCGTCTCGGCGGCGTTCACCAGCTTTTCCGGCGTGAAGCTCCAGGTGGACACCCTCCAGAGCCGGGACGGGGACGACTGCCGGGGGGTGCAAAGCTATATCCCCGTGCTCAGCCGCTATGAGCCGGTGAGGCTGAGCAAGGGCGTGGTGGGGGACAATGAATTTTTGGACTGGCTGTTTTCCGCCTCCGCCGACATGACGGCGGGACCCACCGGGAACCGGCTGCGCAGGACCATCTATGTGATCACCCTGGACGCCAGGGGGAACCCGGCGGTCACCTGGACGCTGAAGGACGCCATGCCCATCGGCTATGAGATGGCCCCCCTGGACGGCAGCCGCAGCGAGGTGCTCATGGAGAGCCTGACCTTTGCCATCACCGGAATGAAGCGGACCGTCCAGCCTCCCGGCCGGTGACTGGACCCAGCGTAACCTTATGGGGAAGGAGTGATCGCGGTGGCGCTTTCCGGGTCCTATTTCGACGTGCTGCTGGTGGGAGCGGGCGCGGTCCTCGCCGGAGGGTTCCTGTCCGTCTCCGGGCTGGACATGGAGGTGGACTACGAGGTCTACAACGAGGGCGGCAGCTTTTACCCCCGCTACTTTTACAAGAGCGCGAAGCCCCAGGTGCTGGTGCTGGAGCAGGGCGTGGTCACCAGCGTGGACTCGGCCTCCCTGCTCATGGCCTTTGTCAACCAGGGGATGTCCATCCCGCTGGCAGGGACGATCATCCTCAAGGACAGCTTCGGCAAGACCCAGCGGATCTGGAGCGTGGTGGGCGCCCATCTGCGGAAGGTGACCGGTCCCCAGATGAACAGCAACCAGCCCGGCCTGGCGGTCACCCGCATCGAGCTGATGCACAACGGGGTGTTTTGATGGATTCCATCGCCATAACCAAACCGAATATGGGAACGCCCCTCCAGGACAGGCCGGGCTTGTCGCCCTTTGGCGTACTCTCCCAGGCGTTTTCCCAGGAGCTGCTGGCCCGCGCCGGGTTCCAGGAGGGGCGCTGGCCCTTTGTGGCCCTCGACCTGCTGGAGGAGGGGGAGGAAGCTCCCGCCGGCCCGCCGCCGGTCCAGCCGGTGGTGCAGGTGGATTTGAGGCTGATGCTGCAACATATGCGCCAGCTGGATATCCGGACGGAGAAGGCTGTGGAGCGGGTGGTGGAGCGGGTCATCCGCCTGCGGGAGCAGGGGCGTCTCCAGGGCGCGCCGGTCCAGCCCTCAACCCCGGGAGGCGGCCGGAGTGAGGCCGCGGGGCAGAAAAGCCAAACCGCGGGGTCGAAGGCCGCCGGAGCAGGCCGGGTCCAGAGCGCGGTCCGGGGCGAGGCCCGGCAAGCCGCCCCAAGGACGGACCTGGACGGCGGCAAAAATGTCCCGCGGACGCCTGAGCAGGCCGTTTTGGCGGCAGGCTCGTTTGCGCACCTGCAAAACTTTTACAATACCATCCATCAGCACCTCCAATTCACCGCCAACATCCGGGAGCCCGGTCTTTGGCGGCCGGACAGCCCCACCTCCCCGCAAAGCACCCCCAAGGGCCTAAACAGGTATTCTATAGAACGTTCCCGCCGGGCCTACGGGCCGCGGCGGGAGCAGGGGCGCCTGCCCATTCCAGCTCCTGTCCCCGCGGGCATTTCGCCGCTGGCGGGGGCGGCGCTGCCCTTGGCCGCCGGGAATCCATCCGGCCTGTTCCGCTATGACGTTTCCCAGCGCGACACGGGACCTCTGACCGCCGGGGAGCCGGCCTATCTGGAGGATGGGGCGGGCGGTGCCGTGAGGAATGGGGCGGCGGACGCCGCCGCGGGGAGCCGAGAGATATGGCGGGAGGCCGGACGGCTGGAGCGGGCGATTGCCGCCCAGGCGATGAGCCCCGATGCCTGGGCGCCCCTGTTTTTCGCCCGGACGCTCCACTCCGATGCCCGGGAGTCCACGCGTTCCGCCCAGACGCTTCACCCCGATACCTGGGAGTCTATGCGTTCCGTCCGGACGCTCTATCCCGGCGCCTGGGAGCCCATGCGTTCCCTCCGGACGCTCCATCCCGACGCCCGGGGGTCCATGCGTTCCGTCCGGACGCTCTATCCCGACGCCTGGGGGTCCATGCGTTCCCTCCAGGCGCTCCATTCCGACGCCCGGCAGCCGGCGCCCTCTGCCCGGATGCTTCGCCGGGAGGGCTGGAACACGACGCCGGGACTGGGCCTGTGGAAGCGGAGCGCCGGAGGAAATCTGTCCGGGCAGGGGAAGGGGATTGTATGGCCGCCGCGGCCCACTCCTCAGCGGCCCGGGGGGGCGGAACGCCCCAGGCCGGGGGGCGGGAAAGCGACCCTTGCTCCGTCCGGGGGCATACCTGGCATAGGGACGGCCGCGCCCGCGGACCGGGTTCATTGGGGTAAAAACCGCTGGAGCATCTCCCGGCTGTCCGCGGCCTCCGATTGGCCGGGGGCTGGGGGGCAGGGTACAGCGGTCCCGCGGCAGGATGCTCCGGTCCCCGCTCCTCTCGTGGACGGAGAGCTCGCCCATAGAATCGAACCGGAGGGAGAGAGCCTGCCTCGGCAGGGAGCTTTCAAAACAGAACCGGCGGGGCGGGGCGCTTTTGGGAAGCGCGCGATCCCCACAGCGGCGGTCCAGTCTGCACCGATTTTCCATGGCCGGACCGCTCCAGGCCTGGGGGGAGTGACAGCGCGAGAGGCAGGCCCAATGGGAGCGGAGGCCGCCGCCCGAGGGACTCAACCGGCGGCTAATCCCGGCGGACTGCCGTCAGTGCCCCTTGAAGAGGTCCGGCAAAGCTCCTCCGCCGTGGGGACATGGTCAAGGGCTGAGAAGCAGGAAAAGCCGGTCCTGCCGCCCTTCGCCGAGATGCCGGGCGAGGAGCTGGCCCATCGAGTTGCCCCAATCGGTTCGGAATGGGACTTCGGATCAGATCTCTTAGCGGGCAGGACACAGACTTCCGCAGACAGGACGCAGACTTCCGCAGACAGGACGCAGACTTCCGCAGACAGGACGCGGACCTCCACAGACAAGGCGCAGGCTTCTGCAAGCAGGACACACACCTCTACAAGCAAGGTGCAAGCCTCTGCGGGCAGGATACAGACCTCTGTAGGCGGGGCGCAGATTTCATCAGATGTCCCAGCTCGGCTTTTGGCGGCGGCGGCCGCCGTTCAGCGTGGACAACCCCCGCGGGCCGATCCGGCGGCTGTCCAGTCAAGTCCGCCGGTACCCGCCCTTCGGGACATCCGAACCGTGAAAGGGGAACAGATCGCCGCCGAACCCGGCGGGACGCCGCCGGGCACATTCCAGGCGGGTGAGCCCCTGTCCGCGCTCTTTGGGCCGGGGGCCGAACTGATCCATTCGGCGGGTTTGGACCGGGACAGCGCGCCAGCTCCGACGGAGACCGGAGCGCGTACCCCAGCAGTTTTGACCGCGCAGGCGAAAGGGCACAGGCCCCAGGCCGATTTTCCGCGAGGGAAAACACGGCGGACAGAGCTGTCCGTTCAAACCGGCGGACGAGGAGCACAGGACGGCGCCCCGCGGGGGCAGGCGCAGGCCGGGACCGCGGCTGGCCCCATTGGACAGGGGGGAGGGACTGCCGCGCTGAGACATATCCCTTTGGCTGTCCATTTGCGACAGGGGCCACTTACCGTATTCTCACGGGACATTCGGCCCTTTGCGGCGGGGCGGGCAGAGCTGACCGCCGGAACGAAATTTCCGCGGGAGAGCCGTTCCGCCGCGCCGTACCGTGAGAATTTGCCGCCGGGAGAGATGATTTACGGAGCCCAAAGCAAAGATACAGCCGGAGTGGGAGTGGAAGCGCCGGGGGAGGGCCGGCCCGCAGTGCCGCACCAAGAAATTCTGCCGCCAGGAGAGATGATTTACGGTGCCCAAAAAGATATGACCGGAGCTGGGAAGGACGCGCGGAGCCACGCCGCCCCGTCCCCCCTGGAGCTGACCTACGGCGGCACGGTCCAGCCTTCCGCCGCCGAGGCCCCGGCCCCGGCGGCAGGGGGACAAAAGCCGGTTCAGAGTTCGATGGAGTCGGACTATGTGCGCGAGCTGCCGGACTGGGCCAGGCGGTTCCTCCGTGAGGGTGCGCCCCAGACCCGGGAGGAGGCGGTCCGGCGGTTGGATGCGGGCACAGAGCAGACCATGGGCACGGCCCAAAACATCGCGGTGCTGCCCTCCTTTTCGGAGGAGGCGGGGACCGCGTTCCAGTGGACCGCCCCGGACACCCGGGCCCCGGCCCCTGTGGAATACCGGGAGCCCCGCCGGCAGCAGGAGCTGTCCCAGCCCCAAAGCATACGCATCAGTGAAGCGGAGGTCCAGCGGACCGCCGACCGGGTCTATCGGATCATAGAGGACCGCATCCGGCGGGAGCGGTGGCGGCTGGGCCTGTAGCAGGGAGGAGGCGCGTCAATGTATCTGGGAATTCCAAACCCCAATGTAATCGTGCCATTGGAGAAGATGACCATATCGGCGCCGGAGATCGGAGTAGCCTTCCAGGTGCTCTATAACCCGGAGAGCTATACCCAAAGCCGGTCCACCCAATACTCCGGGGTGGAGAGCGTGGGCGGGCAGGTCCTCAGCTCCCAGTTCGCCCGGAGCGGGCTGGAGACGCTGAGCTTCCGCCTGTTTTTCGACAGCCTGTCCGCCGGGAGCGAGGTGGGGGGCACCGCCATGGATAAGCTGAAGTTTACCGGCAACAGCATGCTGCCCTCCATCGCGAAGCTGATTGATGTGCGGGACTATACCAAGAAGGTCACCGACCTGATGCTGGTGCACGAGAACCTCCACAGGCCGCCCTACGTACAGCTGTCCTGGTCCTCCCTGCAGTTCTGCGGCTACCTGATTCAATGCAGGCAGAATTTTATCAAATTCAATGAGCGCGGGCTCCCGGTCCGGGCATGGCTGGACTGCGTGTTTCTGGAGACGCAGTCCCCCCAGGCCCTCAAGATGGGGGGGCTGGTGCTGAACTCCCCGGACACCACCAAATTCCACACCGTCTGCCAGGGGGAATCCCTGTGGTCCATATCGGTGGAAGCTTACGGACAGCCGGAGGAATGGCGGCTCATCGCCGACGCCAACGGCCTGTCCAACCCCCGCCGCCTGCGCTCGGGGGAGCGGCTGCGCATGCCCGCGCTGAAAAAATAGACCGTCCGCCGGGAGAGGGGGCAGAGCGACGTGGATAAGGGCAGGTACACCATGCAGGCCCTCAGATCGAAATACGACCAGTTCCGCAGCCCCGCCTTCACCATCAAAATCGGCGGCAAGACGCTGGAGAGCACCCGCTTTGCCATGCTCCGCCTGGACGTGGAGCTGTGCGCGGACGGATCGGCGGGGGGCTGCCGGTTCACGGTGGGCTCAGAGTATGACCGGGAGAAGTCGGAATGGCTCCACAACCTGGCCAAGACCATTGAGGTGGGGGCAAAGCTGGAGATCCAGGGGGGCTATGTGAAGCAGGAGGACATCTTTTTCGGCTATGTGGACGAGTACAGCGTGGAGTACAGCGGGTCCGCCCCGCCCCGCATCTCCGTCTCCGGCATCGACGGGTTCGGCTTTTTGATGAGCGGCCAGGAGCCGGTGTACGGCGGGAAAAAGAAGCCCCAGCAGGTGGCCAAGGAGATCCTGGGCAAGGCCGTTTCCGCGGGCTTTGCCAAATCGGCCACGGTGGGGAGCCTGCCGGCCTCCGACGTGCCCCCCATCAAGGAGCAGCTGGACGACTTCAAGTATCTGCGGATGCTGGCGGAGCGCTACTGCATGAGCCTGCTGTGCGTCAAGGGCGAGCTTATTTTCGACGACGTCGTGGGAAACACCAGCCCCATCCTCACCCTGTCCGCCCTGAACGACCTGATCAGCTTCACCAAGCGGGTGTCCCTCCACGGGCAGGTGGGAAAGGTGACGGTGTGGGGCCGGGACGTGAACCAAAAGTTCATCAAGGGGGAGGCCACCAGGGTCAGCGTGGGCGGTACGGGGAAATCTGCCGCCCAGATCGCCTCAAAATTCGCCAAGGCCGCCCGGCGGGAGTACTGCGAGTACGTCCGCACCGAGGAGGAGTGCAAAAAGCTGGCCCAGGCCCGACTGGACTCGCTGGCGCTGGACTTTGTGTCCGGCGAGGGGTGCTGCCTGGGCATCCCGGAGCTGATCCCAGGGCGTTACATCTCCATCAAGGATGTGGACGGCGACACCGAGGGCAGCTACTTTATCAGCAAGGTGCGCCACCGGTTTGACAGCAGCGGCGGCTATGTCACCACATTTGAGCTCAAGGGGGCGAAGAGCTGATGGGCATCGCGGAACAGTTCCAGGCGGCGCTGAACGCGTCGGGCCAGACCTATGAGCGCCAGATGGCCCGGCAGGGCCTGACGCTGGCCACCGTCACCAACATCACCGACCCGGACAAGCTCAACCGGGTGAAATGCCTGCCCGTGGAGAACAAGGACAACGAAGAGGAGACCGACTGGTGCTACGTCATGGCCCCTCTGGGCGGGGCGCAGTGCGGGCAGTTCTTTTTCCCCAACGTGAACGACCTGGTGGTGCTGGCCTATCTGGGCGGGGACCCCCACCGGCCCATGGTCATCGGGTCCTGGTGGAATACGCAGGTCAAGCCCCCCTATGTGATTGAGAACGGAAAGGTCCACAACTTCTCCATCAAGACCCCCGGCGGCACCGAGCTGCTCCTCTACGACGAGGCGGACAAGCAGAAGACCACCCTGACCCTGCCCTCCGGCGCGGCGCTGCGCATCGACGATGAGAAGCAGGAGGCGGCCCTCCAGGACAAGGCGGGGGACAACGCCCTGACCATGGACCTGAAGGGTGGGAACATCACGCTGAAGGCCAAGACCAAGCTGACCCTCTCCGCGGGGGACACCACCATCACGCTGGAATCCTCCGGGGCCGTCACGGTGAAGGCCAGCAATAAGGTATCCATCGAGGCGGCGAACATCGAGGAGAAGGGCAGCGCCAAGGTGGCCGTCGAGGCCGGCACCGCCGAGGTGAAGGCCAACGCCACCCTGACCCTGCAATCCTCCGGCCCCGCGGCGCTCAAGGGAGCCGTTGTAAACATCAACTGAGCATGACGGCGGACAGTCGCTGGAAAACGTCCATTTTTTGGGAAAGGAGGGAGAGGCATGGACGGCAGGGAATTTTTAGGCCGGGGGCTGAAGTTCCCCCTGCAAGTGGACCCGAGGACGGGAAAGCTGGCCATGGCGGAACAGGAGGAGGACATCCGGGAGGCCATCGGCATCATCCTGCGCACCGGCCGGGGGGAGCGGGTCATGCGGCCCGACTTCGGCTCCGACACCATGGACTACGCCTTCGCCTCCGCCTCCGGCACCATGAACCACACCATCGCCAGCGATTTGAAGCTGAGCCTGCAGGGCCAGGAGCCCCGTATCCGGGATGTGGAGGTCCGGTGTGAACGGCAGGACGGCCGGGACGGCAGGCTGACCGTCAGCGTCAGCTACACCATCCGCAGCACCAACAACCGGTATAACCATGTCTATCCCTTCTACATGACGGAGGGGTCGGAAGGGGGCGGCGCGGAATGAGCGGCAGACCTGTCCTGGACCCCCGCCGGCGGTCCGACATCATGGCCCAGCTGGCCGCCCACGCCCGGGAGTACACCCCGGAATGGCGCTATGAGGGCGCGGGGGACGACCCGGGCTCCGCGCTGGCGGAGCTGTTTGGGGATATGTTTTATCAGAGCGTGGACCGGCTGAACTCGGTGCCGGAAAAGCTGTATACCGAATTTCTCAACCTCACCGGGTATCAGATGCCGGACCCCACCCCGGCCTCCGGGCTGATGCTGTTCGCCGCCCATGACACGGTGACGGACCCGGTGCCCGTCCCCAAGGGGACGGAGGTGTTCGCCCGGGACGAGGAGGGGGAGAACATCGTCTATGCCACCCAGCAGGCCATCCAGTCCACCCCGTCCCGGCTGCGTGAGCTGTTCTTTGTGGACCCCCGGAACGAGGCCATCGAGGCGCTGGACCTCTCCCGGCCCAACCCCTTCTTTGCCCCGGCGGGGGGCGAGAACCTCCAGCGCCACCGCTTTTCCCTGGGGCAGAACGATGTGCTGGCCCTCACGGGGCCCTTCGCGGTGGAGGTGGAACTGCGGCAGGGGGCCGGCTTCACCAGCGGCGAGACCGCCCGGCGGCTGGCCGACCCGGCCCTGGGCCGCTGGACCTTTTTGTCCGAGGAGGGGGAGACCCCCTTCACCGGCGTCCAGGTCCAGGGGGACCGGGTGGAGCTGACCTATGAGGGCACAGCGGCGGTGGTCCCGGATGCCGATGGAGATCGGATGGTCACCTATACGGCCTCCGGCCGAGTGGAGCACCTGGCGCTGGACAGGGCCTGCCTGCGCAGCCGTCCCCTGGAGCGGGTCCCGGTGGAGTCGGCGGCCTGCGGGGACGCGCCGCTGGAGCTGGCGGGCGGGGATTACTGCTTCGGGCGCCGCCCCGGGGTGTACAGCCTGTGCTATTTCCGCTCCGACCAGGCGCTCAGCAAGCGGGGCGCCCAGGCAAATCTGCGCCTGGAGGTGGTCCCGGTGATCACCGAGGCGCCCGCCGAGGAGCGCCAATATCAGTTCAACCAGCGCATCATCGACAAACAGGGGGCGGTGGCCATCCCCCCCGACGACGTGTACGTCAGCCAGGTGGCCTGGGAGTATTTCAACGGGGCGGGCTGGCGGCCCTTGAAGGTGTCCGGGGATAAAAACCCCTTTTCCTGCCAGCGGGAGGGCCCCTTGGAGGTGCTGTTCGACGTGCCGCCCGACCTGGTCCCGGTGGAGGTCAACGCCGAGGAGGGCCGCTACATCCGGGCAAGGGTGCTTCATGTGGAAAACGAGTACTCCACCCTGCCCCGAAGGGTGGTCCCCTTCCTCAAGGGGGCGGGCTTTACCTGGAGCTATCCCCAGGAGGTCCCGGCGGACTGCTGCCGCTCGGAGAACAACGGCGGCCATGTGGCGGTGGAGGGCGCCGCCAAGGTGAATCAGCTGGAGTTTGCCGCCCTGTCCGGGCTGGAGGAGCACCCGCCGGCCATGTATTTCTGCTTTGACCGCTCCCCTCACGCCATGCCGCTGTCCATCTATTTCGACGTGGCGGGGCGGGTAAAGCTTGAGGACAAGCTGCGCTTTGAGGCCTGGACCGGCAACCGATTCGAGCCGGTGCGGGGGATCGACCTGACCCGCAACCTGCTCCACCCCGGCACGATGCTGCTGTATCTGCCCCAGCCCCTGCCCTGCCGGACGCTGTTCGGCTCCACGGGGTATTGGCTGCGGCTGCAGCGCAGCACCTATATGGGCGGGGCGCGGAATGTGCCCCGGGTGAACGCGGTGGGATTGAACATCGTCCAGGCGTCGGCGCGGGAGCGGGGGGAGGACGAGGTGTTCTCCGCCGGAGTCTATGAGGCGAATTTACAGCTGCGGCTGTTCCACGGCTCCGTTCTGGACGCCCAGGTCTGGGTGGACGAGGTGGGCGGCCTGGGGGTAGGCGACGCGGAGCGGCTGGAGAAGGAGCTGCCCGGCCGTGTCCGTCTGGAGCGGGAGGACCGTGTGCTGACCCACTGCTGGGTGCTGTGGGAGCGGACCCGATGGCTGGCCCTGCGGGGCGGGGAGGACCGCTGCTATGAGCTGGACCCCTATGAGGGGGTGCTCACCTTCGGCGACGGAATCCATGGCCGGGTGCTCCCCGAGGGGCGGGACAATGTGCGCGTCCGGTACGCCTTTGGCGGCGGCGTCCGGGGAAACCGGGCCGCGGGGACGGTCACTCAATCGATCGGCGCGCTGCCCCGCATCAGCCGGGTGGAAAACCTGACGGCGATGAGCGGCGGCACGGACCGCCTCTCCCCGGCGGCGGTGGACGCCGTGGCCAACAAGCGCCTGCGCAACCGGGGCCGGGCCGCCGGGGCGCGGGACTTTGAGGAGATCGTCACCATGGAGTTCCCCCAGGTCCAGCACGTCAAATGCTTTCCGGGGCGGGACGCCGCCGGGGCCTATGCCCCCGGCCACGTCACCGTAGTGGTGGAGGGCTGTGACCTGGACAGCAGCCGGGTCACCGAGGACCTGTGCCAGAGCATATACGAGGAGCTGGCCCAGCGGTGCGACTGCGTGATGGCGGCGGAGGGCAGGCTCCATGTGGTGGGCTCTACGGTCATCACGGTGAGCTGCACCGTCAAGGTGGAGATGGAGGATCTGGACCAGAGCGCCGATACCCAGCAGGAGATCGCCCGGCGGCTGGAGGAGCTCATCAACGTGGGCTGGAGGGAGCGGAACATCGGCAGCCAGATCCGGGTGGCCCAGGTCTGGCGGACGGTGCGCGGCGTCCCCAATGTGCGCCTGATCCAGAGCATTTTGCTGGAGGGCCGGTACGACCAGGCCGGGGTCGAGCGCCTGACGGCACTGGAGGAGGACGACACCTTCCCCTATGCCACCGTGCGCAGCGGCACACATTTGATTCAACTCAGCTGAACACGACAGGAGGGAGACGGACCCATGCTGAAAACCCGGAATTTGGACGACCAAACCTATGCCTCCATTGTCACGGCCGCCCAGCGCCGTCTCCCGTGGCTGTGCCCCCAGTGGACCGACCACAATTCCACCGACCCGGGCATCACCATTCTGGAGCTGATGGCCTGGTACAAGGAATTGCAGCAATATCAGATGAACCAGGTCACCGACGCTTTGAAGCTGAAGCTGCTGAAGCTGGCGGGGGCCGTGCCCCGCCCGGCCTCCCCTGCCCGGTGCGCGGTGGAACTCGGGGACGGGGCGGCCGCCCGCCCCGTCCGGGAGCGGCTGCATACCCGGGAGGGCATCCCCTTCGAGCTGGCGGAGCCTGTCCCCGCAGTGCGCCCCGTGCTCTCGCAGGTGCGCGTGTGCGGCGGGGAGCGGCAAATGGATGTGGGCGGGATGCTCCGGGAGCGCCCGGTCACCTTCCACCCCTTTGAGCTGGACGGGCGCCCCGCCCGGCTGCGCCTCGGGTTTTCCCGGACGGGGGAGGGGGCGCTGCGGCTGTGGTTCGATGTGGAGCGGCCCGCCGGTGTGGTCCGGAATCCTTTTGAGGACGACCGGCAGGTCCCCAGGCTCATCCGCTGGACCTGCGAGGGTGCGGCGGGTACGGAGCTGGTGCGGGACGACACCCACGCTTTGAGCGCCAGCGGCTATATGACCCTCCGCCCGCAGGGGGACTGGCCCGCCGGGGAGGACGGCCTGTACTGGCTGACGGCGGAGCTGGAGGACGCGGGGTGCGAGGAGAGCGTGCGCCTGTTCGGCATCTCGTCGGGGCGCTTTGAAGCGGTCCAGCAGGAGACCTGGGCCAGCACCCGGCTGTTCCGGGCGGACAGTCGCCCCGACTGGTGCGCGCAGTTGTCCGACGCCCAGGCCAGAGACGGACAGCTGGCGGTTTTCCTGCGCACCGACAGCGGCTGGGAGCAGACCGACCGGTGGCGGACGCAGACGGACCCCCTGGGCCGCCGGGTCTATGTGGACACCGGCGCGGCGGCCCAGGACGGCGGGGGCAATGTGATGCTCCTGTGCCTGGACCCCCGCCGGGCGGGGGAGCTGCTCTTCGACGCCAAGGGCCTGCCGGGGGAGACCTTCTTCCTGCGGCTGGACGGGCTGACGGTGCTGTCCGAGCAGTTTTCCTTCCTGTGCAACACCCTGTACCGGGACGGCCGGGTGCGCCCGGCGCTGTGGCGGTGCGTGGACGACCTCTATCAATATGGGCCCCGGGACCGGGTGTTCACCTACGACCCGGCGCGGGAGACGGTGACCTTCGGGGACGGGGAGCACGGCGCCCTGCTCCAGGGCGGACCGGGGGCGGTGCTGGCGGCGGAGCTGGTGGTGTCCCACGGTGCCGGGGGGAATATCCCCGGCGGGAGGAACCTGGCGTTTGACGACGGCGCCCCCCTGCGCAACACCGCCGCCGGCGGCGGCGTGGACCGGGAAGGGCTGGACGAGCTTCAGGTCAGGCTCCTCCAGGAGCTGGACGAGACGAAAAAATGCGTCTGCGCGCGGGACTATGAGCGCCTGGCCCGGCTGACTCCCGGCCTGCGGGTGGCGGCGGCCAAGGCCATTCCGGCCTATGACGCCGACGAGCCCACCGGCGTCAGCCGGACGCCCACGGTGACAGTGGTGGTAGTGCCCGACGGGGCGGGGGGCCAGCCCATGCCCGACAGGCGGTTTTTGGAGGCGGTGCAGCGGCAGATGGACGCCTGGCGGCCCATCGGGACCGAGGTGAAGGTGATTCCGCCGGTGTATGTGGGCATTGATGTGGCGGTGTCCCTGCGGGGCGGGGATGACGGTGTGGAGCGGGCCATTGAGCGGGCCCTGCGGGACTGGTTGTCCCTGGGCCGCGCGGGGGTCGGCGGCACGCTGTGCGCCGGTGACATCAGCGCCATCGTCCAGGCGGCCCCCGGTGTGCTGCAGGTCCGGAGGGCGGCGGCCCGTGCCGGCGGCGCGGGGTGCAGCCAGAGCGCGGACGGGGACATCCGGCTTCCCAGGCAGGGCATCCCTTACCTGCGGAGGCTGACGGTGGAAAAACAGGGGATATAGCCAGCACAAAGGACGGTGAGCATCAATGGACCCCATCCAGGTACAGATGGTATTTCAATGCGCGGAGCAGTGGATGGGCGGGCTGTTCTACCAGATCGAGCCCTGGGGCGACGGCCTGCGGCTGGACCGGGAGCGGGCCGTCACCGGACTGTACTGCATGAAGGCGGTGGACAGCGGGGAGAACGGCTTCCGCTGGGACCGGGTGGTGGTGGAGGCGGACCTGCCCGACGACACCGCCCTGCGGGTGTACGCCTACGCCGCCGACCACAGGCAGTGGGGGGACTGGGAGGATCTGGACGACGGCCTGCGGGGCCTGGAGGGGGACCCCACCCGTAAAGTCTACGACATCTTTGGCCCGCCCGCGGCCAACAGCGGCGACTTTTACCTCCAGAACACCGGGCGCTATCTGTGGCTGGCCTTTGAGCTCACCGCCACGGGGGTGGCCAGCCCCGTGATCCGCGCCCTGCGCCTGTGGATGAACGCCGACCACATGGTGGACTATCTGCCCGCCATCTACCAGGGGCAGGACTTCACCCGGCGGTTCCTGTCCATCTTCAACAGTATGTATGCCGATATGGAGCGGCGGATCGACAGCCTGCCCGGCCTGCTGGACTACGAGCGAGCCCAGGGGGAGATGCTGCGCTGCCTGGGGGAGTGGCTGTGCGTGGAGCATTATGACGACCCGGAGCAGCTGCGGGAGCGCGTCCGCACCGCCCTGCCCGACCATGAGGAGCTGTATACGGTGGAGGGGGTGCGGCGGAGCGTCTGGCGGCTGACCGGGCGGGACCCCATTTTGATCGAGCATAGCCAGGTCTCCCCCAACCGGCCCGGCTGCCGGGATTCGGAGCTGTACCGGCGGCTGTACGGCGAGGACCCCTACCGCTTTTTCGTGCTGCTGCCGGAGGACACCTTTTCCAGCCAGCGGGAGCGCCGCCGGTTCCAGCGGGAGATGGAGGAGCTGATCCCCGCCGGGCTGCAAATGCAGATGATCCAGCTCAAGCAGTGCGTCCAGCTGGACTGGCACACCTATCTTGGCGTCAATTCCCGGGTGGGCAGCTATGTTCCAGCCGCCATTGATGAGCAAGTGACCATCCACTATGATACCGCGATTGGAGGAGCCGATGATGAATAACGCCAACTTTTCCCCCTTTGAGCGCAACCGGTACTTTTACGGCAAGCTGCTGACCGTGCGGGACTTTGAAACGGAGCAGCGATACTGCACCGGCAAGCGCTCCCTGCTGAACCGTGTGGTCACCGGCGCGGGGGTGGTGTGCGGCCTGGGGGTCATGGCCAGCGATGAGTCCACCCTGATGATCGGCAGCGGCATGGCCCTGGACTATCAGGGGCGGGAGATCGTGGTGCCCGAGCCGTTGTTCCGCAAGGTCCAGATGCTGGAGGGCCAGGAGACCCTGAACGGGCGGCAGGACGCCTTCCTCTGCCTGGGCTACGCCGAGGAGGATGTGGAGCCGGTAAACGCCATCGGCGCCCAGGGGGGGGCCGAGCGGCAGTTTGATTTGACCCGGGAGGGCTTCCGGCTGTACCTGACGGGGGAGACGCCGGACTACCGGGCGCTGCTGGAGGCCCAGGGCAAGGAGAACGTGTCCGTCCTCTACCAGAGCGAGGAGCTCACCCTGGTGCTGTGCGTCCCCGCCGACATCTGCGCTGGGGAGGAGTTTCAGGTCCAGGTGCTGGTGGTGAAAAACGGGCAGACTCCGCCGGTTCACTTCTCGCTGGAGGGAGAGAACACCTTCGCCGAGAGCGGCAATGGCCGCGTGCGCCTGGAGCACCAGGAGAGCCGGGAGGAAAAGCGGAAGGTGTACCTGGTGGACTTCCCCCTGCGGGCCAAGTCCCTGGTGGACGTGGACAGCCAGCTCTTCCCCGCCGGCTGTGAGCTGGATGTGGAGCTGGGCAGCCATCACTACAAGAACTACCTGACGGTGGAGGCCGGGGTGTACCTGTCCCGGAACCGGGAGGAGCGGCAGACCCGGAAGCGCAGGCTGGACAGCCTAGAGCGCCGGACCCAGGGGGGAGAGCTGCCGCTGTACCTGGCCAAGCTGGAGCTGATCTGGTCCGCCGGCGGGATGTTCGTCAGCGGCGTGACCAGCCTGCCCTTCCAGCAGGCGGTGGTCCAGGAGGGGCCGGCCCAGGGCGGGGGGACGGCGGGCATGGAGGTCACCACCTCCGTGCGGAGCCTGGAGTATTGGCAGAAGCCGGATGTGCGGGCGGTGTGCAAGAGCTCCACCGGCGGCCTGCACCTGGACTTTGGCATCCCCTCGCCGGCCCAGTACGACTACGCCGTGGCCCACGGGACGGTGGACCTGGTCCTGCCCGGCGGCATCCGGGTCAACAGCCGGGTGTTCTCGGAGGAGGTGGTCCACGGCCTGGGGGCCGGCGCGGTGGACGTGCGGCTGAGCGTGGAGTTCCAGGACGGTGACAAGGACGAGACCGCCCTGCTGTACGGAAACAGCGAGGTATTCAAATCCAAATCAGTGAAATTCCACGCCCCCTGGGTGGAGGCGGCGGCGGTGGTGTACCCCGAGCGGGGCACCATGCGCATCGGGCTGTGGCTCCATGACACGGTGGAGGGCAATTTTGTCCGGGTCCACTACTTCGCCCAGAAGCCGGAGCGGGACACCAGCCGGATTTTGGCCCAGCACCGGATGAGCCTTACCATCACACCCGATTTCTCCCGGCTGGAGCGCCGGGGCAGGCTGCAATTCCAGGCGGACGTGGTGGGCAGTGAGGACAAGGGCGTCATTTGGAGCGTCAAGGAACCCAACGGGGGCGCCATCGACCACAATGGGCTCTATCAGGCGTCGGAGGAGCCGGGCACCTATGAGATCGTGGCCGCGGCCCGGGCCGACGGCTCGGTGACGGCCAGCGCCTTTGTAATCGTGGAGTAACTGTTTGAGGAGACCGGCGGAGAGGGGGGACGGCGGCTGTGGACGCGCTGCTGGTGCGGGAGCGGTATAAAGTGGTCAGGGTGCTGGACGCCCGGGAGGACTACGCCTTTGCCGAGGCGGTGGACATCCTGGACCGGGAACAGCGCGCCTGCCTGCTGAACATCTATGAGGGTCCGTGGCTCCGGGCCTATCTGCCCTGCTTCGACCGGATGCGGTCCTGCTCCGCCTTCCAGGGAATGTTTTTGGAGGATGAGAGCCTGGTCACCGTCTTTGAGGACTGCCGGGGCAGGCCCATCGACCAGGTGTTTTTCCGGGGGGCGGCGATGGACTGGCGGCTCCGGCTGGACTACGCCGGGCAGCTGCTCCACCATGCGCTCAACATGGCGGACCTGCCGGCCCAGGTGAGCTGCGCGGCCATGCTGTCGGAAAATGTGCTCATTTCGGAGAACGACAACGAGGTACGGCTGCGTTTCAAGGTGGTCCCCATGGAGGGGATGAACCCAAGGGAGCTGGTCTATCTCACCGGGGACCAGCTGGGGAAGATTTTGCTGCCCCAGTTCAGCACCCCCGTGGAGCAGCTGGACTTCCTGGATGAGCTGAGGCGGGGGGAGTGCGCCACCATCGTCCAGCTCTACTCCCTGTGGCGGGAGCGGAGGGGACAGCTCCAGGCGGCCTATGAGGGGCTGGAGGCGAAAAATTTTGTCCACCGCTGGGCATCCCTGCTGTGGGGGCGGGTCAAGCGGAGCATGAGGGGAGCGAGGTGAAGGACAGTGAAGGCGTGGACGAAGCTGGGCGTGTTTCTGGTGTTCCTGTGCCTGTTTGGGCTGGGGGCCGTCCTGCTGTTTTGGGAGACCGGCGCGGAGTGCGTCTCCATCCTGCGCGCCGGAACGGGCCGGGGAGAATACCTGCTGACGGCGGCCGACGGGTCGAAAAACATCTACGCGCTGGGCCGGAGGGACGGCGGCTACCGGCTGGTGATCGGAGATGAGGCCGGGCGGCGGACGGGAGTGTGGAAGCTGAACGGGGAGGTCCTTCCCCAGGACAGCCGGCCGGCACTGCTCTATCCGGCGGCGGGCGGGGCGGTGTATCTGGGGCTTTACGCCATAGAGGACGGGGAGACCACCCTGCGGCTCTACCGCGTCGCCGAGGAGGGCAGGACGGTGGAGCTGCTGCTCAGCGAGCCCTGCCGGGGAGACAGCCTCCCGGAGCAGATGGCCGAAGTCCGCCTGTCCGATTTCTCCGAGGTGGACAGCGTGGTCACCTTCGCGGTGATGAGGGGGGACACGGCGGAATTTTACCGCCGGACCAGCGCCGAGAGTGGCCTGGAAGAGCTGGAGACCGTGACGCAGCCGGGGCTGCGCTCCGCGCTGGCCCTCTCCGACCGGACGCTGGCGCTGGCCGCCGGGGACCGGCTGGTCCGGACGGACCGGGAGCCGGTGGAGCTAACGGGCGACGAGATCATTATACAGATGAGCCAAGCCGGCACAGGCATCTACTATGTGGATGGGGCCGGTCTAAACGTGTTTTTTGCGGACTTTGCCGATTGGCGCCCCTACGCCTATCTGAGCCTGGAAAAGGACGCCTACGATCTGGACGAGCTGACCGACCTGGGGCTGACCCGGGACGGGGATGCGCTGCTTCTCATGGACGGGAGGCGCCTGCTGCTGGACCGGGGCAGCGGCGTGTCCGATCTGAGCGGGATGCTGTACCGCCCGGCCTGGCAGTGCGGGCTGATTCTGGCGGGGCTGGCCCTCGGCGTCCTGCTGCTGGCCTTCACCCTGTGGTATCTGATGTGTGAGTGGCACAGGCTCCATATCCCCATGCTGCTGCGCTGGGGCGCTGTGGCGGCGGCGGTGGCCCTGCTGGGGGTGGGCGGCATCCTGCGCGGGGCGGTGGGGCCCGCCTGCCAGGCGGCGGCGGAGCGGGAGGCCGTGAGTATGCTGGGCGGCGTGTCCGCGGTGCAACTGGACCATACCGGCATAGAGGACCCGGAACTGCCCCGGCTGCTGGCAGGGGATATGGCCGGCGCGGCGGGACAGCTCTATTGGGACACCGCTTCGGAGGTGTACCGCCGGGACGGGGACGGCGTGTGGACCATAGCCGCCGGGAACACCGGACTGCCCTCCGGCGTTCGGGCGGAGCTCAGCGCCGCCTTTGACCGGGAGCAGGCGGAGCAGGCCCTGGGCGGCGGCTACGCCCGCTGGACCCGCTGGGACGGGGACGGCGCCCGTTACATCGTCTACCGGGCCCAGGGGGACTGTGTGCTCAGCGCGGGCGTGGACGGCGGAGGGCTGCTGGAGGCCGCCGGGGTCAACTACCGCTGGATGGTCCTGGCGCTGTGGGCGCTGTGCGCGCAGCTGGTGGCGGTCATTGTCCTTCTCCTGTGCTGGGTGACCGCGGGTATTTTCAGAATTTTGAAGGGAATGGAACGGCTGGCGGCGGGTGAGCGGGGCGTGGAGATCCGGCTGAACAGCGGCGATGAGCTGGAGAGCCTGGCGGGAGACGTAAACGCCCTGTCCCGCGCCATGGGGGAGCTGGAGGAGGGGCGCCATGAGTTGGCGCGCTCCTACCGCCGGTTCGTGCCCGAGCGGGTGCTGGCCCTGCTGGGAACGGACGACATCGCCCAGGTGGGCAAGCACACCTTCACCTCCCGCCGCCTGGCGGCCATGATGCTGTCCTTCCGCTTTCCCCAGGAGGTCTATGACGCCAGCGGGAAAGACCTGTTCGACCATGTGAACGAGATCATCGAGCGCACGGCCTCCATCGTCACCGCCAAGGGCGGCGTGGTGTTCAACTTCGCGTATGACGGCTATGACGCCGTGTTTGAGGGGGGCAGCGCGGCGGCGGTGAGCACCGCCGTGGCGGTGCAGCAGGCGGTTTTGGAGGTCAACCGGGAGCGGGAGGAGCGGGGCCAGCCCCGGGTGTCCGTCCGCGTCGCCCTGGACGAGGGCGATGTGATGCTGGGCCTGGTGGGAGACGAAAACCAGATGGAGCCCGCCTCCATCTCCTCCAGCTTTTCCGTGGCCCGCCACCTCATCGAGCTGGGGGAGCGGCTGGAGGCCAGCATTTTGTGTACGGAGACGGTCATGAGGGGCATCGAGGGCTACGCCAGCCGTTACATAGGCAAGTGTGGCCAGACGGAACCCCGCTTTCGGATCTATGAGATCTTTGACGGGGACGCCTACGAGATCCGCAAGGCGAAGGAGCGCACCGGCGAGGAGTTCTCCCAGGGGGTGTACGCCCTGTACAGCCAGGAGCTCTCCAAGGCCAAGAGCATCTTTTTAAGCCTGATCCGCCGCGGCGCCGGGGACGGCGGGGCACGGTACTACCTCTATCTGGCGGACTGGCTGGAGAAGCACCCGGGAGAGGACATCAGCCTTGATTCGGCCGTTTGGGACGAGAAAAGAGGGATGCCGTCATGACGCCGACACAATTGGACCTCATACGCCGTCAAAGCGAGGCGGCGGTACAAAACGCGGCGCGCCGCGCCGCCGGTCAGGCGCGTCGGGAGACCAGCCTGGTGGGACAGGCCGGCCGCCTGGCGGGCGGGGCGGCCCGGACCGGGGAGGAGGCGCTGACACGGCGCCTTCGGGGCAGGGCCTCCCCGGGTCGGGGCTCCGGCGGAGGCGTGGTGGAGACCCAGCCCATGCCGGTGACACCGGCGCCGGACGGATATGTGCGCCGCTCGCCGATCCAGCCGGTCTATGAGGCGGCTGACTACCGCCGAAAGCTGGCGCTGCGGGCCGTGGGGGTCTGCGCGTTGATTCTGGCGGCCTGCGCCGGGCTGTATTTTCTGAGCCGACTGGGCCTGCTGGGGCGGTAGCTCCGGCCGGTCAAAATGGAGGGACATTCCTTTGCTGAGCCAACTGCTTCGACAACTGATCTCATCCTTCGGAATTTTTTTCCGGACCATCCGGGCCTTCTTCACCAGAAGGCTTATGGGCGTGACATCCTATCTGCGCCGGATCACCAACTTTTCCCGTCAGGCCACCAAGGTGGCCAGCGCCTCCGTCCAGGGGGTGGCCGCGGCGGTGAAAAAGCCCACCAAGCGGGAGGACTACATCGAGACGCAGCGCCTGTTTATCTCCAAATCCTTTCTGATCCTGGCCGCGGCGGCCCTTGTGCTGTTCGGGCTGTTCTGCTATTTCGTGGCCTGGCCCTTTATTCTCAGCCGGTTCCTCACCGCCCGGTTCTATTGTGAGGACAGCCGCATCCCCGAGTGGTCGGGAAAGGTGATCGTCTATTATGACGAGGAAAAGCGTACCCCCATGTACAGCGGCAGGCTGGAGGAGGGGGTCCTTCAGGGGGCTGGGAAGGAATACGACGGGGACGGCCTGCTGACCTATGAGGGCAGCTTTTCCGACGGCGTCCGCTCCGGCAGCGGCGTCGGCTATGAGGCCGGAGTCCTGGTCTATGAGGGCCAGTTCCAGAACGGCGTCTACGAGGGTGCGGGCAAATTGTATGACGAGGGCAGGCTGGCTTATCAGGGCGGCTTCTCCGAGGGCCTGCCCAACGGCATGGGGATTGCCTATTCCGAGGGGAAAAAGTGCTATGAGGGGGAGTTTGTGGACGGCGTATACGAGGGCAGCGGCATCGCCTACGACACAAAGGGCGTCCGGCGGTACAAGGGAGAGTTTTCGGCGGGACTGTATGAGGGCGAGGGCGTGGCCTATGAGGAGACGGGGCGGATGTGCTACCGGGGCTCCTTTTCCAAGGGGCTGTACGACGGCGACGGGACGCTCTATCTGGCCGACGGGGACAGCGTCCACTCCGAATTTTCCGCCGGGAAGGCCGGCGGGGTCATCCAGTGGTACAAAAAGGGCCGCCTGTGGTACGACGGCAGCGCCGACGACCTGGTGCCGGACGGCTTCGGCACCATCTACGCCCGCAGCGGCAGGGCCATCTATTCCGGGGAGATGGACCGGGGCAGTCTGGACGGGGAATGGATGCTGACCCTCACGGCCCAGGAGCTGAGGGATGCCTTTGGCGAGGCCGACGTGGTAGAAACGGGCAGGACCGGCTCCGGATATCTGATCACCAACAAAAGCCTGGGGCTCACCGTCCTGTGCACCTTCCGGGAGGGGGAGGAGGAGTCCGAGGCCTACCGCATCTGGTTTGCCCCGGAGGAAAACTCCAACGAGGCGGCGCTGCTGCCCTGGGACAGACGGGCGGAGGCAGAGCGCTGGGCTCGGATGGACCGGGAGACGATACAGGGAAGCGTAAGGGGCAAAGGAACGGCCTTTCTGCCCGAGGGCGGCGCCGGCGGGGACTGGTATCAGAGCGTGTTCTACTATGAGGACCACGCCAGGTCCCTGGTCAGCGAGGAAAAGGAGTCCGCGCCTTTCCAAATCATCTGGGCGCAGCCGGGAGGGCTGGACATCCCCACGCCGGGGGTGGTGGACGAGTCCGCGGCCGGGGCGCAGGAGAAGCTGGATGAGCTGCTGGACGCCCTGGAGAGCGTGGGCGGCTCCGGCGGACCCGGCGGCGGGGACGGCGCGGCGGACCCCGCCGACGTGGAGCGGCTGCTGGCGCTGATGCTGACGCCCCAGGACGCCTGCAGCCTCATCAACGCGCTGACGGACTATTATGTGTACGGGCAGGCGGTGGAGGCTCTGGAGGCCAGCCGCCCGCTGCTGGAGCAGGAGCTGGTGGAGCGCCAGCGGCAGCTGGAGCGCTCCCAGGCCACCCAGGCCGAGGTGGACAGCGCCCAGGACAGCCTGGACGCCCTGGACCGGCAGTTGCTCCAGTACCGGGTGGTGCAGGAGCAGGCGAAGCTGATCGGGGAAAAGCTCACCGGCCTGAAGCTGGACGGGTACGACCTGGCGGCGGTGCTCCAGGTATTTGACGCGGCCCAGCTGGACGCGGGCGCGCTGTATGACGCGGCGCTGAAGTACGCCAGGGAGCTGTCCGCCGGGCGGTATCCGGTGGACGAGGCCCAGCTGGAGCTGGATGTCAAAACGCAGGCGCTGGACCTGGTCTCGGCCCACGAGAACATTCAGGCCGGGCGGCAGAGTCTGGAGCGGGCCGCGGCCGCGGCGGAGGAAGCCGCCCAGAGCTACGCCATGGGGACCGCCGAGAAGTCGGCGTTGTACGAGGCCCAGCGCTCCGCCAATGACGCGGCGGCGTCCCTGTTCCAGACCATGGGGGCCTATACAAAGCTGGTCAACCGGCTCAACGACCTGTCCGGCGGCTGGCTGGCGAAGGAGTATGACTGGTTCGCGGAGCCTTTCGGTGTGCTGTACGAGACGGCGATCCGCCAGGGCCGGGAGGCCGCCGAGGCGGAGAAGCGGCAGAGCGTCGACCCGTCCCCCGCCCCGGAGGAGCCTGACCCCCCGCCCTCCTCCACCCAGGAGCCGGAGGACGGGGAGCGGGCGGTGGGCTGACAGAGAGGAGAGCGTGTTATGGCAGACTATACCGCCCTTGTGGAGGCGGGCAGCGCGCTGGTGGAGCTGCTGCGGGAGGAGCTGACCCCGGAGCCCATCGGCAACCGGGAGCTGATCGCCCTGTGCTCCCCCCATGAGAGCGAAAACAACCAGCTGACGCTGTATCTCTATCAGGTGGAGGAGGACACCCAGGGGGTGCCCATGGGCTACTATGAGGTGAGCCGGGACGTTCAGCGGGTCCGGCCCAGCCGGTATACCCTGCGGTTTTTGGTGACGGCCCATTCCAAGGCTCCCGTCCAGCTGCGGCAGGCGGACCAGTACCGGATGGTGGGCGCGGCCATGCAGGCGCTCAAGGATCATCCGGTGATCGACAGGAAGTATCTCAGCGGCTCGCTGGCGGAGCAGAACGCCGTGATCAATGTGGTGCTGGAGAAAACCTCCATGGACCAGCTGCTGAAGATCTGGAACAACAATTCCAACGCGTACAAACTGTCCTTTGTGGTGGCCCTGAGCAATGTGGAGATCGACTCCCGCAGGGAGCGCAGATTCTCCAGGGTCACAGATGTCGCCATCGAGACCGAGCAGAAACCGCAGGGGGGAAGGCCATGATTTCCATTCACGCCAGCGCCGTCTGCCGCGTGCGGGACGGCTTTACCGGCCGGGAGCTGCCCGCGTCCTCCCTGCTGTGTACCCTGGACGGCTTTCCCTGCCGTCCGGTGGGAAAGCCGGGGGGATACCTGGTGTTCACCGACCTGCCCCACGGTCCCCACCGGCTGTCCCTGCGGTGCGGGGGATTCCAGGAGGAGCGGGTGGATTTCCAGGCGGACGGGGGTACGCGGGAGCTGGACATATTCATGAAGCCCGGGGAGGGCTACCCCTTCCGCCAGGCGGTCACCAGGCTGAGGCTGACGGTGCTGGAGAAGAAAAACCCGGCGGCCGGGCGGACGGTCTGGCTGGCCGTCCCGATTCCGGAGATGAAAATTGCCCAGGGCAGGGTGGAGGCGGGGGAGCGGGAGCTGCGCGTCTATTGCAAGGGTTCCCCGTTTTTCGGCCCCTGCCTCATTGAGGACGGCAAGGACAGCGAGATCGTGACCCTCAGCGCCCTGGAGGGGGAGCAGGGCCGTCTGGCCCTGCCGCTGGGCAGCGGCCACAGCCGGGGCAGGCCCCTTCTGCCCGCCCAGCGCTACCGCGCCGGGGAGGACGGCGCACTCACCGCCGTGTTCCGCGCCCCCTGCCCGGTCCAGGTGTATGTGGAGGGTAAGGGTCTGGCGGCCGGCAGCTCTCTGTCCGAGGGGGACAACGAGCTGACCGTGAATATCTGAAGCAAAGGAGAGGATCGAGATGGCAAACCCAATGGTGCAGACCGCTATGTGCGCCTGTTCCTTCGGCGCAGCTCCCGCACCGCTGATGGTCACCAGCCAGCAGACCGTCATGATGTGCAATATGCCGGCGGGGACCATCATGGATAACAAATTTCCCACCTTCGGGATGTGCTCCAATCCGGCCAATCCCACGGTGGCGGCGGCCACGGCGGCGGCCCTGGGGGTGCTGACGCCCATGCCCTGCGTGCCGCTGACGGTGGCTCCGTGGGCGCCGGGTGTGCCCACCGTGATGGTGTGCAATAAGCCGCTGCTCAACAACACCAGCAAGCTCATCTGCGGATATGGCGGGATCATCCAGCCCACCATGACCCCGGCAGTGACCGTCAACACGCCGTGAGGGGGGCGGATATGGAGGAAATGGAGCTTCGAGAGCCGTCCTGCGAGAAGCTGGACCGGGGCTATTCCAGCCAGTGGGAGCTGATGGGCGACCTGTTCGCCTGGCTGGACCTGCGCGTCTATCTGTTTTACCGGCACCACCAGTGGCTGGGTCCCAAAAATGACATGCGCAATATGCTGGGGCTGGTGGTCAGCCGGGAGGAATTTGAGCACAATCTGGCCAAGGCCGCCCAGATGGGGCTGGCGTCCCAGCTGGACGGGGAGGAGGCCGCCTGGGCGGCGGACAGCGGGGCGGTGATCCGGGCGCGGCTGTCCAGGACCCGGGAGGAGTTTCCCCTGCTCAGCCTGTTCCGGCGCTGCGGCCTGGACGAATTCGGCCAGAGCTGCGTGATCTTCGCCTACGCCGTCTCGCTGGACAAAAAATACGAAAAGCTGCTGGCCTACCTTCAGGACGATATCACCCAAAAGGCCCCCTCCGCCGCCCTGGCGGTGCAGCTGTTCCTGCCCGCGGAGCGCACGGTGGAGGAGTACCTCTCCCGCTTTACCCGCCGGGACGCCTTCACGGAGCTGTTTGACCAGGGGCGGCTGGGGTTGGGGCAGCTTGTCCTGCGGGGCACGGTGCTGGAATTTCTCAGCACCGGCACGGTGGCGCCGCTGCCCGGCATCCGCCTCTTTGACGGCGGGGTCCAGCGGCCCGGCGGCCCGCTGGTGACGGGGCAGGACACCGCCCGGAGGCTGGACCTGCTGCTGAGCGGGCCGGGGGAGCGGGTGGTCTGCCTGACCGGCCCGTCCGGCTGCGGCAAGCGGTTCCAGGTGGAGCACCTGATGGCCCGGAGCCGCCGTAAGTGCGTCTTTGTGGAGCTGGACTGTGAGCAGCGGGCGGAACGGGCCAGGGAGGGCGTCCTTGCCGCCCGGCTGACCGGGGCGAGCCTGTGCTTCGGGCACATGGAGACTCAAGACGGGGAGGGCAAGCCGCTGCCCCCGGAGGAGGGGCTGCTGCGGGAGATTTTGGACATGGACCCCCCCGGGGCGCAGGTATTTTTCCTCTCCCAGCTGCCCATTCGGGCCCGGTTCCAGCGCCTGGCGGTGGAGGTGGAGGTTCCTTCCCCCACGGAGGACGAACGCGTCCGCCTCTTTCGCGCGTTCCTGGACGGGCTGGAGCTGGGAGACGGCCTGACGGCGGAGGAGCTGGCCGCCAAATTCCGCTTCCAGCCCCGGCAGATCGAGCAGGCGTGCCGCCAGGCCGCCGGCCTGGCCCGGCTGGAGGGGGGCGGCGCCATCTCCGGCAGGGAGATGCACCGGTGCTGCTACCATCAGGCGGTGCATAAGCTGGGGGAGCTGGCCAGCCAGGTGCGCCCCGCCTTTTGCTGGGATGACGTGGTCATGCCGGAGGATCAGAAAAAGCTGCTCCAGCACGCGGTGGGCCATATCAAATTCCAGCACAAGGTCTATGGCCAGTGGGGCTTTGACAAGAAGCTCGCCTATGGCCGGGGGCTGTCCATCCTGTTCGCCGGGGCGCCCGGCACGGGGAAAACCATGTGCGCCCAGGTCATCGCCAATGAGCTGAATATGGAGATGTATAAGATCAATATCTCCCAAATCGTCAGCAAGTATATCGGGGAGACGGAAAAAAACCTCCAGGCCGTGTTCACCGAGGCCAGGCGGTCCAACTGTGTGCTGTTCTTCGACGAGTGCGACGCCCTGTTCGGCAAGCGCAGCGAGGTGAAGGACGCCCATGACCGCAACGCCAACGTGGAGGTGGCCTATCTGCTCCAGCAGATCGAGGAGTATGACGGCGTGTGCATTCTGGCCACCAATCTCATCGGCAATATCGACGAGGCGTTTATGCGCCGCATCACCTATGTCGTCCGGTTTCCCTTCCCGGACCCGGCCATGCGGGAGGAGATCTACCGGCGCACCATGCCGCCGGAGGCCCCGGTGTCGGACGACGTCGACTGGGCCTTCCTGGCGGAGAAATTCGAGCTGTCCGGCGGCCACATCAAAAACATCGTCCTGTCGGCCGCCTTCCTGGCGGCCCTGGAGGACCAGCCCATCGGGATGTCCCACCTGCTGCGCTCGGCGGTGGGGGAGATGAAGAAAAACGACATTGTGGTGGTCCGGGAGGAGCTGCGGGAGTACGCGGACCTGCTGGATTGACCATAAAAAACAAATCGCCCGCGGGGAGAACGACAGCCCCCGGGACAAACGAAACAATAAGGAGGAACCATCATCATGACCATCACAAAGCAATCAAGCGGCGGCAGCCTGACCCTGGCCCTGGAGGGCCGCCTGGACACCGGCACCGCCCCCCAGCTGGAGGCGGAGCTGAACGCCAGCCTGGGCGGCGTCACCGAGCTGACCCTGGACATGGCGCGGCTGCAGTACGTGTCCTCCGCCGGGCTGCGGGTGGTGCTGGCCGCCCAGAAGCAGATGAACCGGCAGGGCCACATGACGGTGAGGCACGTGTGCGCGGATATCATGGAGGTCTTTGAAATGACCGGCTTCGTGGACATCCTGGACATTGAAAATTGAGCGTATGTCTATTCTGTCATTGAATCAAAATCAGCGGGAGAGCGTCTTTGTGCGCAAATCCTTCCGGCGCTTTTTCGTGCCCAGCCTGCTCTCCTGCCTGGGCATCGCGGTGGGGGGGCTTGCCGACTGCGTCTTTGTGGGCAACGTCATCGGCCCGGTGGGGCTCACCGCCATCAGCATCGGGCAGCCGGTGTATATGGTGTTCAACACCATCAGCTACGCGCTGTCCATCGGCGGGTCCATCCACTACGCCACTGCCATGGCCGAGGGCAGGCGGGAGGACGGCATCCGGATCTTCAACAACGTGCTGCGCGCCGCCCTGGCCATCTATATCACGCTGTGCGCGCTGGGGCTGGCGTTCCTGCCCCAGGTGCTCACCTTCCTGGGCGCGGGGACGCCGGGGACGGAGCTGTGGGACAACTGCGAGGCGCTGGTGCGCGCCCAGCTGCTGCTGGTGCCCATCATGTTTTCCCAGGGCCCGTTTTTGTACTTCATCAACAGCGACAACAACCCCAAGCTGGGCTCCTTCGCCTTTGTGGTCAGCAACACCCTGGACGTGGTATTCAACTATGTGTTCGTGGTGGTGATGGACTTGGGCGTGGCCGGGTCGGTGTACTCCACCGGCGTGGGGGCGTCGGTCATGGTCCTCATCAGCATGACCCATTTCATCCAAAAGAAGGGCAGCCTGCGCTTTTCCTGGCCCCGCTTTGACGGGAAGGTCCTGCTCCAGTCCTTCAAGACGGGGTTCGCCACCGCGGTGCAGTACATCTATCAGTTTATCACCATCCTGGTGTGCAACCGCCTCTTGATGGAGATGAGCGGGGAGCTGGGCGTGGCGGTGTTCAACATCGTGTTCAACGTGGCCTTGCTGGCCGCCACGGTGTACGACGCGCTCAGCATGGCCCTCCAGCCCATGGTCAGCACCTTCCGGGGGGAGCACAACCGCGCCAACATCCGGGCCACCCTCCGCCTGTCCATTGAGGTGGGGATGGTGGTGAGCGCGGTGCTCATGGGAGTGCTGCTGATCGTGCCCGGGTGGGTGTCCTTCGCTTTCGGCCTGCGCACGCAGGAGGAGCTGCTCATGGGCGTCTCCGCCATCCGCATCTATGCGGTGTGCCTGCTGCCCGCCGGCGTCAACATGGTGATGAATTACTATTACCAGGCCATGGAAGAGGAGTTCGCCAGCTACCTGCTCTTTACCCTGCGCAGCTTTGTGTTCTATCTGGCGTTCAGCCTGCTGCTGGGCAGGCTGGGGGCGCAGTGGTTCTGGTGGCTCTATCCCTGCACGGAGGCGGCGACGCTGGCCGCTCTGCTGCTGTACGGGAAAAAGCGCGGCTCCCTGACCCTGTTGGACAACAAGGACGACAAGGTATTCAGCGCCCTCCTTTACAGCAAGACCGCCAACCTGGGGCAGGTGGAGCAGGATGTGGCCGCCTATATGGAGAGCCTGGAGGCCAGCCCGACCCAGGCCTATTACGCCAGCATCGTGGTGGAGGAGGTCTGCGGGGCCATCATGAACAACGCCTTTTTCTTCGGGGAGGGGTACATTCAGTTTACCATCGTGCCTCACGAGGACAAGACGGTGACCATCCACGTCCGGGACGACGCGAAAAGATTCAACCCCTTCGACCTGGACACCGACTCCATCGACCTGGACCGGGACGCCGGGCTGGACGCCATCGGCATCAAGATGATTAAGAGCAAGGCAAAGGAGTTCTTCTACCGTCGCTACGCCGGCTTCAACACGCTGGTAGTGCGGGTATGAGCACACCCTGGAAGGAGGCGCTTCGGCGGTGAAGCGGAAGTTCAGAGTGACGCTGGGCACCCAGATCGTCATCATGGTCCTGACCATGAGCGTGGTTTTGTGCGCCACGGCACTGTTCGTCAACTACCACGCCTACAAAAACCGGATGATGGGCATCTATGAGGAGATGGGGGAGAATTTGAGCAGGACCCTGCTCAGCCGGGTGGAGCCGGAGGAGCTGGACCGCTATTACGAGACTCTGGAGCGGGACGAGCGGTACTATGAGATCCAGCGGTTCCTCATAGACCTGGCGGAAAACAACGACGTGGAGTATTTGTATGTGGTCCGGCCCAACGGCGCCGGCGTCACCTTTCTGTTTGACTCCGATATGGAGGTGGGGGAGAACATGGACTACCTCACCGGCGGCTACTGCGCGCTGGGGACATTCGTCGAGGTGGAGGGCGGCTTCGCGGAGAACCTGGACAGGCTCCTGGCGGGAGAGCCGGTGGAGCCCATCGTGCAGGAGGACCCCGCCTATGGCTGGCTGATGACCACGGTGACCCCGGTGCTCCACGACAACGGGACCATGGCGGGATACGTCATGGTGGACATCAGCATGGGGGCCGTGATGCGGGAAATGCGGGACTTCCTGCTCTCCTGCGGCGGACTGCTGGCGGCGATCACGCTGGTGTTTGTGGGGGCCTACTTGCTGCTGGCCCGCCGCGGCATCATCCTGCCGATTCGGCAGCTGACCGGCGTGGCCGAGAGCTATACGGGCGGCAAGGACGACCTGGCCATGAAACGTTTGAACATCAAGGGCAGCCGGGAGCTTCGGACGCTGGCGGACGCCTTCCGCTTCATGCTGGCGGAGATCCGGGTGAACAGCTTGGAGCAGCAGGAGCTGGCGGCGCAGGAGCAGCGGCTGGCCAACGAGGTGGAGCTGGCCAGGGAGCTGAATCAGGCCATGCTTCCCAAGGGCCTGCCGGAGCGGAAGGAGGCCTATCCCTTTCAAGTGCGGGGGCTCACCCGGCAGGGGGGCGGGACCGCCAGCTGCTTCTACGACTATTTCATGCTGGACCGGAACCGCCTGTGCGTCCTGATCGGCGAGACCCCGGGCAGCGGCGTGGCCCAGGCCCTGTATACTGTGATGGGGAAAACGACCATCAAAAGCCATCTGGTTTCCGGCCTGTCTTTGACGGAGACCATGTCCGCCGCGAACCGGCAGATGTATGAGATGGGCAGCGAATTGTACCTGAATGTGCTGGTGGGGGTGCTGGACGGCACCACCGGGCTCTTCTCCTGCATCAACGCCGGGCAGCGCGACCCGCTGATCATGCGCAGCGGGGATCAATACAAGTGGCTGGACTCCTTCTCCTTCGCGCCGCTGGGCCAGAATGAGAATGTGCTCTACCGGGGGCTGGAGCTGGACCTCAGCCAGGGCGACCGCCTGCTCCTGCGCACAGAGGGGCTGGACGCCATACAGGGACAGGACGGCAGGGCCTTTTCCGACGGACAGCTGCGCGTCATCCTCAACGAGGGGAAGGTCCGGGAGGCGGAGCTGGCCCCCCAGCTTCAGCTTATCAGCCAGGCCGGGGCGGACTATGGCGCCGGAGGGGGCAGGAGCAAGGGCTACGCCCTCTTGGCGCTGGAATATCTGCGCCGGGACGCGGCCCAGGCCCACTGCGTAATCACCCCCGACGCCGCCGGCGCGGCGGAACTGGAGGACTTCCTGCGCGGGCAGCTTCAAGCCAACCGGATCGACGGGCGGTGGGCGGCGCAGATGCTGGTGCTGGGGGACGAGGCCTTCGCCCTGTGCCGCCGGGGGGCGGAGCCGGACCAGCGGTTTTTGGCCGAGTGCTCGGTGTCGCGGGAGGAGCGGACCATGGTGCTGCGGCTCAACGGCTCCTTAAACGGTCGGAACCCGCTGGACGGCGATGACGAGGGGACCCGCCACGCGGTGAATTTTATCAGGAAGAACTGTGAGTATGTGTCCTTTGAGCACGGCGCGTCCAAGGACACGGTCATCCTGGTCAGGCGCCTCGCGCGGGAGGCCGGGCGGGAGCGTATTCCCATCGAGGTGTGACCATAGACGGTTCGGAAGGAGAGCAAGCTATGCGGAAGGAACAAGGACGGGGCGCTTCTCTGGGAAAGAAGCTGGCCGCGCTGATCATTATTCTGGGCGTTGTACTGAGCATATCCGCGCTGACGGTGAGCTATTGGGTCTTTAGCGAGTTCATGACGGAGTACTATACCCGCTTGGGCACCAACCTGACCCGCACACTGGGCTCCCAGCTGGACCCCGAGCAGCTGGAGCGCTACTTTGAGAGCGGGGAGATGGATGAGAGCTACATGGTCACACAGCGGTATATCCGGGATCTGACGGAGAGCAACGATGTGATCTATCTCTATGTGGTGCGCCCCCACGACGAGGGCGTGACCTTCCTCTTTGACTCGGATATGGAGATTGCCGACACAGGCGACTACCTGTCCGGCGGCTACTGCGCGCTGGGGACCTATATTGAGGTGGAGGGCGGCTTCGCGGAAAACCTGGACAAGCTGCTGGCGGGGGAACCGGTGGAGCCCATCGTGCAGGAGGACCCCGCCTATGGCTGGATGATGACCGCCATGACCCCGGTGCTCCACGAGGACGGCGCCATGGCCGCCTATGTCATGACGGACATCAGCATGCAGGACGTGATGAATACCCGCCGGGACTTTGTGGTGGGCCTGGCCGTGCTGCTGCTGGGGCTGACCATAGGCTTCATCGCCTTGTTCCTTGTCTTTCTGCGGCGGAAGGTGGTCCGGCCCATCAAGCTGCTCACCGACGCCACCGGCGCCTTTATCCAGAACAACGAGGCGGAGCTGGCCCAGGGCAGCGCGGTGGTCAACGTGCCGGAGATCCGCACCGGCGACGAGGTGGAGGAGCTGGCGGACGCCTTCCGGGAGATGGAGCGGGACATGATCTCCTACATCAAATCCTTCGCGGAGGTCACGGCGGAGAAGGAGCGCATCGGCGCGGAGCTGAACGTGGCCACCCAGATCCAGGCGGATATGCTGCCCAGAATGTTCCCCGCCTTCCCGGACCGGAAGGAGTTCGACATCTACGCCAGCATGGACCCCGCCAAGGAGGTGGGGGGCGACTTCTACGACTTTTTCATGGTGGACGACGACCACCTGGCCGTGGTGATCGCGGACGTGTCCGGAAAGGGGGTGCCGGCGGCGCTGTTCATGGTCATCGCCAAGACCCTCATCAAGGACCACAGCCTGGTGGGGGAGGCGCCGGGTCCGGTGTTCACCCAGGTCAACGAGCAGCTGTGCGAGGGCAACGACGCGGGGCTTTTTGTCACGGGCTGGATGGGCGTTTTGGAGATCAGCACCGGGAATTTTACCTTTGTCAACGCGGGCCACAACCCGCCCCTGCTGAAACGGGCGGGGGGAGGCTTTGAATGGCTCAAGAGCCGGGCCGGCTTTGTGCTGGCGGGGATGGAGGGGGTGCGCTACCGGGAAAACACCCTCCAGCTCCACCCGGGGGATCAGCTTTACCTCTACACGGACGGCGTCACCGAGGCGACGGACGTCAACAAGGAGCTGTTCGGCGAGGAACGGCTGCAGGCCGTGCTGAATGAAGAGCCCGACCTGCCGGTGGCGGAGCTGCTGCCCAAAATCAAGGCCCGCATCGACCAATTTGCCGGTGAGGCCGAGCAGTTTGATGATATCACCATGCTGTCGCTGCTGTACAGCGGGAAGGAGGAGCAGGAGGATGGATGACCAGAGCAGAGAAAAGGTATTTCCCGCGCGGCTGGACCAGCTGGGGCCGGTGCAGGAATTTGTGGGACAGGCGTTGGAGCAGTACGGCTGCCAGCCCAAGCTCCGGTTCCAGATCGACGTGTCCATTGAGGAGATCTTTGTCAACATCGTCCGGTACGCCTATCCGCCGGAGCAGCAGGGGGAGGCCGTCATCCGCTGCGGCGTGGGCGGGGAGCCCTTACAGGTGACCGTCCAGTTCGTGGACCGGGGCAAGCCCTTCAACCCGCTGGCAAAAGAGGACGCGGATATCACCCTCTCCGCCGAGGAGCGGGGCATCGGCGGTCTGGGCATCCTGATGGTGAAAAAGAGCATGGATACCGTGGACTACCGCTATGAAAACGGGGAGAATATCTTGACGCTGACCAAGATCCTGCCAGCGCTGTAGCCGGGGTCCTGTTTCACACCGGACAGCCGCGCGCTGCCGGGGCTGCCGAAGGACCGGCGCATCGGCTGCGGAGACTTGACAGATGATCCGCGTTGATTTACTTTAGAAAGGGGAACTACTTATGTCTCAGACTTATCAAAGCCGCCGCAGGGCGGAGCCCGCCCCTGTCCAGGGAAATGCGCCTGCACAGGCGTTCGCGCCCGCGCAGGCAGCCGCTTCCATGATCGGGAACCAGTCTATGGAGGCGCTGATGACCGGGACCCAGGCGAATGCCATGGAAAACGGGGCCAGCCGGTTGGACGAAGTGATGCAGCAGCGGGTGCGTGAACATTTTTTGGGGAACCAGATCCCTCAGGCGGAGCAGGAGGCGGATCGACTGGCCGCTCAGGTGAAGGATGCCCACACGCCCGAGGAGGTCAAAAGCCAGTTGGGCGATCAACTGGGGGCGGATTTCTCCGGCGTGCGCTTCCACACCGGCGCGCAGGCCGAGCAGATGGCCGATGGGATCGGCGCCCGGGCCTATACCGCCGGCAACGACGTGTACTTCGGCCAAGGGGGCTTTGACCCGGCGGTGGCCGCCCACGAGCTGGTCCACACCGCCCAGCAGGGGGTGGTGGACAGCAGCGTGTCCACCGTGGCGGCCCCCATGGGCGGGGTGCAGATGATGCCCAAATTCCTGTCCGCCATCGGAAACGGCTTCAAGCGGGCTGGCCGCTGGTTCAAGGGCCTGTTCCGCTCCAAGGAGGACAAAAACCTGGATAAGCTGGGAGCGGCTTCGGTGCCCTCCCGCGCCGGGGAACAGGAGGCTCACCTCCCCTTTACACAGGCGCAGATCAACAACATGGAGAATACTTCCAGCGGGGTGCGCAGCGACGGTACCATTGAAGAGCGTATCGCTCCCGTGACCGCGCCCATGAAGCAGGAGATGGGGGACTATTTCAGCAGCCTGGATAATACTGGCTTCGACTATGAAATGGCCGGTGCGGATACGCAAGAGTACCGCCAGAACGCGGTAGGCGTCAAGTACAACAAAAGCACCATTGCCGCCACGAAGAAACTGATGGAGATGTTCAGCAGCCACGTGGACCAGCCGGAAATGCAGGCGATGCTGCGCGATGTATACGGCCATGAGATGCAAAATCCGGAAAAAATGGGTACGATGCCCCATTCACACGCGGATATGGAGAGCCGCTTCATCAAGAACATCATGAGTAAGGGCTTGCTTCCGGTGGGTAGTCAGATCAGGAATGCAATCCAGGAGGGCAATGACACAAAGGTGGACTTCCTGAGAAAGCTGCAAACAAATACCGCTTATCTGGAAACGATGCATGGCAAGATGGGGAACGAGGATTTCCCCGAGGAACTTCAGGAGCTGATGGCAGCCTACGGCCCTCTGCGGGAGAAGCTGCTGGCAGCCGGACGGGGATAAAGCAGGCCCGGAGGGTGACGGCTTACATCCTACCAGTGCAGTAAGATCCCGAAGAAGACGCGGAACAAACACAGCGGCTTTTTAGGGAAACGAATGATTCTGGAAATTGCGGGGGTTAAAAAGAGATGATCGAGTTTCATCGTCCGCAGCCGGAGGACCGGCAGTGGGTCGTACCTCTGCTGCGGGCGGAGGGCAGCTTGGGCTGCGAGTACAATTTTGCCAACCTCTATCTGTGGAGCAGGGCCTGGTCCCAGGAGCTGGCCCTGGCGGGGGACCGGCTGCTGACCCGCGTCGAGGGGGCGCTGGGGTCCTGCTGCTACCTCTACCCGGCGGGGCGGGGCCCCCTGCCCCCGGCGGTGGAGCTGATGAAGGAGGACGCCGCCGCCCACGGCAGGCCCCTCACCCTGGTGTGCGTCACCCAGGAGCAGAGGGCCGCCCTGGAGTCGGCCTGTCCGGGGCGGTTCCGGTTTGAGGAGGACCGGGCGGGCTTCGACTATATTTACGACATCCACCGGCTGGCCGACCTGCCCGGGAAAAAGCTCCACGCCAAGCGCAACCACATCCGCCGCTTTGACGAGAACTTCCCGGATTGGACACTGGAGGACATCACCCCGGCCAACGTCCCCCAGTGCGTGGAGCTGGAGCGCCGGTGGGCGGCCATCCGCCAGGAGCAGTCGGGGGAGGCCGTACAAACCGTCTCCGAGGAGACGGTGGCGGTGATGGAGGCGCTGTACCATATGGAGGCCCTGGGGATGGAGGGGGCGCTGATCCGGGCGGAGGGCCGCCCGGTGGCCTTCTCCCTGGGGAGCTTTATCACGCCGGAGTGCTTCGACGTCAATTTTGAGAAGTCCTTTGGCGATATCCAGGGGGCCTATCCCGCCATCAACCGGGAGATGGCCCGGCTTATCCGGGAGCGATACCCAAAAGTGAAGTGGTTCAACCGGGAGGACGACATGGGGCTGGAGGGCTTGCGCCGGGCCAAGCTGTCCTATGAGCCGGATATCCTGCTGGTCAAATATGTGGCGAGGGAGGGACAGGCATGATCCAGATCCATCCCGCCCGCCGGTCGGACCGGGCGGCGGCGGAGGCGCTGTGGACGGAGGTCTATGGAGACGACGGGGCCTATCAGCGTAAATTTTACCAGCTGTGCGGCGCGGGAGAGCCGCTGGTGCTGCTGGAGGACGGGGCGCTGCGCTCCATTTGCACCCTGTCCGAGCTGCCCCTGGTGCTGGCGGACGGGCGGAGGTTTCGGGCGGCCTACGGCTACGCCCTGGCCACGCACCCGGACCAGCGCAGAAAGGGTTTTGGGGGCTTGATGATGAGGACGATCCCGGAGCTGCTCCGGCAGCGGGGGCTGGACTGCTTTGTGGGCGTGCCCGTCCGGCCGGAGCTGTACCCGTATTATGCCAAATTCGGCTATCAAACGGGATTTTGGGACCGGAGGGAGACCTTTGAACCCCTTCCCGCCCCGGCCCAGTCCATTTCTCCGGAGGAGTACAACGCCCTGCGGGAGACTCTGCTGGCGGACCGCGCCCACGTGGCCTACACCATCAACCAGCTCACCTTCCAGCAGACCATGTGCCCCCACACCGGCAGCGGGCTGTACCGGCTGGAGCTTCCCCACGGTCCCGGCTGCGCCGCTGTGGAGAACTGGCCGGGCAGCCCGGTGGTGAAGGAGCTGCTGTGTCATCGGTCGGACACGGAACAGGGCGGCGGGGCGGCAGCCGCCCTGTGCGGCGCGCCTGTCCAAGCCCGCCTCCCGGCGGCCCCGGGAGAGGGACAGCCCGGCGGCATCATTCAATGGGTCTCCGGCCCGCCTTCAGCTGATCTCTCCGGCGCCTTGCCGGCTTGGCTGGGGCTGGTGTTTGACTGAGGCGGGCGCTGAAGCCGGTGATTCCATCTTCCGCTGCCCCTACGCCGATACCCAGAAAGAGCTGACCGCAAAGCTCCGCAAGAACATCGACATCTACCAGGGAATCGACCTGGCGGAGCGGAGCAGGATGACCCTCACAGAGTGGGTGGAGCAGCTGAAAAGTTCATTGAATAAAACAGTGTCGGCGCATTCGCGACTCTCCATACGCGTGGCTCTGCTGCAGCTCTCCCCGCTGTCCTACGGTGAACTTGTGGCGGACGGCGATACGCCGCCTTTCCGGGTAGACCTGTCCTCCCTGCGCCAGCGGCAGGACACTCGTCCGGCGCTGGACACGCCTGCCATATTCCAGCGTATTTTCACCGGCGGGATGCCTGCCCTGGCCAGCGGGCAGTATGCCAGCCCAGACATCTTCTACTCCAGCTATATCAGCACCTACTTGGACCGGGATGTGCGGCGCCTCTCCGCCGGCATTGACGATTTGAAGTTCCTGGGCTTTCTGCGGGCTGCCGCCGCTCGAACCAGCCAGCAGGTCAACTACAAAGGCATTGCGGACGATGCGGAAATTGACCAAGCCACGGCCAAAAACTGGCTCCACATCTTGGAGGCACTGGGCATCGTCTTTCTGCTCCGCCCCTACTCCAACAACGTGCTGAAGCGGACGGTGTCCACCCCCAAGCTCTACTTTTATGACACGGGCCTGGTGTGCTACCTTACCCGCTGGAGCAGCCCGGAGACAGCCATGAACGGAGCCATGAGCGGCGCGCTGTTGGAAAACTACGCAGTGGCAGAGATCATGAAAACCTACCAAAACGCCGGGCAGGAGCCGTTTTTGTATTACTACCGGGACAAGGACGCCCGGGAGATCGACCTGCTTCTGGAGCAGGACGGCAAGCTGTTTCCCATAGAGATCAAGAAGATGGCCGAGCCGCCGAAAAAGCTGACAAAAGTATTCGAGCTGATTGACAAGTCGCCCTTGCAGCGGGGAACCGGAGCCGTGCTGTGCATGGCCGATCAGCTGGGGGCCTTTGACCAGAATAACTTGATCGTTCCAATCGCGTTGATTTAGTCTTTAAGCCGCAGACCGGATATCATGTCAACGCATTTATATATGTCAGGGCTGTGATCGTAAGATATCACGGCCCTGTTTTTATAATAAAAGGGATATCATCGACTCGCTTGAAATGTCACCTCAACGCTGCCCTGCCCCAGAACAGCGGCGAGGCCAGAGGGGTCATCCACACTCCCCAGCCGGGTATAACTGTAGGAGCTGGAAAAGCTCTCATAGAACAGCACCAGGCAGTCAGAGCCAAACAGCATCAGGCCACCGGCGCGGATGTTCCCCGGCGTGGAGGCGTTTGTGGGCAGTCCGCTGGGCAGGTAGTAGAACTTTTCGCTGCCCGCCCGGCTTTCATACCTTCACCCCCATCTCATAGGCTTCCCGCAGGGCAGGGTTCCCCTGGATGGTCCCAACGGCGTCCGCGCCGCCGCCGAACACCGTCACGCCGGGGTCAGGCACACTGGCATTCTTTTGTCATGACGATCTCGCCTTTTGCGTCGGCAATATCCATGACGATCTCACCGGCCTCAGGGACATAGATATGGCCGGACATGGGGTTCTTGATGCTGACAATGGGGGCGGTGAGGGTGGCCTCCACCTGGGAACGCTCAAAGGCAAGGTCGGTGTCCACCATTTCACAGTTGATGAGCTTCAGGTTTTTGCAGTAGCACAGGGGCTGGGTGCCGATGATCTTGCAGTTCTCAAAGGTGAGGCCCTCGCTGTACCACGCCAGGTACTCGCCTTTGACCACGCTGTTGCGTACCGTGATGTTCTTCCCGTGCCAGAAGGCGTCCTTGGTGTCGAACACACAGTTCTCGAACACGGAGTCGGTGATGTACTGGAAGGAGTATTTGCCCTTCATGCGCACGTCCCGGAAGGCCAGGTGGTCGGAGCGCATCATAAAGTATTCGCTCTCCACATCGCAGTCCTCCATAGCAATGCCGCGCACCGACCAGCCGAACTCGGGGGAAATAATGTCGCAGCCCCGCAGCCTGACATCGGCGCACTCCCGCAGGGCCTTGATGCCATGGAGCTTGGTGTCGTTGATCTCCACCTGCTCGGAGTACCAAAGGGCCGCCCGGCACAGCTCGGTCATTTCCGAGCGCTCAATTTTCAGCCCGGCGTCGTGCCAGAACGGATAGCGGAGTTTGAAAAAGCAGCGGTCCACCGCGATGTCCCGGCCTTCCTTAAAGGCACTCTCGCCGTCGGCGGGGCCGTCAAAGGCACAGTCCCGCACCAGGATGTCCCGCTGTCCGTAAAGGGCCCTCTCCTCGTCAAAGGTCTTGCTCTCAATAACAGTCATGATAACGTTCTCCTTTTTTGTGTTGTAATTGGTTTTCCCTGCCGGACAGGGGGTCAGGCTCCGGGGCTGATGTTCACGATCTTGTTACCCCATCCCTCCAGCACCGGGTTGTTCTCCACGGCGGAGGTGAACTCCTCGGTGACCTCGAAATGGCCCACCAGGGTGTACTCCCCGGAGATCTCCCCGTCGTGGTAGAACAGCACGATCCGATTGGGTTCGGAGTAGTAGACCTCCCCCGCCTTCTCTGCGGTGACGGTCTGGGCGTTGGATGGGATCTCATACCGGCTGGGGATGTCGTAATATTGGAAGGCCTCCCAGCCCTCGTAATCATCGTAGTGGTAGATGGGAAGCCGCCAGTCGGCGGTGCCCACATGGCGGGCGATGGCCGCCGCCGTGTCGTTGTCCTCCAGGTACATGGTAAAGGGGACGCTGTTGCCGAAGCGCACGGTCAGTGTCGTGGCGCCTCCGGCCCCGCCCGATGGGGCTGGGGTCGTCTCCACCGCCTGGGACGGAACCTCGGACGGCGCGGATTCGCCCGCTTCGGGGCCGCAGGCGGCCAGCGGCAGCGCCAGCACAGCGGCGGCCAGCAGAGAGAGCAATACTTTTCGTACGATGTTGATCCTCTTGATTTTCTTTTCCATAACAATTCCTTTCTATGATGAACGCAGTACAGGCTTCCATTTACTCTGCAATCAGCGCCGTCAAATCAGTTTTTTTGATTTTTCCCGCCCACAGGTAGGCAAAGGCGGTAAAGAGCCCGGCCACCAGCGCCACGGGCAGCAGGGTATTGCCCAGCGCCGCGGCGGACGTGAAATTGCTGATTCCCGCCAGCTTCATGGCGGAGGACACCAGCGAATCGGTGAGCAGCGCGGCCAGCGCCGCCCCGATCACCCCGCCCAGGGCGGCGGTGAGCCCGAACCGCAGGGCGAAGGACGCCCGGAGCTGCCGGGTGGAGAAGCCCAGAGCTTTGTAGATTCCGGTGTCTCGCTGTTCCGCTGTCAAAAGGCGGCTTCCGGTCATGGCGGTGACAATGAGGATGAACGCCGCCGTCATGGCGTAGGTAAAGGCCAGCAGAGCCCGCATGGCGGCGATGATGCCCAGCAGTCCCGGCCAGCTGTTCTCGTGGACATGGACATCTCCGCCGTAGGCCGCCTCCAGCGCCTGGGTGATGGCGGCCTTCTGGCCGGGGTCGGACAGGAAGTAGTGGTGGCACCAGATCTGCGGGTCGTCCCGCCCGATTTTCAGGTAGCCCTCCGCCGTCATGCCGATGTTGTCCCCCATGTCGTTGGCGCAGGAATAGACGCCGGTGACGGTGTACTCCCCGCCGCTCAGTGCGCCGGACACGGTGACCGTATCTCCCAGCTCCAGTCCAAAGTGGGCGGCGATGGCCTCCGTCACCACGATCTCGCTGTCCGTCCGGCAGGTCCGCCCCCGGAGGATATGGAACCGCTCCGGCTGGTCGATCACGTTGGCGGTGTAGTCCACCCCGTTCACCGCCACTCCCGGCATAGCCAGCAGGTAGCTGTCCGTGATGCCGGTGAAGGTGCGCACCAGGGCCTCCGCGTCGGCCTCGTCCAAAGTGCCAAAGGTCTGGACGCCCAGATCGTGGTCGGCGGGATTAAAGGCGTCCATCATGCCCTTGCCGTCCCTGCCCAGCCAGCCGTCCACCCTGTCAGCGCCAGTGATAAAATGTAAGAAAACGCCGAGGAAAAAATGTAATTAAGTGGCGGAGATGAGGGAAAAAAGATAGACTCCCAATAGGACGGGAATCGTCCGGAAAGGGAGTCAGGAAATGAGAGGAGAAGTATGGATGGACATACGAAGCGATCGGCAAAAGGGACTGAGCTATGTGGAGCTGGGGAAGAAGTACCACATGGATCCGCGGACAGCGAAGCGGTATGCGGAGTCGCCGGAGAGACCGGAGTACACACTAAGCGAACCGAAGCCAACGAAGATGGATCCGTTCAAGCCAGTGGTGGACGAATGGTTGGAGGAGGCGCCGTATTCAGCAAAACGGATTCTGGAAAAGCTGCGGGAGATGGGATTTGACGGAGGGTACAGCATCGTCAAGGCGTATGTAAGCAGCCGGAAGATGGACTTGAATGAGAAAGCAACGGTGCGGTTCGAGACAATGCCTGGGAAACAGGGACAGATGGACTGGGGATTCTTTGAGGATCATCTGGTATATGAGGATGGGAAGTGGAAGAAGCTGTACTGCTTTCTGATGATTTTGGGATATTCGAGGATGCGGTATATAGAATTTGTCACAGATATGAGCACAAACACGCTGATTCGGTGCCACCAGAACGCGTTTCGGTACTTTGGGGGATACCCGGAGGAAATTCTGTACGATAACATGAAGCAGGTGGTGATCAAGAGGCTTTTGAAGCAGGAGGATTCCACGCTGAACCGGCAGTTCGAGGACTTCGCGGGATTCTATGGGTTCAAACCCATCCTGTGTCGGCCGTACCGGGGCCAGACGAAAGGGAAGGTAGAGCGGACGGTTCAGTTTGTGAGAGACAACTTCATGGTGGGAATCAAATACAACAGCCTGGCAGATTTGAATGGACAGGCGCTGGCCTGGTGCAATAAAGTCAACGGGAACGTACATGCCACCACCAACGAAATTCCCTTTGAGCGGCTGAAGAAAGAGCGGCTGAACCCCCTTACGCGGGAATACATCATCGATAAGATCAACCTGAGACGGGTGCAAAAAGACTGCCTCATCTCATACGCCGGCAATCAGTACTCCGTGCCAGCGGAGTACGTCGGCAAAGATGTGGCAGTCGTGGCCCTCGATAACATGTTGGCAGCGTATTACGAGGGGAAGCAGATCGCTCTGCACAGGATATCGTACCAAAGAAACTATGGGGTCCCCGCAAAAGCGCCCTTCCGCTTTTGTGGGGAGAGGAGGAAGGAATGGAGCGGGCGCAGTCCTCGCCGAAGGCGGGGACGGAGCAGAGCGAAATTTCTTCCGACGAGGTTGTCAATCCTCAGCATTACAGGCGGCTCACATTGAAACAGACGATGGACGCGGAAAATGTTCTGCTGGAGCAGGACAAAGTCATTGATTTTCCCTTGAAACCCTCCGATTTATCCAGATATGATGAGGTGCTGTATGACTGAATTTACCATGGACAGGCTGAGGGAAAACCTGGAAGCCCTCAAAATGAAAAACACGCTGGAAATCCTGGACAACTACCTGGAACGGGCTGTGGCGGAAAACCTCAATATTGTGGACGTTTTGGACCATATCTTTGCGGAAGAGGCCAAATCCAAGCGGAAACGGGCTTATGAGAAACAAATCCAGATGTCCGGCTTCCCCATCAAGAAGACCCTGGACGACTTCGACTTCTCCTTTCAGCCCTCCATTGACAAGCGCCAAATCGACGAGTTGGCCACCATGCGTTTCCTGGAAAATGGCGAGAATGTGGTCTTCCTCGGCCCGCCAGGTGTGGGCAAGACCCATCTGGCTTCCGCTTTGGGCCTTGTGGCTGCCCAGCATCGCTTCTCCACTTACTACGTGAATTGCCACCAGCTCATTGAGCAGCTCAAAAAGGCCCACTTTGAGAACCGCCTGCCGGACAAGCTCAGGGTCCTGGCCAAGTACAAGATGCTCATCATCGACGAGATCGGCTACCTCCCCATGGACATCCAGGGCGCCAATTTGTTCTTCCAGCTCATCGCCAGACGATATGAGAAAACGTCTACCGTCTTTACCTCCAACAAAACCTTTTCCCAATGGAACGAGGTCTTTGCCGACGTCACCATCGCCTCCGCCATCCTGGATCGGGTTTTGCACCATTGTACCGTGATCAACATCAAAGGCGAGTCCTACCGCCTGAAGGAGCGCAAGGAATTCATGCGCCAGAAACAGCAAATCGTGAACACTCTTTTTCAGCAAGGAAGTAACTGATTCTGTTACCCCCCCCCCGCCGCCGAAAGGCGTTTTCTTACAATTTCAAATCGGCGTTGACAGATATAGTTTTCGATTAGGCTTTTATGACCATCGAAGGTGGAAGGTGCCCAGGTGCTGACACCGTACATAGAGATATATTCGTCCAGGAAACCAGCCAGCGTGTCGCCGCTGGGCGGGATAAATACGCCTGTGTCCTGCTGATGCTCGATCTCAGCCTTGCGCTTTTTCGCCTCGGCATGGGAGGCGCAGGTTTCCCATTTCTGTCGCTTTTTGCCCTTACCATCCAAGTAGGTGTAAACAACAGAGTATTTTGTCTTTCGTTTGATGATGGATGCCATTGTTCACGCCCCCTTTTCTTTCAGTTGGTGACTATTGTATATCGGCTTTGCGAATCCAGCCAGCTTTGAAAGCTGTCTTTGTAGATTCGGATTCTGTCATTTGCTCTGACCGTAGCAAAGAGATGCCGCTTGTTTATCATATCGTAAACGCTATTGCGGTGGATGCCCAGCAGTTTAGCCACCTCACCGACAGAGTATGTAGCGTCCAAAAGCTCCTGGGGCGCTGCGTCCTGCTGATTTTTGTAATGGGACTGAGATTGATACCATTCGTCAAAGATTTTTTTGAGAACTCGGGTTTGCCCATGAAACTGAAACGTCTTGAAAGGGGCGTGGTTTCGTATCAACTCATAGACCGATCCGGGATTTAGCCTCAGTATCTCAGCGACTTCCGGGATAGTCCAGGAGGGAGGCAAAAGCTGGCCCGGTTCCTGCCCATCCACCTTTCTGTAGTGATACTGCTTACCGTACCATTCCTCGAAGCTGTCCAGCATGATTCTCATTTTGCCGCCAACCAGAACTACTTGAAAGCGCCCTTGCTTGACGAGCCAGTATGCCTCAACTTTTTTCAGCCCGAGGATATTTTGCATCTCAGGAACAGAGATACTTGTCTTTCCCATCTGGCGGTCCCTCCTATGTAGATTTGGCATCTCGGCCCATTTGAGCGGGGCATATATGCACACCCTGTCAATGCAGCCAAGTTTTAGCCATGGCTACATTTTAGCCGGAGGTCCGAGATGCCGCAAAGGTGCAAAATCAAATGCTGCGGATATTCGCACATTTGACATTCAGCCTTTGTCCAGCCATTCATCAAAACTGGCCTTGGAGATACGGAGCTGGTTGCCAATCTTGACACTCCGAAAAAGGTTCTTTCTGATAAGGATATATGCGGACGAACGGCCAATATCCAGGATAGCCATAATATCGTCCACGGAGTAGGCCCGCTTTTCGCTGTCAGAGGTAAGTGTCTTTTCTGCGTTACGGGCACTGAGTTCCGCCATGCGCAGTTCCATCAATTCATCAGTCATGACCGTCCCCCCCTTAATATCTGTCGTCGCCCAGGCGCTTTTTCTTGTGGATGATGCGGTAGTCGTAGCCCCTCCGAACGGCGCAGTACACGCAAGGTTCCTTCTTTTGGGTGTGGTCTAACCTTTTTACAATATGGTTGGGAGAACAAATGAATTGATTAAGGCAGGTCGGGCATAACGTCAGTACCAATTCCTCTGGGGCCTCAGTTTGATTGCCGTGACATTCGCGGCGGATCGGCCTCTCATGCCCCATCAAGTCATTCAGGCCAACGCTGATCCCAAGAGCCTCGTCGATGTAGTCCATCACATCATCATCCAGACAGCCGATATACTCCCCAAACCGGCTTTTATCTATCGTCCTGATTTGTTCAAGCATCGCCATGGACCGCTGCGGCAATCCAAAGTAAGGGGGGATGCCGATGTGCGTGGGCTGGCGCATTTTCTTGAATTGCGTAGTGATAGGAGCTATGATCGTGGTCGTGCTGAACTCGTTGCCCACGTTGTTTTGAATGACAAGGACGGGCCGGACGCCGCCTTGCTCCGAGCCAACGACCGGGTTCAGATCAGCGTAGTACATCTGACCACGCAGGACTTGTTCGGGCATTTCGCGTTTCATGGCTGGACACCTCACTCAAATATGTGATCGTCCTTAAAGCCGAACACCCTGCTTCCCAGGTAGTGTGCTTAAAGCATACCTGACCGTGACAGCTTATAGGAATTTTATTCATGTGGCGATTGGCCGCCCTATGTGTCAACGGTCAGGTATGTAAGCACACTATTTGTCCTCGACACCCCGTGTGTTTGGGCCGAAGCCCTGGGAAGTCGTCAAGCGGTGGTCTGCTCACCACCTCACGGGAGTTTAACCCCAACTGTCGTTCTGACAGAGCCGCCCCCATTGCGTGATCCTGCGGAGCAGGGCTGTGGCTGGACGGGAGTACCATTGTCATTCCGACTGTCATCGCCATGCCGGGGGCAATCCGGCACTTGCAAGGGGACTTCTCGCTCGGCCCCGGTAAACCGGGGGTCGTGGCGTACCCATTTACGGTGGCTCGTGCTTCCGCACATCGGAACTGATGTACTTGACGAATGGGTATTCGGTTGTCAAGGAGCATCGAGGGGCCTGTAGCCCTCTCACCCCCCTACCACGACTTTCAAAGGCTCAAAGCGACATTATTTTTTTAGAAAATCCAAAATAAATTTTTCAAAGGCATCTTTCCACCTTTGGATAGTCCGATAACTGACCTTATATTTCTTACACAGGCTACTTGTGCAGGAACGCTTTGCCCCAGATAAATAAAGCTCCAGAAGCTCCTCTGCCCAAGGTTTCCACGCTTGCAAAGCCTGTTTTAACTCTCCCATGAGAACCCGATCCATTACAAGGGACTCAACATTGAGGTCGCAAGGGACACTCTCATGCAGCGATTCAACGTCGGTGCCTGAAACCCTGGCATCCATAGACAGATGAGTGTAGAGCATCCCGATTTTGCGTTTTCTCTGCCGAACAGCGTTTTTATTGTTCCAATCCCGGTGTTCTAAAGTGGACACCTCAATATACATACAGTCCAGTTCATCTCCATCTTCAAAGCAGTCTTTCATAAAGCGGCGGCGGTTTTCCAGCGGCAACTGCCTGTTTTCCTTCAAAATGGCGTCCCATTCCTCCTGCGTCGCTGGGGTGAGCTGCCGGACACCATCCACCTGCTTATAGATTAAATATGTAGTTTTCATTTGTGATCTCCTTGAATTTTTGGATTTTTGGGACCAAAAATTCAGAAGATCACGGATAGCGGCAAAGCGCCGCCTGCCAAGCAAACAGGTTCATTCCCTACTCCATTTCTGGAGTGGCAACAAAAAAACCGGGCATCAGGAAATAAGGAAAGTTTTATCCCTTATATTCCTGACGCCCGGCCATTTGGAGATAGATGAGCGGATACTCAACAACCCGTTGCACGGAGCAGTCGGTTTATTCTATTGTCACGTCCTCACATATTGTCCGATTCCTACTCGGCGGCGGTAGATGTTTGCCCGCCTAAGCGAAAGGTTAAGCTGTACTTCTTTATGGCACCGAGGGCACTTCACTCGGATCTCACCCGATGTCGGAGAGATTTTGTCCAAAATACGCCAATCACATCTTGGACAGTGTACCGCTATGGCAGTTGGTCGTGCCGTCATTCCTCATCATCCTCCTTCACTACATCAACCAAGGCATACGGGTCACTCAGATACTCTTTTTTCAGCCAGCCAAGACGTTTCAAGCGGATGGCAAGCGCCTGTTTGGAGACTCCAAGAAACTGTGCCATCTCGCAGGACTTTTCATATTCGTTGGGGCGGAAAATCTTGTTTAATATTGGTATGCCTGTTTCCAGGCCAAACCTCTGTAGCGCGGCCCATACCAAGTCAGCGGGGAGAAGCAGGGCCGAGGCCAAGCAATCAGCTTGCCACTCACTCCAATCCTCAATGGGATATTGAGGAGCTTGTCCTTTGTAAGATATAGCTCTATGATGCACCGGCTTTGCCCGTGGTTGGAAAAGACGGTATAAAATCTGGTGTGAAGTTTCGTGCATCAAAGTAAAGTTGTATCGCCCCCGCTGTTCAGAGGCATCCTTCAGGTCTTTTTCGATAAGAATGGTTGCCCCGTCAAGGAAGTACAAGATTGGTTCTCCGTTCTCCCCGAAAACGGGCACCTCTACCCTCCCATCGGAGGTCATACCAAGCGTCAGGCCATCCCTTGAAAGATGAAAGTAGTCTAAACGCAGTCCGCACAACTCGCAGGCCAGTATTTCTGGGTCGATATGTTCAACAGCTCGACCCCAAAAACGCGGCAAACGCTTGTAGTCGTTTGTGACACGAGCGGCAATCCGCTCTATGTCGTTTCGAGATAGATAACTCATTTTGGATGGGCCTCCTATTTTGCCTCAACAAACCACTTCCCATTTTCCTCATCAAACAAGTAAGTTTCTTTACCGCAAACCATAATCGTATACCGCAGTCCGCCTCCACCGACCTTTGAAGAGTAAGCCTTGCAAACGTACTTCACTCTGTCAATCTCATAAGACGCTCCATCCTCAAAGGTGATTTTGTTCGGACGGGTCGTCCCGTCCGGGCGATGATCCGCATTGACGGTCACATAGACTTTTCGACGTGCGTTCATCATAATTACCTCTTTACCCTAAGTGGCATAATTGCGGTTGTATTCGGCAAGGTGTAATGGGCCTTAATATTCTTTCCTTTTTTGCCCATAACCACTTGACAAAATGAGAACTTAGTAATACACTATGAGCAGTTGAAGTTCTCAAAAATGATTATACGCACTTCAACTACTCTTGTCAATAGATTTGGGAAATTTTGGTTCTCATTTTATCAAGGGGTGACAAACGATGACTTTCGGGGAGAAGTTCAGGCTGGAACGCAAAAAAAGAGGCGAGAACCAGGAACAGACCGCCAAAGGGTTGGGAATCAACCGTCGTATGATTACCAGATATGAGAATAACCTGTCGTATCCTCGCACACGGGAAGCAGTTCAACGCATTGCAAATTACTTTTCTGTCCCGGTTGACTACTTTTTGACCGAAAATGAAGAATTTATCATTGATGCCGCCGCTCAGTACGGTAGCCGCGGAGCTGCGCAGGCTAAAGAACTCATAGAAGGATTCTCCGGCCTGTGCGCAGGCGGTGAGTTATCCGACGAGGATAAAGATGCCGTCATGAAGGCACTACAAGACATCTATTGGGAATCCAAAGCCAGGAATGCGGAGAAATACACCCCCAAAAAGTACAAAACCCAAAAATGACAGCCGTAAGCTGGTGCAGAAAGCAGGAAAAAGCTAACGGCAGCACATAAAATAGCCCGGTTTATTGGACTTATCTTTTGCTATGGTTGTTTAATCATAACAGCCTTGATGTCGGGGGGTGATGCAGAATGCTTTGCGACGCTGCAAGTATCCACGAACGTGCGATTGCTCTTGTAAGGCATCATGGGACACGAGACACCTTAGAAATTGCCGAGGGAATGGGCATTTTTGTTCATTATATAGGGCCTGCTCCACAACCCCGGGAAAAAGTCTGGAGGATACAGAGATAAAACAGCGCAAAAGTCGTCCTCAGCGACTTGGTGAGATTCAAGAGCAGCAGGGCAACGCCAATGACAGTGGCAGTTGTTTCTTTCAGGCGCACCATAACACGGGCCAGGCCATAAGCGGTCTTGCCCGTTCCGAAAGTGCCTTCTACAGCATTGCGGTCACAGCAGTCCTGATATTCCTGTTTTTTGGCCTGGCGGGACTGATCCGGATCCTTAGGCGGCTTGCCCAGGGCGGGGCCGGAAAGGCGGATGCCATGCTCCTTGCAAAAGGCCAATGTCTGGCGGTTTCGATAGATCTTGTCCGCCAGAACACGTTCCGGATAACAGCCATAGCGTTCCCGATACCGCTCCACCGCCCGCCAGAAATCCTCCGATTCGTTGAACGGTTCAAAATCCAGCCGTTCTATCCTGGCGTAACCGTCTGCCAGACTGATGTGGAGCTTCGGGCCGAACTCGGTGTTGGCGTACTCTTTCCCCCGGACGATGGGCCGGACCCAGGGCTGGGCCAAACTGACGATGCGCTGGGGAATGCTGTGGGTTTTGGACTCATACATGATCCGCTGCTGCTCATAGACCGTGGTGACTACATTCAGGCGGTCTGCCTGTTTCGGAGACAATTTTGCCCCATTTTGGACCATTTCGGCGATGTAGCCCATATCTCTGCGGATGTATTGCAGCTGTTTGCGTACCGCGGAACGAATTGCTTTTCACTGTGCTTCTTGGCTTTTGACAGGCGCAGATAGTCCCTCCTGGCGCGCTTGCGATACATCCGGGGCTTCTTTTCCCCTGTCAGCTCACACAGCTCGTCAACTGTTTTTTCCGCCTTTTCCCGCGCCTGATCCAGCAAATTGATATCCTGGGGATAGGCGATGTCCGCGGGGCAGCAGGTCGCGTCCAAAATCAGCGTACCGCTGTTGGGCGGGTCGCTTTCATCATCTGATCCATCCTTTTTCTCCGGCTCAGTCTTGGGAATCGACGCCTCCAAGATCGCTGCCATATCTTCCTCGCTGAACCGCTTCCGGAATGCCACCAGTGTGGAGGCGCCGAACGGGCACGGCCCATACTCTTTCATGCCAATGAAATACTGAAGGTACGGATTCTCCCCGATATGTTTTACCAACCACTGGTCGCTGCATTTCAGCCTCCGCTGAATCAGCAGCGCCCCCAATGCCATCCGCGCCGGATGGGCCGGGTGGCCGTTGTTGACGAACCGGGCCGCATACCGTTCCTCCGCCACATCCCACGGTACCAGCGCCGCCAGTTTGACCCAATCGTTTTCAGGGTCCAGCTTTCCATATGGAAACACGAAATCCTCGATCCGCAGTTGACTGTTGTCTCTATACATCCGCTCCGCCCCCATCAGTGCAAGCTTTTTCCTCATATCTTTCTCAATTCCCTTGCACCAATTATACCACATTCCTGCCCGCATTGCTTGCCTTTCTGCCGTTTGGGGGTTGTGGAGCAGACCCTATTTTAGGAAAAAAGAACCATTTGACCAAAACCCCAACAGTGAATGGGTGCAAATGACCGGACGTGAGTTTTACCAATTTGTCAGTGCCCCAGAAAATGCAGGACGGCGCTTCATTGATATGGGCACTGTAATTCTCGAAGCTTGCATAACTGCTTCGATTGTGCTACTATTGTCGCAAACAGCGCAATAGAGTGTTATGAGATTTGTTTGCCACATACTTACATTCTCTACTCTTTTGCGCTGTTTTTCTACCCCCTCTTTATTTTTTTAACTCTTGATTCACATTTTTAACAGGCTCTTACATTGTGAGGTGTTCGATGATGCCAGAGTATCAGCTTCAAATCAGGCAGCTCGTATCCTATCCCCGCTGTCGCATCTACCGAGAATTTCTACAGACCTTGACCGCCGACCGGGGCGTCCGCGCTAACGGACGCCCCGGTCTTTTTTGCTTTTCCGTCCTTTGCTCCTACGCCAATTTCCGCACCTCGTACCTGCGGATTGACGGCCTGACCTACACCATCTACCCCGGAGAGTGGATATGCCGGATGAGTGAGCTCACCGACGCCCTGCGGCTGAGATTCAAGCGGCAAACGCTGGAGGTGTTGTCCGCGATGCAGGACCGCCATCTGATCCAATATTCCCTGCTGGGTCGGGGAAACCTGGTCAAATACAAAATCATCAACTGGCACCGGCATAACACTGTTTTGGATTACAACTGCCCCTGCCAGAAGGAAACCGGATTCTTCTTCCTGTCGCTTCTGACTCACGGCTTCCGATTGACCCTTTTGGGAGGGTTACCTTTTCTCGTCATGCTCCCTCACAGCCGTTACCAACTGCTTCGGTGACGATAGGCTACTGCTGATGGAACAGCAGGTTCGGTCATTGCCGAACAGTTCTAATTACGCGACCTCGTGTCGCACGTAACGAAACGGGTTATAGCCGTCCGACTCCAATAGGTTCACCAAGTTCAGTGCCCGGATATTGTAACCTTGGCTTTTCAAATAGCCTCCTGTAGCAAATAAAACCTCGGATTTTGGGTCCGTAATGACGTAGTTTGTGTTGGCTTCCAAAATGTTGGGTTGTCTTACACGAACTCCATTTAATCTGCCTAGCGCAAGACGGTGGGATGGTTTACGCTTACCCCCACTCGTTCATAATACAGATTGACGACGTTGATCGGACTGCCCGAAATAAAAGCCGCAAGGTTGGCGGCGGAACAGTCCATGATGCGCTGGCGGCTCTCCCGGGGCGCCCAGGAAATGTGGGGAGTCAGGATACAGTTTTTTGCTGTCAGCAGGGGGTTGTCCTCACGGATGGGCTCGGTGCAGACCACATCCAGCCCAGCGGCCGCGATTTTCCCGCTGTTGAGGGCGCCCGCCACATCCTGCTCCACGATCAGCTGGCCGCGCGCATTGTTAATGAGAATGACGCCGTCCTTCATTTTTGCAATGGTGTTCCGGTTGATAAGGCCGGTATTTTCCGGCGTGAGATTGCAGTGGAGGCTAATGACGTCCGAACGCTCCAGAAGGGTGTCAAGAGGAACATACCGACCAATTTCACCGCCGGACTCGCTGGGGTATAAGTCATATGCCAGCACTTCCATGCCCATTGCCTTCGCGATGCGCCCTTCCGCCTGTCCGATGCGGCCAAATCCGATGATGCCCATGGTTTTGCCCTCCAGCTCAATCAGAGGATGATCCCAATAGCACCAGTCGGCGCATTTGTTCCACTTGCCTTGGCGTACCGTGTCGGAGTGATGCCCGATGTGATGACAGATCTCCAGTAGAAGAGCGATGGAAAACTGACTTACGGAAGCGGTTCCATAGCTGGGAACGTTGGAAACGGGGATTTCCTTTTCCGCGGCGCAGGCGCAGTCTACCACGTTGTAGCCGGTAGCCAGTACGCCGATAAACTCTATCGAAGGACACGCATCCATCACGTTTTTGGAAATAGGCGTCTTGTTGGTGAAAACCGCCTGCGCCTGGCCGATGCGGGCAATGATTTCTCCCTCGTCCTCCTTGCTGGTGCGGTCGTATACGGTCAAATCGCCCAGCTTCTCCAGGCCCTTCCAACTGAGGTCCCCGGGGTTTTCCACATAGCCGTCCAATACCACGATTTTCATGCTGTTACCTCTCATCTCTTTTATTTCGTTTGGGAAAGCGGACCTGCAGTCTGGGCCGCCTCAATCCTCCAGCAGCGCCCACGCCCGCCGCAGCACACGTTTGGTATTGGCCAGGACAATGCCGGCGTCCTCGCCGGGTCTGGGCGTGACCTCCATGGAGAGGACGTAGGGCTCACCCGCCCGGAAGAATCCCTCTGCCTTCAGCACGCGCAGATATTCCAGCAGCTGCTGGGTGTCGTTGGCGCTGTTCGGGTAGCCGAAACGAGGATGTAGATCGCCGAAGGCGTCGCAGTTGGGGCGCACCACCGCGTTGCCATAGTGGAAATGGGTAATGTACGGCCGCAAAGTCCGGACGACAAACTCACTGGTCTCATAGGTGGTCGGGAAATGGCTCAAGTCCACCAGAAGACCGAAATTGTGGTGTGTGGTGCGCATGTCGGCGGCAAACCGGGCGGCGTAAGGGGCCGGGCCGATCAGGGCGGCCTTGTCCATGTCATAATCAAAAACCTCCAGCTCGACCTGCATTCCCTTCGACGCCGCGTAGCTGCAGACGGCCCGGGTGGTCTTCAGCAGCTGGGCATAGGCGGATTCCTTATGGGCCGGGTCCCATTTCCCGGCCAGAAAAGCTATACCTTGAGCGCCGAGGGCCTCGGCCTCATCCACCGCCTCCAGCAGCGTGGCCTCTGCTTTTTGACGCTCCGCCTCGTCCAGAGCGTTTGGGTTCAGCCCAGGACCCAGCAGACGGGGCTGGGCGCCGTAGCAGACCTTCAGATGGCTCTGGTCCAGTAGTTTTTTCGCCTCGCCGTTTTGTTCGCCGTAGCCCTTCAGCTCTATGGCATCGAAAAAGCTGTCGCGGCAGATTTCCGTCAGGGATGCTATGGGGTCCTGGCCGGGGTAGCTCATCCACTGGATGATCCCCAGCTGAAAATATGTATGGATAGATTCTCTCATAACAGCTGTCCTCCGTCAACTTATAAAATTGTCCGCTTTTTTTCCAATGTTGCTCGGATTTGGCCCACGACGGCGCCGGCGTCAAAGCCATACTGCTCCTGAAGCCGATGATAGGGCCCGCATTCCCCGTGGCAGTCATTGACGCCGACAAATCCCATTGGAACCCGGGCGTTTCCTCTGCCCAGAGCTTCCGCCACGGCACCGCCAAGGCCGCCGATCACGCTGTGCTCCTCTGCGCTGACGATGGCGCCCGTCTCCCGCGCACAGGAGAGAATCAGTGCCTCGTCCAATGGCTTTACGCAGAACATATCCACCACACGAACGCTGACACCCTCCTGGGCCAGCCTGTCCGCCGCAGTGAGGGCGTGCCCCAGCATCAGGCCGCAGGCGATAACGGTAATGTCGCGGCCCTGGCGGACCACACGTCCCTTTCCCACCTGGAATTCGGTCCTCTCCGGATAGATATCGGGGAACACATCCCGGGAAAGCCGCAAGTAAGTCGGGCAGTTGTTTTCCGCCGCGTGCTGCACCGCCCAGGCCGTCTGCGAAGCGTCACAGGGGACGAGCACCTGAAAATTGGGTAGCGCCCGCATGACCGCGATGTCCTCCAGGGCGTGGTGGCTGGGGCCATCATAGGCGTCGGACATGCCGCTGTAGGCCCCGGCAAATTTTACCGGAAGGTTGGAATAGGAGGCCAGCGAGCGGGCGGCCAGCAGCCCGTTGGAGGCTGCAAATACGGCGAACGTGTTGACAAATGGAACCTTGCCGCAGGAGGCCATTCCGGCCGCCATGGCGCTCATGTTGGCCTCGGCGATTCCCACGTTGAAAAATCTGCCGGGGCAGGCGGCGGCGAAGAGCCTGGACTTGGTAGATCCGCTGACGTCCGCGTCCAGCACCACGACAGCCTCATTTTCGCGGCCCAAGCTGGCCAGCGCCTCTCCATAGGCATCCCGAATCGACTTTGCCATTATGGCTCACCTCCCAATTCCGCCATGGCCTGGGCGTACTCCGCGTCGCCAATCGCCCTTCCGTGCCATGCGCTCTGTCCCTCCATAAAAGATACGCCCTTCCCCTTCACGGTGCGGGCAAGAATGACCGTGGGTCTGCCCTTGACCTGCTTTGCTTCCTCAAACGCCTGGTAAAGCGCCGCGACGCTATGCCCGTCGCAGCTGACGCAGTGCCAGCCGAAGCTGGTAAATTTCGCGCGGAGGTCGCCGGTGGGCATGACATCCTCACAGAGGCCGTCCAGCTGTACGCCGTTCCAGTCTACCACCGCGCACAGGTTGTCTGCCTTGTATTTCGCCCCGGCCATCAGCGCCTCCCACACCGTTCCCTCGTTGATCTCCCCGTCGCCCAGCACCGCGTATACCCGCGCGGGGATATGGTCCAGTCTCAGCGCAAGGGCCATGCCCAGAGCTGCGGACAGCCCGATGCCGAGGGGGCCGGTGGACAGGTCCACCCCCGGCGTGGACGCGGCGCAGGGGTGGCCTTGCAGCCGGGAGTGGAGGCACCGCAGGGTGCTCAGCTCCTCCGCGGGGAAAAAGCCTTTTTCCGCCAGGCAGCGATACAGCATGGGCGCGGCGTGGCCCTTGCACAGGACCAGCCGGTCCCGCTCCGGCACCTGGGGGTCATAGGGATCGACCCGCAGCTGGGTGAAATAAAGGGTTGCCAGAATCTCGCACGCGGACAGGGAACCGCCCGGGTGGCCGGTTTGTCGGGCGTGCAGCGTTTGGATTACATCCCGGCGAAACCGGGCGCACATCGCCTCCAGGTAGGTCGTTTGCTCGTCAGTCAATCTCATAGTTCTCACCTCTTTCATGAACGGCGCGGCCCATTCCCGAAGCACACGCGGACCGCAGTGGATGCTCGCCAATTATTGCAACGTTTCAATCACAAAGGGAGAAGAAGCCTGTGTTTTTAGGATAAGGCACTGCCGCAGGACAGCTTGCAGTCTTGGGCAAAAATCACAGAATCTTCTCCGTAAAATAATATTATAACGATTCAAAAATATTTTGCAACAGGTTATTCAAATAATTTTTCAACAAAATATTGATTCAGCACATTGCATATAAAATGGGGAGGAACTTTATGAAATACAGACAGTTGACAGGGAACATAGCAGGGAGTATAATATATTTGCAACGTTTCAAAAATCTTAATACGGAAGGAATGCGCAAATTTTTATGGAATTTATTGAAATTAACTTAGAAGGTGGTCTGAGCGGCCCATGACCTGCCGCATGTCATTCTGATCTCACCCCAACAGAATAGTAAGATGAATTTCTGTAATTTAACGATTTATAGCTTAAATATTCCGAAAATTCTATTGATTCTGTTGGAAAATGATAGGAAAAAGAGGCGGTGGAAAAAACTTGAAAATCTATATTGCAAATGATCACGGGGGCACTGCCCTCAAGGAGGCGGTTATCGCGCGTTTCTCCTCCGAGGAGTATACGTTTGTCGATCTGGGAACCGACGGAACCTCCATTGTCCGCTATCCCTATTACGCCGAGAAGGTTGCGCTGGCGGTGGAGGGGGACCCTGGGGCGCGGGGGATCCTAATTTGCTCTACTGGCATCGGCATGAGCATCGCCGCCAACAAATTCAAAGGCATCCGCGCAGCCCTGTGTACCGACCCGTACATGGCAAAAATGACGCGCAGGCACAATGACTCCAACATTTTATGCCTGGGAGGACAGGTGGTGGGGGTGCTGGAATCTCTGGACATCGTAGAGACCTGGCTGGGCGCGGAGTTTGAGGGAGGCCGCCATGAGATTTCCCTGTCTCTGCTGGAAGAGATTGAGGATGCGCTGGTTCTGCCGCCCCCCCGGGACGGCACGGTAATGACCCCCGGGCGATAGCTGGGCCGCTTCGTGTTTCTGGAGACCCGCCGTCGGTGGGGCACTATTTTTTCAGGATAGGAGAATACTATGGAATACGACAAACTGGGGGGAATTGTTCCCCCGATTGTTACCCCTGTCGATCAAAATGAGCGGGTGGATGAGGACGGCTTCCGCCGGCTCCTGCGCCACTGCGTCAACGTAGGCATACACGCTATTTTTGTCGCCGGCACGAACGGAGAAACCATGGCCCTGACGAGCCGGGAGCGGGAGCGTGCCATCCGAATCGCTTTGGATGAGGTGGGCGGCGAGGTCCCCGTGATCTGCGGCGCCATGGACTGCTCCACCCGCAAGGTGATTGAGAATGTGAAGTCCATTGAGGAAATGGGGGGCGAGGTGGCGGTCATCACGCCGCCGTTCTACATGAAGGCACCCAGCGACGGGGAGATCCTGGCGCATTTTGAAAATGTTGCCGCCAGCACCAACTTGAAGATCATGCTGTATAACATCCCGGCTTTCACCGGGAGTACCATCAGCAACGACGTGCTCTTCCGGGCCGCTGAGATTGACAACGTGATCGGCTATAAGGACAGCAGCGGTAATATGGCGGCCTTCATCAAAGCGCTCCAGCATTTCAAAGGGACGGGCTTCAAAATGTTCATGGGCATCACGGACCTGGCCCCTCTGGCGCTTCTGATGGGGGCGGACGGCTTTGTGCCCACGCTGGCGCCGGTTTACTACACGCTGTATCTGAAGCTCTACAACGCGGCAAAGGCGGGAGACTTCCAGCGGGTTATGGAGCTGTACGACCTGGTGATCCGTTCCAACCAGGTGGCCGGATTCGCCAAAAACGGCATCGCGGCGAACAAATATGTCGTCAGCACGCTGGGCTTTTTCGAGGGGCGGCCTCTGGCCCCCGCCGAGGAGCCGACCCAGGAGCAGAAAGAGAAAATGCGCGCGTTCGCGGCAGAGATCGTACGGGAATCCAACGAAATCTGACCGCTTGCTCCGACGCTCCGCGTCACATCTGTAAGAACAAACCACTAAAGAAAGGACGACATCATGAAAAAACTGCTTGCGCTTATCGTATCCATGCTCATCGTTCTGTCACTGGCAGCCTGCGGGGAAAAGGCCGAGACCCCCAGCCCTGAGGCGAGCAAGGACACCGCCTCCGCCGCCCCCACCGCCGGACAGGAGCCGTCCGCGGCCCCCACCGTGGACTATCCCACGAAACCCGTCACCTTTATTGTGGAGTACAGCGCCGGAGGCAGTTCCGACCTGCTGAGCCGGGCCTTTTGCAGCGTGTTCCAGAAGCATCTGGGGCAGACGGTCAACGTGGAAAACAAGCCGGGCGGAGGCGGCGCGGTGGGCGCCACCTATATCCTCTCCCAGCCCGCCGATGGATACACCCTGTTCTACGCTACCTCCGGCGTGTTCACCACGCTGCCCTATACCCAGGAGGTGGAGTATGACCCTGTGAACGACTACAAATATGTTGCGGGCTTTGCCATGCATGACGTGCTGCTGGTGGTGCCCGCCGACTCCCCCTACCAGACCCTGGACGACTACATTGAGGCCGCCAAGGCCGGTCCCGACGTCGTCGCCTATGGACAGAGCTCCCCCGGCGGCACCACCCATATGCTGATGGAGGAGTTCCAAGAGAAGGCCGACATCGACCTGAACATGATCGCCTATGAAAACGGTGCGGCCGAGATCACCGCCGCCCTGCTGGGAGGCCACCTGGAGAGCGCGCAGACCCATCCCCAGGATGTAATGGAACACCTCAAGGCGGGTACGCTTCGGGCGCTGGCGATCTTCTCCGACGAGCGCAGACCCTCCATGCCGGACGTTCCCACGATGAAGGAGTGCGGCATTGACATCGCCGTAGGTGTTCCCCGGGGCATCGCTGTCCACAAGGATACGCCCGATGAGATCGTGGCCATTTTGGACAAGGCCGTTCAGGAGACGCTGGCCGATCCCGAGTATTTGGAGGTGGCCACGAAAGCCAACGAGGCGGATTCCATGCACTACATGAGCGGCAGTGAACTGAAGGAGATGCTCGTCAGTATGACGGAGTCTGCGCTGCCCATCATGGAACGGTTGGGCCTACTCCCTGAGGGAGGCTGAGCCCCGCCGCGCGGATATCACGGCCCATACGCTGAGGGGCGCGGCGGAAGACCTTGCGGCGCCGCGCCCCTCTCCGCCATTCTACTTTCCTGGAGGTATTCCGAATGAGAAAGACGCAAAAGAACTTTCTGATTGGCTGCGGCTTTGCCCTGCTGGGGCTGTTCACCGCTCTGGTGATTGTGCCGGCCCAGGTAAAGACCACAAAAAATATCATGGACTTCCAGCCTACGTTTTTCCCGAACTTTTCCTGTTATTTAATTGTGGGCCTTTCCCTGCTACTCATCGTCAGAAATCTCTGGAAGGACAAAAAACTGCTATCCGACTTGATCCCAAACCTGAGGGCGTCCATCTCTACGGAGGCGTTTGTTTCCGCCAGGAACATCGTCATTGCCCTGCTGATGTTCTGTGTCTACTACTTCCTGTTCCAGACGATCGGGTTCATATGCTCCACCGTTATCATCTTGCCCGCCCTTTTCTTCTTCATGGGGTGGCGAAAACCCCTGCCGGCCGCGATCATTACGGCGCTGGTGATTGCCGTTCTGTACGTCTTTTTCAACTATGTTATGCTGCTAAAGCTCCCTTAACGCTGGATTACGGAGGTGTCTGTTTTGGTTAACAGCTTTTTGAACTTGCTGCAGGGCTTCACCGTTGTTGCCAACTGGTCTTGCCTCGTTTTGATGACGCTCGGAACCCTGGCCGGCGTTATCATCGGCGCCATACCCGGGATGACCGGCGCCATGGCCATCGCGCTGTTGGTGCCGGTCACCTTCACCATGGAGCCAATCGCGTCCATCTGCATGCTGCTGGGCATTTACTGCGGCGCGGTGTACGGGGGCTCCATCACCGCGATCCTTATCAACACGCCGGGGACGCCCGCCTCCGCCGCCACCGCCTACGACGGCTTCGCCATGGCGAAAAAGGGCAAGGCGGGAAGGGCGCTGAGCATGGCGCTGTGGGCTTCGCTGGTGGGCGGGCTGTTCAGCGCCCTGCTGCTGACCTTTATCTCCCCGATTATAGCCAAATTTGCCCTGCTGTTCGGCCCGGCGGAATACTTCTTCCTCATCCTGCTGGGCGTGGTGGTGGTGGCGGGCGTCAGCGGGAACAACCTGAACAAGGGACTGATCTCCGGCGCGATCGGTATACTGGTGTCTACGGTGGGCATGGATCCGGTCACCGGCACCAGCCGCCTAGCCTTTGGAAATATCAACCTGCTCAATGGCCTGAGCTCTATTGTGGTGCTGATCGGCCTGTCCGCCGTGTCGGAGATCCTGCTTCAGGTGGAGAAGGTGGGGCGGGAGAACCAAAAAATTGAGCTTCCGCAGATGGAGGGAGACCAATCCCTGAAGCCTAAGGAGTTTTTTTCTTACTGGAAGACCCTACTGAAGGGATCTCTGATCGGCTCCTACATCGGGGCCATCCCCGGCATAGGGAGTAGCGTGGCCTCCTTTGTCTCCTATAACGAGGCCATCCGCAGCTCCAAGCACCCGGAGACTTATGGAAAGGGCGAGATTGAGGGCATCGCGGCCACGGAATCCGCCAATAACGCAGTTACGGGGGCGGCGCTGATTCCCCTGCTAACGCTGGGAATTCCCGGGGATAATGTGACCGCCATCCTGCTGGGCGCCTTTATGCTCCAGGGTCTGACGCCCGGCCCCATGCTGTTCAGCAACCACGGTCCCATGCTCTACGCCATTTTTGCAGGGTTGATTATCGTCAATATCATCATGGTGGGCACCGGGATGCTGACGATCAAATTTGCTCCCGCCATCACCAAGGCGCCGGGCTCGCTGATGTTCCCGATCATTTTCATCGTCTGCTGCCTGGGTGCCTACGCAGTGGAGATCAACGCATTTCAGATCTTGGTGATTCTCGTCTTCGGCGTAATGGGCTACCTGTTCAAGAAAATGGACATTCCCACGGCCCCGTTCCTGATTGCCTTCATTTTGGGCGGCTCGCTGGAGTCCAACCTGCGCCGGATGCTTACGCTGTTTAAAGGCCATTTTCTTGATGTGTTCACCAGCCCCGTGGTGCTGATCTTTGTGGCGCTGATCGTTTTGTCCCTGGTCTATGTGGTCAGGAGCCAGACTAAGCAGAGCGCCGGCAAGGACGGGGAAACCGAATGACAACGATAAGTCCAGTGGTATGAAGTCAAGGAGTGATTGAAAGAAAAATTCAGAGAAAAGCAACAGAAAAAGCGTAGTGATA